>Ga0272444_10005700_pt1 | contig 10735 bp, 10 predicted proteins | sample SSMForm13_FD_201033 | JGI IMG/M metagenome (GOLD analysis project Ga0272444, IMG submission 201033) | Marine sediment archaeal communities from Little Sippewissett salt marsh, Falmouth, MA, United States - SSM-Form-13 | ecosystem: Environmental > Aquatic > Marine > Wetlands > Sediment ...
GCCCTGATGGTTGATCTGGGCCACGATGCCTTTATTGACCTTGCCACCCAGCACCATCTCGACCACGTCCATGGTGGGGCCGTCGGTGAGCCGCATGCCACGCACGAATTGGGGACGGATGCCCATCTGGTCCAAAACCTTGTTGATCTGGGGGCCGCCGCCGTGAACGACCACCGGATTGAGCCCGATAAACTTGAGCAGGGTGATGTCCCGCGCAAAATCGGTTTTAAGTTGCTCGTCCACCATGGCGTGTCCGCCGTATTTGACCACCACGGTCATGCCGGAAAATTTTCTGATGTAGGGCAGCGCCTCAATGAGAATATCGGCGACGGTCGAGTTGGGCGGCAGTGTTTGTGTGGGCATAAAAAATCCTGGTATTAGGGTTCAAGGATTCGAGGGGTCAAGGGTCCAGGGGCAATGCGTTTGTGGTCCGTCCGACAATGGGCTTGTCTTTTAGAACCATTCGTTCGACCCCTTGAATCCTCGAATCCTCGACCCCTTTTCTACAATATATACCGACTCAGGTCCTCATCATCTTTAATCGCCTTGAGTTTGTCCGCGACATAGGCGGCATCCACGGTCAGCCGCTTTTCCGCCACATCCGGCGCATCAAACAGGATATCTTCCAATAGCCGTTCCATCAGGGTGTGCAATCGACGGGCACCGATGTTTTCGGTTCGCAGATTGACCTCCTCGGCGATTTCGGCGATTTTCTCAACCGCATCGTCAGAAAAAATCAGTTCCACCCCTTCGGTGCGCAGCAAGGCGATATACTGTAATAACAATGCATTTTGCGGTTCCGTAAGGATCCGAAAAAAATCATGGCGGTTCAACGCATCCAGGGTCACCCGGATGGGAAAACGTCCCTGAAGCTCGGGAATCAGGTCGGACGGTTTGATGGTATGAAACGCACCCGAGGCAATGAACAGGATGTGGTCGGTTTTTACCGGTCCGTATTTGGTGTTGACGGTTGAACCTTCCACAATGGGCAAAAGGTCCCGCTGGACCCCCTCGCGGGAAACATCCGGGCCCTGCCCCTTGCCATTGCCGGCGATCTTATCGATTTCATCCAGGAAAATGATGCCGGCCTGTTCGACCCGGGTAACCGCATCCTGGATGACACGTTCCATGTCCACCAGATTCTGGGCCTCTTCGGCGGCCATGGTCTTCAGGGCCTCGGGGACCTTGATCTTGCGCCGACGGGTGTTTTTAGGCATCAAGGGCCCCAACATATCTTTGAAGTTGATGCCCATCTCCTCCATACCCACATTGGAAAAAATCTCCACCATAGGCATGTTGCGATCGGCTACATCCAGATCCACATAGCGGTTGTCCAATTTCCCGGCCTTGAGCATCTTACGCAGTTTCTCACGGGTGGATGATGCCGTCTCGACCGATGGCGATACCACTTCCAGGCCGCTATCCGCACTTGCCTCTGCCCGTCCCGCTTCAGCCTTGGGCAGCAATAAATCCAGCATGCGCTCCTCGGCGATACGGGAGGCTTTTTCTTTGACCGATTCCTGGGCCGTGGCCCTGACATTGTTGACCGTCAGTTCCACCAGATCGCGCACCATGGATTCAACGTCCCGGCCTACGTACCCCACCTCGGTGAATTTTGAGGCTTCCACCTTATAAAACGGCGAGTCACTCAGACGCGACAGGCGACGGGCGATTTCCGTTTTGCCCACGCCGGTCGGCCCGATCAAAATGATGTTCTTGGGGGCAATTTCATCTTTTAAATCATCGGGCACCTGGCGCCGTCGCCAGCGGTTTCTGAGGGCGATGGCCACAGACCGCTTGCCGTCCTTCTGGCCGATAATATATTTATCCAATTCAGCGACAATTTCGCTTGGTTTCAAATCCTTCATGGTTTAACGCTCTTCGATGGTAATGTGATCGTTGGTATATACGCAAAGGGATGCGGCAATTTTCATGGATTCTTCTATGATCCGGCGCGGATCCAAATCCGTCTGCCGCAATAGTGCCGTTGCCGCGGCCTGGGCCGCGACACCGCCGGAACCGATGGCCACCACCCCCTCGTCCGGTTCGATCACATCTCCGTTGCCGGAAATCAGCAGCATGGTGTTATCGTCCGCGGCGATCATCAGTGCCTCCAGGCGGCGCAGATATTTATCGGCCCGCCAGTCCCGTGCCAGTTCAACGGCCGAACGGGTCAGATTGCCATTATAACGTTCCAGTTTCTGTTCCAGTTTTTCAGTCAGGGTCAGCGCATCGGCCGTGGCACCGGCAAACCCCACCAGAATGGTGTCTTTGTAAATGCGCCGGACCTTACGGGCATGGTGTTTGATGACCGTGTTGTTCAGCGTCACCTGCCCATCACCGGCCATGACCACCCGGCCATCCATCTTGATGGCCAAAATGGTGGTGCCGTGGAATCTTAGCGTTGGGTCACGTTGATCGTAGGGCATGGGGTATCTGCTCACTTTCTAGTATGCCTCCAGCAATGGGGATCTGGATGGTTACTTTCTATTTCCGGGGATGGGCGTTGTCATACACCGCCATCAACCGGTCAATGCTTACATGCGTGTATTTCTGGGTTGTTGAAAGGCTCTTGTGGCCGAGCAGCTCTTGAACCGTACGAAGATCCGCCCCCGCATCCAGCATATGGGTGGCGAAGCTGTGCCGGATACCATGGGGCGAAATCGGAACCATCAAGCTGCATCGTTCAATCAAATTTTTCAAGATGCGACCCACGGAACGCGATGTCAACCGTCCTTTGTTTTTATTTAGAAATAAGGGCCCATCGGTGTTGCTCCCGATGCCTGTTTTTTTATAAAGTCGCTCGCGATAAGCCTGAATCCGCTGCACGGCTTTCGGACCGACCGGTACAATCCGTTCCCGCCCCCCTTTGCCCACCACCCGCAGACAACCGGATGAAAAGTCCACGTCAAAAACGTTTAGACCGGTCAGTTCGGACACCCGGATCCCCGCACCGTAAAGGGTTTCGAACAAGGCCCGGTTGCGTAGTCCCAATACCGTATCCTCGAGGGTCTGATCCAAAAGCCGGAACATATCGTCCACGGACAGATAGGACGGCAACTGACGGCTGTATTTGGGTGTCAGGATCGACGCCGACGGATCCTCCTCGATGACCCCCTGTTTAACCAGAAAACGGAAAAACGAGCGCAGGGCCGATAGCTTGCGGACAATGGTCGACTTCTCGTTTCGGCGGTGCAGATATCCCAGGTAGCCCCGTACCGTCGTATTATTGATGGCATCAATGGCCAGGGGCGGTGGACCGTCGGTCGTATCCGGTGTTTCCTCCCCACCGGCATACCGGACAAACTCCGTCAAATCATGGGCATAGGCGCGGACCGTGTGCGTGGAGTACCCTTTTTCAGCCTCCAGGACCTGCAGAAAACGGTCAATCTGATCCCTGATCGGACAGGCGGTCATAGGAATTTAATCTGCGTTTCGAGTTCCGGCCATGATCCCACGCTCAGGTAATCGTGGGGGTCCTGATTCCAAGGCTGCCGGAACACCACGGGAGCAATGCCGGCCGCTTTCAACAGATGGCAGGTTTCCAGCCGATCTTCGACAAACCATTGGATGCCGTTTTCCAGCAGCACCTCGGTTTTCGCCTCAAAAGAACCGGTGGCGACGATGGTTGCCCGGTCATGCTGTCCATCCAGCAGAGCATTCATCCAACCGGCAATGGGACCGGGATCGGGACGCGCCGTAACCATAAAAAGACGCCCGGTGGCTTCCGCGATACGTCGCAGTACTTTTCCTGCGCCGGGAAGCGGCTTCAACGTGGCCTGGTAATTCCCGTCCAGAATGCGGGTCACGGCACTTTCCAGAACCGCCAGGTCCACATCCAGGCATTCGTCCAGCCGGTAACAGGTAATGTCATCGTATTTCACCGTATGGACATCGTAATGGTCTTTGAGAATATCCAAAAACAAATGCATGGTGTCGGCAATCACCCCATCGATATCAAATGCCAGGGCCGCCGGATCAATCATTGTATGTTCCTGTTTGTCATTGCGATGCATGAGTACCTTATGTCTTTCCCATCATCAATAAAAACTGTTTTTGTAATCCCATTGTGCCAAGCGTGTCAATATGGATATTGGAAAAAATCGGGAATCATTATGAATCACGTCCGTTATGGCACCCGCTTCCATATTCATCATTACGATCTTACGGATGATCCTTTTTGCTTTCCATCAGTTGCAGAAACGGCCGGAACAAATCAATGGGCAGGGGAAACACCGTGGTGGTGTTGTTTTCAGCCGACATCTCCCGCATGGTCTGTAAATAACGCAGCTGAATGGCGGTTGGATAGGCGTCGATAATCTTGGCCGCCGCGGCCAGACGATCAGCGGCCTGGAATTCCCCTTCGGCGTTGATTACCTTGGCCCGCCGCTCCCGTTCGGCCTCAGCCTGTTTGGCCATGGCCCGCTGCATTTCCTGAGGCAGATCAATGTGCTTGAGTTCCACGGTGGCTACCTTGATCCCCCAGGGATCGGTGTGGGTGTCCAGAATTTCCTGCAGCTGAGCGTTGATCTTATCCCTGGCCGACAAGAGTTCATCCAATTCAGCACCCCCACAGACGCTGCGCAAGGTGGTTTGCGCCAACTGCGAGATGGCATAGCTGTAGCTTTCCACTTCCACAATGGCCTTGATCGGATCGATCACCCGAAAATAAATCACGGCATTGACCTTCACGGATACATTGTCCAGGGTAATCACATCCTGGGGATCCACATCCATGGCCACCAAGCGCATGCTGACCTTGACCATTTTATCGACAATGGGAATCAGAATGATCAGTCCGGGTCCCTTGGCATTGATGACCCGACCTAACCGAAAAATGACGCCGCGCTCGTATTCGTTGAGAATCTTGAGGGCGGTGAAAAGAAAAAAAACGATCAGAACGATGACACCGATAATAGGGTACATGAATGCCTCCTTGTCTGGCCAGGACGGCCGATAGAGTTGCAATAGGCAAATGGGTCATTTCTGGATGGACACTATTTCAGGGGTTCCACGTCGAGGGTCAAACCATCCACGGCGGTTACCCGCACCAGTGCACCGGCGTCCACAGGACGCTTGCAGCGCGCAAACCACAACTCGCCGTGAATCTGAACGCGCCCCTTGGGGGTCAGCGGTATCTTGACCATACCGATTTCGCCGATCAACCCGGACTGGCCGGTCATGGGCCGCCGAAACTGGGCACGAAAAACCAAACCGGCGACCACCACAAAAAAGCCACCCACCATGGCCAGCGTAGGCATGATCACACGCCAGGAAATCCCCGGCAGACCGCTATTCCGATCAATCAACATCACCGATCCGATAAACAGACAAATAACTCCAGCCAGGCTGAGCAGCCCGTAGCTGGTAATTTTCATTTCCAGGATGAAGAAAATCAGCGCAAGAACGATCAACAATATGCCGGCAAAGTTGACCGGCAAGGTCTGAAACGAATAGAAGGCCAAGATCAGGGCAATGCTGCCGATTACTCCGGGCAGGATCACGCCGGGATGGGCAAGCTCGAAATACAGACCGGCCAGACCGATCATCATCAATATATAGGCGATGTTGGGATCACTCAGGGCCTTTAACACCCGGGTGCGCAAGGACTCTTTGATCCACACCCGCTTGTCGAGGTCAATGTCGACGGCATCCTTCTCCCCCACCTTACGGCCGTTGATGGCCTCGAGCAACTGGTCCAGGTCCCGTGCCACCAAATCGATAATCTTCAGCTCAAGCGCCTCGGTTTCCGTGACCGATACGCTCTCGCGCACCGCCTTTTCAGCCCACTCTTGGTTGCGCCCCCGTCGGTTGGCAATGCTTTTTACAAAAGCCACCATATCGTTGGTCACTTTCTCGGACATGGTCTTGCCAATGTCCTTGCCGCCGGCTTGCACCGGATGAGCCGCGCCGATGTGGGTCCCGGGAGCCATGGCGGCGATATCGGCAGCCATGGTGATCATCACACCGGCCGAGGCGGCCCGGGCGCCTGCCGGGGAGACATAGACCACCACCGGAATCCGGCTGGCGTAAATGGCCATGACCATCTTGCGCATGGATTCGGCCAGGCCGCCGGGGGTGTCCAGCACAACAATCAGGCAACTCGCCCCTTCAGCGTTGGCGCGCTCGATGGCGCTGTCAAAAAAATCTGCATTGCCGGGGGAAATCGCTCCAGTAATCTCGACCAGATATACCGGCGCCCCATGGGCAGCCACCGGTGTGATCATGGCCAAACCGGCCAAAAAGACCAACATCAACAATGGGTTGAATCGAATTTGCATGAACACCCCCTCTATTGAAGGAAACGGGGTGGTACGGTTAAAAATGCCGAATCACGATGATTCGGATGTGAGGCCGCAGGCCTCTTTTTTTGGAAAGCGGTGGTATGGTGCTTTGAGCTGATAGCGCTTTGAACTGATGGCGCTTTGAAAATAGCTGCATCAACAAAACTGATAAAATGCGCGGGTCATGCCAGTCGCCTCATAATCTGCTGAACATCGTTCCACACGTCCCGTTTGCGCTGCGGGTTGCGCAATAAATATGCCGGATGGAAAGTCGGCATCAGCGGAATGTCCATGAACGCGTGGAACCGTCCCCTGAGTCGTGAAATGGATGTTTGTGTATCCAAAAGGGTACGCGCCGGCACACTGCCCAGGGCGCAGATCACCGTGGGGTTGATTGCCGCCAATTGCCGTTTCAAAAACGGCAGGCATTGATGGATTTCCCCGGGATTGGGGTTGCGGTTGTCGGGCGGCCGGCATTTGACGATATTGGCGATGTAAACCGTCTCCCGGGATAATTTCATAGCCGCAATGATTTTGGTCAGCAGCTGTCCGGCGGCGCCGACAAACGGTCGACCACATTGGTCCTCCTCAAAGCCAGGACCTTCACCGACAAAAACCAGCCTGGCATCGGCGGCACCCTCACCAAATACAATGTGGGTTCTTGTTTTGCACAGTGGACAACGGGTGCAGTCCCCTAATTCGGCACGGATATCATCAAGGGTTTCCGGTACTGCAGGCGGTTCAACGGTCAGACGCTTGGCTGCGGGGCGATCCGATGCCGGGCGCGCAACCATCGGACGATCAGCGTTGCGTGGTTCAGACACAGAAGGAGCAATCGCGGAACGGTCTGGCGCATGACGCTCGGCTATGGGACGTTTATCGGCAGGATGCTTCGCCATCGGCGGGCCCACCCGCGTCAGGGTCTCGAGCGCGGCGTCTGAGCAGTCAAACCCGGTACACCCGCTTTCCTTAAGGTAGTGCAAGGTATTGCGAATATCGTTAAAAATCTGCACCAGAGGGGCTTGGGAGGTCATGGCCGGTCTCCGGATTCAGGATCGATCTGTCGATTTGCCGTCAGCAGAGTGGCCACCTGATCCAGAATCAGATGGGCGACGGCGTCTTTTTCCATTACATCCAATACCATTTTGCGCCCGTCGGCAAAAAACAGAGTCATGCGGTTGGTATCGGCGGCGAAACCGGAATCTGGCGGGCCAATCAAATTGGCGGCGATCATGTCCAGATTTTTTTGGGCGACTTTTTTACGGGCATAGGCTTCCATATCCTGGGTTTCGGCGGCAAACCCCACCACAATCTGACCGGGACGCTTGCGCTGCCCGACGGTTTTAAGGATATCCGTGGTACGTTCCAACACCAGGGTGATGCCTTGATCGCCCTTTTTCATTTTTTGGGTTGCGGCGTTCACTGGACGATAGTCAGATACGGCGGCCACCTTGATGACCACGTGGGCCTGGTCCAGTCGCTCGAATACGGCTTGGGCCATTTCATCCACGGTCACCACCGATATGGTCTCTACATTAAGCGGCGCTTCAAGGGCCACCGGCCCGCTGATCAAGGTCACCCGGGCCCCGCGATTTTCAGCGGCCCGGGCAATGGCGTAACCCATTTTGCCTGATGATGGATTACTGATAAAGCGCACTGGATCAATGTCCTCACGGGTCGGGCCAGCGGTAATCAGGATATTCTTGCCGGCCAGATCGTCGGGTGTAAGGTAGCTGACCAATCGGTCGACAATTTCTTCAGGTTCAGGTAGACGCCCCGGTCCAACGGCTTTGCAGGCCAGCGTCCCCTCTCCAGGAGCCAGAATCTGGCACCCGTCGGCAGCCAGACGCTCAAGGTTACGCTGGGTGGCCGGGTGCTCGAACATATTGGAATTCATCGACGGACAGATCATCACCGGACAGGTAACGGCCAGCATGAAGGTACTCAAGGCATCGTCGGCCATGCCGTGGGCCATTTTGGCCACCAGGTTGGCCGTGGCCGGGGCAATAACCACCGCCTGGGCTGCTTCGGCCCAGGCAATATGCCGAATGGCGGCATCATCGTTTTCCTCGAACAAATCCACAAAAACCGGATTTTCCGACAACATTTCGAATGTCATGGGCGCCACGAAACGCGTGGCGCTGCGGGTCATGATCACCCGCACGCGGGCCCCCAGTTTCACCAGTCGCCTGAGCACTTCCACACTTTTATAGGCGGCAATGCCACCACTGACGCCTAAAACGATCTGTTTATTTTTCAGCACTGCGCTTTTTATGTCCATCGGGTTGTTTCTACTCGCTTGGCCGTTTGTCTGTAGCCTTGAAAATTGAAAGTTGTTGAAGTTGTCGAAGCGCCTTGTATCTGAGCAGCTGAGTCACCCAGCGTTCGATTAGATTTTGGATGCGCTCCCGGTGCACACTTGATTTCGGCCTTGCGCAAAGCGCCGTGTCCAGAGCCTTTGCAAGGTCCTTGCGATGCGGAGATTGCGTCAACAGATAACGATACACCTCGGCAGCGCTTTCATATCGTCCCTGCTGATACAACAGCCGGGCCATGGTTTCCGTATAAAACGTTTTATCATTATCAAAATCCACGTTTCATCCTCGACGTATTGGTTAGGGTACGCTGGATAGGATATCGTATCGTGAATTATCCGTTTTTTTTGGAAGCGCCTCCGGGAAGGATGAGGATGAGGTCGTTTTTACCCACCATCCCCAGCTCATTGCGGGCCACGTTTTCGATATAGATCAGATCATGCCTCAACCGGCTGATGTTGCGATATAGATTGACGTTTTCCTGGGCCAGGGTTTCGTTTTGTTTGACAATCGCCTGTTGACGATCCCTCAGCCGCGACAGTTCTATCAGCCCATTATCACCCATCGCAATCAACAGCAACAGGTTCAGTAGCACGACCGCCGTAATGCCGATGATGGTTTTGAGTCCACGACTCATGATCTACTCAGACTCCTTTTCACCAAGCCCATGACCTGATCCCACTGGGAAATGGCAAGGTATTTGGCGGCAACGGAAAAAACCGCCACACCGCTGCCGATGGCGATGACGATCATGATCGGAAGGCGCACCCCACCGGGTAATGATTGTTGAAAAACAGGCAGCCGGCAGATCAACAGGACAACCACAGCCATGATTGTCGACGCAGCGATTGTTTTCAGACAACTCACAACAACTGGCCGCCATCGAATCAATCCCATTTTTTTTCTCAACAGGCAAACCATCAACGTCAGATTTACCATGGATGCAATGGATGTGGCCAGGGCCAGCCCACCATGCTTCAGGGGCGCCATCAGGACCATGCCCAGCACAAGGTTGGTGGCAATGGAAACCGTCGCCGTCATTACCGGGGTTCGGGTGTCCTTAAGGGCGTAAAACACTGAAACAACAATCCGCACAGCTGAAAATGCCCATAATCCTAGTACATAGTACAAAAGCGCCATTGAGGTCAATCGCGTGGCCTGTTCATCAAATGCGCCGCGCTGAAATAAAAGCGCCACGATGGGCTCGCGCAATACAATCAGCCCCACCATAGCCGGGATGGTAACAAACAAGACAAGACTCATGGCATGACTAAAGGTGTCTGCCAGGCCGGCATAATCGCCCCCTGCAGCCTGCCGCGATAGGCTGGGTAAAACCGCGGTGGCCACGGCCTGACCGAAAATACCCAGGGGGAATTGAACAAGGCGGTCAGCATAATAAAGGTAGGCCACGCTGCCCTCGGCCAACAGTGAGGCGAGCAATGTTCCCACCAGAATGTTAATCTGATAGACCGCCGCCCCGAAAATGGTCGGCAGGAGCAGCACACCGACTTTTTTCATGGCCGGATGCCAGAGTCCGGATCGTTTCCAGAACCGGATGCCGTGTCTGGCCAGAAACGGCAGTTGCAATGCCAGTTGGAGCACGCCGCCGATCAAGACGCCGCCGGCCAGTCCCAGGCCCCGAACCGTTTGTGAATCCGAAAAAAGGGACGCGCCGAAAACGGCGCCGATCATGGACAGATTCAGCAGCACCGGAGCAATTGCCGGTGCGGCAAAATGGCCGAGTACATTAAGAATGCCCATGCATAAGGCCACGGTCCCGATCATGATCAGATAGGGAAACATCAGCCGTGTCAGGGAAATCGTCAGGGCCATTTTTTGGGGATCCTTGGCAAACCCCGGCGCAATCGTATGAACGATCAGCGGCGATGCGATGATGCCGATCATCGTGATCAAGGACAGCACCACCAAGAGCAGTTTTAAAGCACCAACGGCCAGGCGATGGCCTTCGGCCTTGTCTCCCTTGATCATGACTTCCGTGAAAACGGGAATGAAAGCGATGCTAAGCGATCCCTCGCCGAACAATCGGCGCAATAAATTGGGGATCCGAAAGGCGGCGATAAATGCGTCCGCCACCATCCCCGCACCAAAAAATGATGCCAACACCATATCCCGGAC
>Ga0272444_10005701_pt1 | contig 10735 bp, 9 predicted proteins | sample SSMForm13_FD_201033 | JGI IMG/M metagenome (GOLD analysis project Ga0272444, IMG submission 201033) | Marine sediment archaeal communities from Little Sippewissett salt marsh, Falmouth, MA, United States - SSM-Form-13 | ecosystem: Environmental > Aquatic > Marine > Wetlands > Sediment ...
GGCTGGTTCATTAAAAAAAAACATATCAAAAAAAGAATACGCTTACACAATTCATATTTTGGTCAGACCAATATTTCGTTATATCTGGCACATTCCCACGCATTGTGCAAGCAAATATGTTGAATTCAATGGAGTCCGATTTCAAGTATGCCACCCAAGCTTAAACCCATCAAACCCAAACGCATTTCCGACCAGGTATTTGATCAACTGCGTGAATTGATTTTTCGTGGCGAATTCAAAGCCGGTGATAAAATTCTAACCGAACGGGAGTTGGCCGAAGCCTTCAGTGTCAGCCGCACCTCGGTAAGAGATGCCATCAACAAGCTCGTTGTAATGGGACTTTTGGAACAACGGCAGGGCCAGGGGACATTTGTCTGTACACCGGCAGCCAGCGATAAAAATCTGATCGGAACCATGGTGGAATCCCAGGATGCCTCGATTACCGACCTGCTTGAGGTCCGTATGGGCCTTGAGTGCAATGCCGCCGCCCTGGCTGCCGCGCGGGCCGAGGACAAGGATTTCAAGTTCATTGAAAAGAGTATCGAAGAGATGCAAAAAGAGGTCGCCTCCGGACGATTGGGCACGGAAGCCGACGCGGCGTTCCACATGGCCATCGCCTATGCCACCCAAAATCCCCTTCAAGTCTTCATCATGAAGAATTTTTACGACTTTCTTTTTACCGGCATCAAAGTCAACCTGGAGGGACTCTATCAAGTTCCAGCCAATATCGACACGATTCTGGAGCAGCACAGGCAAATCTACCGGGCCATCCGGGACCATGACCCGGAGGCGGCGTACCGGGCCATGAAACAGCATATTGATTTTGTTCACAAGTTTTTTAAGAGACAGGGAAAATAGCTGGAAATTAACGATTCATGTTACCTGGCCAAGTGGTCGATGACCATTTTGATGGACACTTTCATCCTGTTAAAAGCCTTGGCCAATTTGGCGATTTCATCTGTGCCGGATGTATCGATATGGGTTTCGAATCTGCCCATACTGATATCGTCGGCGTTGTTGGCAAGATGCTTGATAGGACTCAAAATCATTTTTGAGAATAAAAAATTGATGACCACCACCAGCAGCACAAAGACCAGAGCAATCACTTTGACAAAAAGCATGGTTTTGTTTCTGGCGTTTTCAACGACCACACTTGCCGGCACTGAAACGGTCAAGGTACCAATGACTTCTCCGACGGATCGATGGAAGCCGTTTTCATTTCCATGTCTATATTCATAACGGTCCAATAGCTCCTTGGGTGCCAAGCGAGGTTCGCTGTGGCAGCGCATGCACCGCTTTTCAGCCACAATGGGTTTCATGATACAATAGACTTTTTCTTTTCCCTGGATTCGATATCCCTGCCACGCTTTCAATTCTGGATTGGCGGAGAACTTCTCAATAATGCTCATCTCAAAAACATCGGCCTGGTTTATCGGATTGCGTGGATGAGGTGCTGCATGTTTGAAATAATATTGAGGATATGACTCTTGGATTCCGTCAAAAATAGTTCGGGCGCAGAATGAAGAAGACATCCCTTCGACGATGAATCGGTCAGGCAACGCCTGGTATAAGGCGGGTTTGATGACTTTGCTGGTAAAATCGCGGGATTGCTCCATTGTTGTCATCAACAGATGGGCTTTTTCGGAGACCTGATTTTCGGCATCTTTTTTCAGTCCGGAATCCGCTAAGAAATAAAGCATGATGATGGCGCATAAAAAGACGGCGCAGATGGCTAAATTAAATTTAGCCCTTAAGCCGAATGATCGGGTGGAGGGATTGTCTGGTGCAAAATTCAAATTGATCGTCTTTTTTTTCGTGAGGCTCTTTGTTTCCGGAGGACGATTACCCGCGTCAATCGGTTTTGTTTGCAGTTGCTTTTTCTCAGCAGCCTGGTTCTGCTCTGCATCCTGCTCGTTTCTGGAATCAGCGGCAACGATAATATGAGAGCAAACCTTGCATCTGTATTTCAAGTTTGTTTGTCCGGTATCGGTGCCCTTGACAATATAGCGTTTTCCACATTTATCGCATCGGATAATTCTCGTGGAAGGATCTTTTGGTTCTAATTCCGTTAGCATGGCTTTCTTACATTCGTTTATTTTTCTGGCATTAGGGTCTCATCACTGACGTTCGATACAACTTCGTGGGAAATGACAAATCAGATGTAAATAGAGAAAGAGAGAAGGAGAAGTCGCGTAAAGTAACATCGAAATTTGGCATCCATACCCTGCATCCTGGCAAATTGCAACAGGAAAAATACATACTCTTTATGAGTATTTTTTAATCAGATTGCCGTATTTCTCATATAACATTGTTTTTTTCTCATGTTATAAACCGATTTGTGATAGCCAGATTTTACGATTGAGAAGCCACCGCCGCCGCACCCGTTGACACAAAAAGGAAAACGGCTCGAACGCGTCCCCCATATTGTAAAAAACAGGTGTACGCGTTGAGCCGTTTTAAGGCACCGTCAACGAGTCTAAGAGCCTGTTTGGTAAATCCGTCTAAGGCCCGCTAACGGCGTTGGAAAGCGTCTCAAAATGCTCACATATTCCATATATGCTCCGCTTTTGAGCCACTTTCCGCCTTGTTATCGGGCCTGATCCAGACTTCCAAAACAGGCTCTGAACGCCTGTTTGAGAAGTCTGAATCAGGCGCTTAGACGGGATGTTGGGTCAGAAGGCGTTTACAGGAGATTTTCGAAAAAGTCGTTTCCCTTGTCGTCAACCAGAATAAACGCCGGAAAGTCCTTGACCGTGATCATATAGATCGCCTCCATGCCCAGTTCAGGATATTCGAGCACTTCCACCGAGGTAATGCACGCTTTGCCCAAGCGCGCAGCCGGGCCGCCGATGGACCCCAGGTAAAACCCGCCATATTTTTTGCAGGCGTCGGTAACCGCCTGGGAACGATTGCCTTTGGCCAGCATGACCATGGACGCGCCCTGGGCCTGAAAGATGGGCACGTAGGAATCCATGCGTCCGGCCGTCGTGGGACCGAATGATCCGGAGGCATAGCCTTCAGGCGTCTTGGCCGGCCCGGCATAGTAGATGATGTGATCTTTCAGGTATTGGGGCAGGCCCTGGCCGCTGTCCAGCCTTTCCTTGAGCTTGGCATGGGCAATGTCCCGACCAACGATGATTTTACCGGACAGTTTTAGCCGCGTCGCCACTGGATATTTGGTGAGGATGGCCCGGATATCGTCCATGGGCTGGTCAAGGTCGATGGCCACCGCGTCGTCCGCCTCCCCTTTCGGCTCGGGCAGATAGCGCGCTGGATCGGTCTCCAATTGTTCCAGGAAAATTCCGTCGGCGGTAATTTTGGCCTTGATGTTACGATCCGCGCTGCAGCTGACACCAATGCCGATGGGACAGGAGGCGCCGTGCCGCGGCAGGCGCACCACACGGATATCATGGCAAAAATATTTGCCGCCAAACTGAGCACCAATCCCCAACTGCTGTGCACGCGCCAAAAGCTCTTTTTCCAACGCTAAATCACGGAAGCCGTGCCCGGTCTCACTGCCGGCAGACGGCAGCGTGTCCAGATATCCGGCCGAGGCCAGTTTCACGGTTTTCAGATTGAATTCCGCTGATGTTCCGCCCACCACCACAGCCAGATGATACGGCGGACAGGCAGCGGTGCCTAAGGTTTTCATTTTGGCGGTAATAAAATCCACCAGGGTGTCCGGATTGAGCACCGCCTTGGTTTCCTGGTACAGGTAGGTTTTGTTGGCTGATCCACCGCCCTTGGCAATAAATAGGAATTTATACGCATCCCCTGGAGTGGCGTATAGTTCCACCTGTGCCGGCAGATTGCACCCTGTGTTTTTCTCTTCATACATACTCAGGGGCGCATTTTGCGAATACCTCAGGTTGCAATTCGTATAGGCGTTGAAGACCCCCTTGGACAGGGCCGCTTCATCATTCTCACCGGTCCAGACCTGTTGCCCTTTCTTGCCCATGACAATGGCCGTGCCCGTATCCTGGCACATGGGAAACGCCATCTCAGCGGAGATGACGGCATTTTTAAGCATTTCCAGGGCCACATACCGATCGTTGTCCGAGCTGTCCGGATCATCGAGGATCTTTTTCAGTTGAGCCAGATGCCCAGGCCGCAACAAGTGCGAGACATCCCGAAACGCCGCTTCAGCAAGCCGTTCCAATCCCTCTGGGGCCACCTTGAGAATGGTATTTCCGTCGAACTGGGCCGTGGAGACATGATCGTTGGTCAACAGGCGGTAGGGCGTATCATCTTCACCCAGGGGCAGCAGCTCTGTAAACTTGAATTCTACCATGGGACTCCTCCTTATTCTTAATCTATTAAATGATTATCGAATCGACGCCAAATCGATTGCCATGTAAAAATGAAGGGAGTTAATTTAGTGGGCGGGGTTTGATATTGTCAAGGTATTAAATGATGAGGGTCCAGATAACCATCAATCTGGACAACCGCAAAACGATTGTGGATGCGTTATATCACGGGACACTGGCGCAAAAATGCGCCTGGCCGTTTGCAATCCAAATAAAAAAAAAGGATACCCTCAACCAGCTAACAACCTGTTCAGGTCTTTATCCTTCTGGCTCCACAGGTCGTTAAGCCATTTTTGAAAATTGCGTTTAAACTGGACATCCTTCAGGTAATCGCCCACAATCTGGTTGGTAATGGGCAGGGTTTTCACGCGAACTTTGATTTCCTTGACCCGCCCGCAGGCAAAGTCCCAGAAAGTGGCTGCGCCCTGGGGATAGGCAATGGTAACATCCACCACCTCACGCAGTTTGTCGCCCATGGCCGCCAGTACAAATGATAGACCACCGGCGCGGGTGCGAAGCAAATGCGTGTAAGGCGATCGTTGGCGGGCATGTTTTTCGTTTGTGAATCGGGTCCCCTCTACGAAATTCATGATCGAAACAGGCAGGTTTCTGAATTTTTCACAGGCTTCTCGGGTAATGTCCAAATCTTTGCCAATTAAATGAGGGTGTTTTTTCAAGTACTGACGCGAGTAACGCTTCATGAAAGGAAAATCCAGCGCCCACCAGGCTTGCCCCAGAAAAGGAAACCAGAACAGTTCCTTTTTCAGAAAAAACTTCAAAAAAGGAATTTTGCGGTGAAACACATACTGGAGCACCAGAATATCCACCCAGGATTGATGGTTGGCCACCACCATGTACCACCCTTTTGGATCAAGATTCTCAATGCCTTCCACATCCCAATGGATCCCGTTGAGCAGTTTCTGATTCAGCTTGTTCACGCCGATCCAAAAGTTGGCAATGGCCGTTAAGATTCGCCGGCACAGGTTTTGAATCGCCTTGAAAGGCAAAATCAGCCTGATCAATGCCACGATAAATATTGGAATGCAGCAAATAATCGTATTGAGCAAATAGAACCACACTGAGAAAACGCCGCGTGTTCCTTCAAATATCGTCTTAACCATGAAATGCCTCGCTGATAGCTATGAATAATGCATACACTGATTTGGTCGGCATATTTATTAAAACGGTCAAGAATCGACAACCCGATGTTTGATGTCTGACAAAAGTTTTACAATCACGGAGAAAGAATGATGCGCACACGACCCGATAGGCAGCGGGCCAAACCATCGTTGCGGTCCCCATGGCGCCTGGCACTACACGAAGTGATTTTCGAGGCGGACACCCCGGCGGGAAAAGGATTTGACGTTATCCTGATCATCAGCATTCTGGCAAGCGTAATGGCCGTGATGCTCGACAGCATCGCCAATGTACGGTTTGCCTACGGAGGCCTGCTTTACCGCATTGAATGGTTTTTAACGCTGCTTTTCACCATTGAATACCTGATGCGTCTGGTCTGTGTCGGCCGGCCACTGCATTATGCCATCAGCTTCTACGGAATCGTCGACCTTTTAGCGATTATTCCCACCTACCTCAGCCTGATTCTTCCGGGCAGTCAGTTTCTGTTGGTTATCCGCATCCTGCGTATTCTGCGGATCTTCCGCATTCTCAAGCTGGTGCCCTACCTGAAGGAGGCTCATCTTTTGTTGAAGGCACTAAAGGCCAGCGGACGTAAGATTGCCGTTTTTCTTTATACGGTACTGACCCTGGTGGTCATTTTCGGCTCCCTAATGTATGTTATTGAGGGGGAAATCAATGGGTTCACCAGTATTCCACGCAGCATCTACTGGGCCATCGTCACGCTGACCACCGTCGGTTATGGCGACATTTCTCCCCAGACCAATATCGGCCAGTCGGTTGCATCCATCGTTATGATTTTGGGCTACGCCATTATTGCCGTGCCAACCGGCATTGTTACCGTTGAGATGTCTCATTCTTTTAACACCCCCATATCCACCCAGGCCTGCCCTGAATGCAGCGCCGAGGGACATGATGCGGATGCCCGGTATTGTAAATTCTGTGGTGCAGCCTTGTAACCCCCAGCGTTGCAACAGTGGAATCATAATATCATGCAGACCGATTATCGTTGCAAGGCCATAAAATCGTTCATATAACGAGTATATGCAAGCGAACCTGGAAAACCATTTTCTGTCCGATGGCACATTGAAAATAATCCTGTCCGGGTATTGGACCATTGACCAGACCGTTCCATCGATTGATAGCATCGCGGACCTGCCTGACACGACCGCCACGTCACGTATCCACTTCGACAGCAGGGATCTGCATCGGTGGGACAGCAGCCTCCTGGTATTCCTTGGCGCACTCTTGGGCCGCTACGATGCGCCCCATATTGCTATCGACCGGGATGGATTACCGGCAGGGGCACGGCAACTGCTCAAGCTATCCCAAACCGTCTCTCCCCGTCTCGAAACCGCTGCGTCGGCTGCGCCCCCGTCCCTTCTGGCGCGCACCGGTGAGGCCGGGATCGAAGGGGGAGCGGCGATTAAAAAAACCGTTGATTTCATCGGAGAACTCGTGCTTGCCGGCATGCGCCTGTTATCCGGCAAGGCTCATGTCCGATCCGCCGATGTATGGCTTGTGGTGCAGGAGTGCGGTTGGCAGGCCCTGCCCATTGTTTCCCTGATCAGTATCCTGGTGGGGTTGATTCTGGCGTTTATGGGCGCGGTCCAGCTGCGTATGTTTGGTGCGCAGATCTTCATTGCCGATCTGGTTGGCATCGGCATGGCACGGGAGATGGGGGCGGTGATGACCGGTGTAATCATGGCTGGCCGCACGGGAGCGGCCTTTGCAGCGAACATCGGCACCATGCAGGTCAATGAAGAAATCGACGCCCTGCAAACCCTGGGGATATCACCGGTTGATTACCTGGTGCTCCCGCGTATTATTGCCCTGGTGCTGATGATGCCGCTGCTTTGCATCTATTCCGATATGATGGGAATGGCGGGTGGCATGGTGGTGGGGGTCGGCGCATTCGATATTTCCTCGACCCAATACCTGACCCAGACCCGTCACGCACTGACCATAACCCATCTTGGCATCGGCATCGTCAAAAGCGCGTTTTTCGGTTTGATTGTCGCCTTTTGCGGCTGCATCCAAGGGATGCATTGTGGACGCAGCGCAGCGGATGTGGGCAAGGCCACCACCTCGGCGGTCGTCATCGCCATTGTTTATATTGTGGTGGCTGACGGTCTGTTTGCAGTGTTGACCAATACACTTGGCATATAGGTTGACGGATTCGTAAAAAATCCGATATCGGCGTTACGCGTATCCTTCGTCACTGCGGAGTACGATCAGTACGCCTCATTCCTCAGGATTCGCAAGCCTTGATCTCGGACTTTTTACGAATCCGTCCGAACGGTGACTTCTTATTAGTTCATCATAGCGATTTCGTGACTTTGTGAGGATACCTCATGGATACCAAAGCGGCCCCATCGCCCCATATCGTCGTTCGCGATCTTACCATGGGATACCAGGATGTGGTTCTGATGCGCAATCTCGACTTCACAGTCAACCGCGGTGACGTGTTCGCCATCATGGGTGGCAGCGGATGCGGCAAAAGCACGTTGCTGCGCATCCTGATTGGCTTGAAAGCCCCTTCTGCAGGCAGTGTCCATTATGGTGAGATCGATTTCTGGTCGCTTGAAGAAGACCAGCGCAATCGCATGTTGCGCCAGTTTGGCATCCTTTACCAGAGCGGTGCACTGTGGAGTTCCATGACGCTTTTGGAAAACATCAGCCTTCCCCTGGAACTGTATACCGACCTTAAGTCCAGGGTGATCCGTGAAATCGTGCATTTCAAGCTTTCCCTGGTGGGGCTGGCAGGCTTTGAAAACTACTATCCATCGGAAATTTCCGGTGGCATGCGAAAGCGGGCCGGCCTGGCACGGGCCATGGCACTAGACCCCCAAGTGCTGTTTTTTGACGAGCCGTCCGCCGGCCTGGATCCGGTCAGTGCCAAAAACCTGGATGATCTGATCCTTACGATCAACGACAGTATGGGGGCCACGGTCGTCATCGTCACCCATGAACTGCCCAGCATCTTTGCCATCGCCAACAATGCCGTGTTTCTGGACATCCGCACACGAACCGCTGCAGCCACCGGCAGTCCCCGGCAAATGCTGGAATCTTCGGGTAATGCAGCGGTAATCCGTTTCCTCACCCGCGGATCATCAAACGCGGATCCAAGCAAGGAAATCTGAATCAATGGCAAAAAGAGTCAACACCACATTGATCGGCGCTTTTATTATCGGCGCCATCACGCTAATGGTCGCCGCCATTCTGGCCCTGGGAGGCAGCAGTCTGCTTAAGGAATCGGATCACTTTGTGCTTTATTTTTCCGGCTCGGTAAAAGGCCTGGGAATCGGAGCACCGGTCCAGCTCAAAGGGGTGACGCTGGGCAAAGTCACGGCGATCAACCTGGTTTATGATCTTGAAAACGAATCGTTTCTCAATCGTGTGGCATTTGAAATCACGGAAGGGGCGATCAAAGTCGCCGGTTCTCCCCACAAAGTAAGGGCGCTCAGTGAAGAGTCCACGGTAGAGGAAACCGTCGACAAGCTGGTGGAGGATGGACTCCGTGCCAAACTGAAACTTCAAAGTGTCCTCACCGGTCAGCTGTTGGTCGCCTTTGATTTTTATCCCGACACCCCCATTGATCGGGTTGGCCTCAAAGACGAATTGCACGAGTTGCCCACACTCCCATCCGATATGGATGCCTTGGAACAGACCCTGGAAAATCTTGATATCGGCGGCCTGGTTAATTCTATAAAAAACGCGGCCAAGGGGTTTGATACGCTTGTCAATTCCTCGAGTATGCAGACACTGGCTGCTAACCTCAACCAAACCCTTGCAGATTACCGCAAGCTGGCAGACGACCTGAGAACCGAAACGCGCGTAATGCTGGCCGATGCCCGCCGATTGATCAAGACCACCGAGACCCAGATTCCTCCCATGGCCCGGGGAATAACCGCCACCGCCGCCGACCTGAAGAGAACCATCATCCACCTGGATCAACAGCTGCAACCGATCATGGCATCCATCGAAGCCGCTGTGGTGTCGGCCGATCAAGCATTCGATCATGCCGATGCCATGCTTTCCAATATGGCCTACTTGTCGAGTGAGGAGTCGACCCTCATTTACCGGATCAATGAGACACTCACCGAAACACGAAAAGCCGCTAACGCCCTGGCGCTTCTGGCCGACTATCTGAACCGTCACCCAGAAGCCCTGCTACGCGGCAAAAAAGCTGAGGGAGGAACAAAGTGAGACCGTGCATACTCTTGGCCATCATGGCCATGCTGCCCCTTGTGGGAGGCAGCGCCTGTGTCAATGTAGGCGCTGGTCATTCACCCGAAACCCGATTTTTTCTGCTTGAAGCCAAGTCTGAACACCGGCCGAAACCAGAATGGGTCCAGCAGAAAAGGTTGGCCCACACCGCGATCGGCATTGGTCCGGTGGCACTTCCCCGTTATTTGGACCGGCCGCAAATACTGACCCGCGTCAACGATCAGGAACTGCTGTCGGATGAGTTCAACCAGTGGGCCGAGCCGCTCAAGCTCAGCATTCCCCGAATCATGGGAGAAAACCTGGTCTCCTTTGGCGGGGGTGGGCGTGTCCGCATATTCCCCTGGCCCCAGTCTGCACGGATCAACATCCAGGTATCCATGGATATCCATCGTTTTGAATCCGACGCCAAGGGCAAGATTATCCTTAAAGCAACCTGGCGTATTGTAGATGTAACGAATCGTCAAACACAAAAGGAGAGGCTGGCGATCATAGAAAAGGAATCGACGGGCACAGACATCGGTGGCAGGGTGGAGGCAATGAGCTTGGCGCTGGCGGACCTTTCGCTTGAAATCGCCGGGAATCTGGCCGAACTCATCCAGACACAAAAAGCGTCAACCGCGCCGGAAAACGGATAAAAGCGTTCATGGATGTCCATCCAACGCCGCCCTGACCGCTTGCCCGAGCGTATTCCAGGTGTACGGTTTTTTGATGTACGGCCCGGCCCCCAGGCGAATGGCAGCGTTGACGCGTTTGGTTTGTGAAAAACCGCTGGCGATGACTGCTTTCTGATCGGGATGAATTTCAAGGATTTGTTTGAATGTGTCCAAGCCGTCCATGCCCGGGTCCATGATCATATCCAGGATGACCACATCCACCCGGTTGTCGTGTAAATAGTCAACCGCCGCTTCACCGCTGGCGGCCATGGCGACCCGGTATCCCAATTGGGTCAACAGATCTGAGGCGATTTGCCGCTGCTCTTTTATATCGTCCACCAGCAAAATGGATTCACCGTTTCCATGGTAGGTGGAAACAGCGTTTTTTTCATCATCAACAATGGCCGGCAT
>Ga0272444_10005702_pt1 | contig 10734 bp, 3 predicted proteins | sample SSMForm13_FD_201033 | JGI IMG/M metagenome (GOLD analysis project Ga0272444, IMG submission 201033) | Marine sediment archaeal communities from Little Sippewissett salt marsh, Falmouth, MA, United States - SSM-Form-13 | ecosystem: Environmental > Aquatic > Marine > Wetlands > Sediment ...
GGAGACCATTGACTCCCGCGTGCGGGACGTGCTGCGCGTGAAGTACCGGCTGGCGCTGTTCGATGAGCCTTACCGCGAAAACTATGACGAGATCGACCGTATTGTGCTCTGCGAGGAGCATCAGAAAATCGCGCTCCAGGCTTCGCGCGAATCGCTCGTGCTTTTGAAAAACGAGGGCGCGCTGCTGCCGCTGGAGCGCAAGAAGCTGAAGACCATCGCGGTTTGCGGTCCGAATGCCGACGAAGAGTCTTATGCATTGCTTCACTATGGACCGCTCGGGGTGGAGGTCACCACCGTGTTGGAGGGAATTCGGCAATTGGCCGGCGACGAAACCGAAGTGCTTTACACCCAGGGATGCGACTTGGTCGACGCTAACTGGCCGGAGAGCGAGATCCTGCCCGAGCCTCTGACGGCGGAAGAGCGCGCGGAGATCGCCAAGGCGGTGGAACAGGCCACGCGGGCGGACGTCGCCATCGTTGTCCTCGGCGGCGGCCCCCGCACCTGCGGCGAAAACAAATCGCGCACGAGTCTCGACCTGCCCGGCCGCCAGCTCGATCTGGTCAAGGCGGTTTATGCCACGGGCACGCCGACCGTGGTGGTGCTGATCAATGGCCGGCCGCTGAGCATCAATTGGTGCAACAAGTATGTACCCGCGATCTTGGAAGCGTGGTATCCCGGCAGCCAGGGGGGAGTGGCCGTGGCCGAGGCGCTGTTCGGCCAGCTCAATCCCGGCGGCAAGCTGACTGTCACCTTCCCCAAAACGGTCGGCCAGGTGCGAATGAATTTCCCAACCAAGCCGAACGCACAGATCGACCATCTTTGGGGCGAGCGGGCGCGCGTCAATGGTGTGCTCTATCCCTTCGGGTTTGGCTTGAGTTACACGACATTCGAATACAGCCATCTGGTGATGACGCCGGAGGAGGAATGGGCGGACGGTCCCATCAGCGTGTCCTGCGAAGTGAAGAACACCGGGCCGGTCCCCGGGGACGAGGTGGTGCAGCTTTATGTACGCGACGTGGTCAGCACCGTGACCACTTATGAGAAGAATCTTCGAGGGTTCGAGCGGATTCACCTTGAACCGGGCGAGAGCAAGCGCGTTCATTTTATGCTGGAGCCCGAGCATCTGGCGCTGTTGGACCGGCAAATGAAGTGGGTGGTGGAACCGGGCGAGTTTCGCGTGATGATCGGCGCATCGTCCAAAGACATTCGCCTGGAGAGTGTGTTCGAGATTGCGCCGTAAAAACAATCTAACCGCTGAGAACGCAGAGAAGCGCTGAGAAAAGAATAGAAAAGTAGGGTGGATTTCAATCCACCTGTTAATCTCTCCTCTCCCGCCGGGACTGTCCGCCTTTGGAGCCGGGTGGCCCACCCCTTGGGGTGGGAAATGCCAACCCACCTGTTGATCTTTTCTTCTCCCGCCGGGCTTGTGCGCCTCAGGCGTAAGAGGCAGGCTTTCTTGATCTGCTTCGGTGAGGGAATCTGCCCCAAAAAACTCCCTCACCCTGGCCCTCTCCCAAAGGGCGAGGGTGACAAAATCCTCTTTCCTTGCGTTACCTCCAGCACTCCAGTAATTCCAGCAAATCCTGCTCATCGATTGTGTTGTCATCGATAACGTCGCAGAGAAAATTTGTTTCATTCCTCGGCCCCTGCCACCAGCGGGAGAAGAAAAATGGATCTCGATAGTCAATAGAAACATCTTCATTGACGTCACCCGCCGAGCGAGGGATGGAGCCAAATTCATACGCGCCCATGTCTACCCAAATCAATCCGTCTCCATCGCCGTCCCAGAGACGCAAGTTACCGTCCAGATCATAAAGGATTCCTTGTGCCGCTTCATTACTCCCCACATCGATGCAGGGAGAATCGGCAAGGAGGTGATAGTCCCCATTCGCAGCGTCTACAAATCGCGGATCCTCATCGATGTTCCCTTCGCCGGGCCAACCGTCCTGGATGCAACAGTAGGTGACAGAGAAGGTGCTGTCCCCGACCAGCTCATGGCTCTCGTTGAAAAGAATACAATTCGTCAACGTCGGAAAGGATGCGGATTCCCGGCAATATACACTGCCGCCAGTAGGACCGTAGGTCCAATTACCAGCGATCGTACAATTGATCAGACTCGGAGATGAGCTATCGCAATACAAGCCGCTTCCAAAGTACGCCGTGCCGTTAGTGATTGCGCAATTGGCCAGCGTTGGATGGGAATTCTCCTCACAGTGTACGCCACCGCCATGACTCGCCGAATTGCCGGTGATCGTACAATTCGCCAACGTCGGAGAGGAGTTGTAATAGCAGGATACCCCCCCGCCATCGTCCGATGCCGAGTTATCGATGATCGTGCAGTTCGCCAGCGTCGGAGAGGAGCTGTATTGGCAGAATACTCCGCCGCCGTCGTTCCAGAATGTCGAGTTGCCGGAGATCGTACAGTTCGCCAATATCGGAGAGGAATCAGAGCAATACACACCGCCGCCGGAGCGTGAAACTGAATTGTCGGTGATTGTGCAATTCGTCAGCGTTGGAGAGGAGTATACGCAGCACACGGCACCGCCCGAGTAGTAAGTCGAATTCTCGGAGAAGGTGCAGTTGGTCAGCGTCGGAGAGGAAGAGTGATTGCAGAACACACCACCGCCGGAGGAGGAAGATGAATTGCCGGAAATAATGCAGTTCGTCAATTTCGGGGAGGATATACCGCAATAGATGCCACCGCCATCTTCATCAGCTGAATTGCCGGTAATCTTACAGTTCGTCAGTGTTGGGGATGAATCATAACAGTACACGCCGCCGCCCGAGTCCGCTGAGCCGCCGGTGATCGTGAAACCATCGAGAGTGGCCGATTCTATGGAATCAGCGCGAACCGTTCTGCTTTCTCCACGGGCGTCAAGCACCGTGGGATTTGCGTCCCAAACCCGTTGCGCCCGATCTGTTTCAAATCCGAGGAAGCCGCCATAGAGAGAGACACTCCTTTCCAACTGGATCGACTCGGTGTAAGTCCCACCAGCAACCCAGATTTCATCGGAAGCACTGGACAGAAATAAAGCATCCTGGACCGAGCCCAGCGCCGTGTCCCATGTGAGTCCATCTCCGCCGGGCAGGGCGTCCGCGCGGACGTGGAATATAATCGGTTCGGACTCTTCCGTCTCGTATTCGTCGGGAGATTCATAAGCGCCAATATCCACAAGTCCATCCCCGCCTGGACGGGGATTGCCTTCAATATCTTCATTGGGCGCTGCCGAGACAAGCCCCCGGTCGATACAGGGAGAACCGTTCTTGAGTCGATAATCTCCATTCGCCGAATCCACAAACAGTGGATACCCGCTGATGTTCCCTTCGCCATCCCATCCGCCCTGAACGCAGCAGTAAGTTACCGATAAGATGCCGTACCCTCCCAGTTCGTTGCCTTTGTTGAAAAGAATACAATTCGTCAATATGAGGGATGCAGAGGATGAGTAATAATGGTACACCCCTCCGCCATCGTCCCCCGCCGAATTTCCGGCAATCGTACAGTTGGTCAATATCAGTGAAGAATCGTAGTCGCAATAGACGCCGCCGCCGTTTACTGAGGCAAAATTGTCGATGATCGTGCAATTGGTCATCCGCGTTGGGGAATAGCTGCTATTGCATACGATGCCGCCGCCGGAGTCGGAAGCCGAATTGCCGGTGATGACGCAGTTGTTCAGTATCGGCGACGAGCCATAGTCGCAATACACGCCTCCTCCCGAGGTCGCCGAATTGCCCGAGATCGTGCAATGGGTCAGCGTCGGGGAAGATATGCCCGAGCATGCCAGGCCGCCGCCTTCGGCAAATGAACCGGAGATCGAATTGCCCGTGATGGTGCAGTTCGTCAGTGTCGGAGAGGAGTAATGGCAATCCAACCCGCCGCCGCTGGAGGAATCCGTATTGCCGGTGATGATACAATTGGCAATCGTTATGGGGGAGATAGAGCAGTATACGCCGCCTCTGCCCCCGGTGATCGTGAACCCATCCAAAGTGGCTGATTCTGCGCGATCGGCGCCAACGGTATGATCATCTTTTCCGCTGGCATCCAGCACGGATGGATTTGCGGTCCAATCCCGCTGATCTCGTTCGGCTTCATTTCCAAGAAAGCCTCCATAGAGACCCACCCCCGGTTCCATCTGGATCGACTCGTAGTACGTTCCGCCCGCAACCCAAATCTCATCGGAAACACAGGACAGAGCTAAAGCGGCCTGAATCGAGCCCAGCGCTGTGTCCCAAGTGAATCCATCTCCGCCGGCCGGGGCGTCCGCACGGACGTGGAATACGATCGGCTCGGAGTCTTCCGGCTCGTATTCGTCGGGAGATTCATAAGCGCCAATATCGACCAAACCATCCCCGCCCGGACGGGGATTGCCCTCGATGTCATCGTCGGGCGCTGCGGAAACAAGACCCCGGTCGATGCAGGGAGAACCGTTTTGCAACCGGTAATCCCCATTCGCCGGATCCACGAACAGGGGATATCCACTGATATTCCCTTCGCTCGGGTACCGGCCCTGAATGCAGCAGTAAGTTATCCGAGCGGGATTGAAGTATCCCCCCAGTTCACTGCCTTCGTTGAAAAGAATACAGTTCGTCAACCTTGGGGAGACATAAGAAGAGAACAGGCCGTCTCCATGAGCAGCCGAGTTGTTGGCAATCGTACAATTCACCAAAATTGACGAGGAGTCTGCGCTATCTAAGCCGCCTCCATCGTACCCCGCCGAGTTATCAGTAATCTTGCAGTTAATGAATGTGGGTGAAGAGCGTGAGCATTTTACACCGCCACCATCATAGGTTGCCGTGTTGTTGGAAATCGCACAGTGAGTCAGTTTCAAGGAAGACTGCTGGCAATCCACACCGCCGCCATAGGAAGCCGAATTGCCAGTGATCATACAGTGGGTCAGCGTGGCGGAGTCAACATAAGTGTAGTAAATGCCGCCTCCGGAACTGGCGGTCCCTCCGGTGATGGTGAATCCATCGATAGTCGTTCCTTCCACGCCATCCACCGTAACCACACGGGTTCCTAATCCTGTCGCGTCGATGATGGTTGGATGGGCGAGCCAGTCACGTTGGTCGCGCGAGGTTTCAATTCCTGCAAAGCCGCCGAAGAGTGCAGTTTGACCATCAATAAAGAGAGATTCATGATAAGTTCCGCCGGCGACCCAGATTTCATCACCCTTTGCCGTCCACCATGATAAAGCCGGGGATATTTCCTGAAAGGCGCTCTCCCAGGAACGCCCATCGCCACCGGCGGGAGCCGAGGCATCGACATAGTAGATCATCGTCTCTCCGGGTGCCCCTTGACTGTAATGGGCAGGTGACTCCCAGGAGCCCATATCAGGAGCGCCGCCGTTGAAGGCAAGTTCCGCATCAGTGCCTGCGTCGATGCAGGGAGAACCATCATGCAAGCGGAAGTCGCCTCCCGGGACGTCCACAAACAGCGGGTACGCATCGATATTCCCAGTACCCGAATGTCCCCCCTCGACGCAACTATAGTGAACGGCAGGGATGGCACCTGATTCGATAAAAATCTCATCACCTTGATTCCAAAGGATACAGTTGGTCAAGGTGGGCGAAGAGGCGTAGCAATAGACACCACAGCCGCCATGATGTGTTAACGAATTCCCAACGATGGTGCAGTTCACCAGCGTGGGCGAGGAGCAATCGCAAAGCACCCCGCCACAGTAACGATTTGCCAGGTTGTCAGATATCGTGCAGTGAATCAGTGTGGGTGAGGAAATCCAGCAATAGATTCCACCACCGCAATGATCGGCGAAGTTGTCGATGATCGTACAGTGGGCCAGCGTCGCGGAGTCGACGTCGCTGTAATACAGTCCACCGCCATGATCATCGGGGTACGAACCGGTTGCCGCGCCCCCGGTGATAGAGAAACCATCGATGGTTGTTCCCTCGACGCTATCGATGGTCACAACACGGGTTCCCAATCCCGTCGCGGCCAGAATGGTTGGGTGATCTGCCCAATCGCGTTGCTCGCGGGCAGTTTCGGTTCCCACAAAGCCGCCAAAGAGCGCGGTGTTATCTTCGAGTATGACGAGTGACTCATGGTAAGTCCCGCCTGCAACCCAGATCTCAAGGCCCGCAGTAGTCCACTCTGAAATCGCTGGGGAAACCTTTTGATAGGCCGTTGCCCAGGATCGTCCGTCGCCGTCCGAGGGAGCCGATGCATCGACATAGCGGATTGGCGGTTCTCGGGGTGCACCCTGCGTGTAATGGCTTGGGGATTCCCAGGATCCCATGTCGGGAGCGCTACCGTTGAAGGCGATTCCTTGATCGGTCCCCGCGTCAATACAGGGAGAACCATTCTGGAGGCGGTAATCGCCGCCCGCGGCGTCTACAAACAATGGATCTGCATTGATATTTCCCGTGCCGGGATACCCTCCCTGCACACAACTAAAGCGAATCGTGGGGTAAGAACTCCATTCGATATATACCTCAACTCCCGGATTCGAGAGAATGCAGTTGATTAGCTTGGGCGAGGATTCGCTGCATAATATCCCGCCGCTATTGCGGAAAGCCGAGTTACGGGTAATCGTGCAGTTGATCAGTATCGGCGAGAAAGAGCAATCGAAGTAGATGCCGCCGCCGTCGTTTGAAGCCAAGTTACCTGCAATCGTGCAATGGGCCAGCGTGGCGGATCGAGCCCGATAGTAGTAAAGCCCTCCTCCGTGATAACCTGGGAATCCCCCAGTTGCCATGCCTCCCGTGATCGTAAATCCATCGATGGTGGTTCCATCCATCTCATCCACGGTAACAACACGGGTGCCCAATCCAGTCGCGTCAATGATCGTTGGATGGGCAATCCAGTCGCGCTGGTCGAAGCCGGGCGAGCCGTCGGTGGAAAAACCGCCGTAGAGTGCCACGCCTTCCTGCATCGTGATCGCTTCGTTATAGGTGGCGCTTTTCACCCAAACTTCGTCACCTGAGGCGGAAGCGGCCAGACCCGCGGTAATCGTCGTGAAAGCGTCCTCCCAGCGGGATCCATCCTGAGCGCCGGTCGCGTTTTGATCGACGTAGACCACCCCCGCCAAAGCGGAAGAAGTTGAAAGCGCAAAAAGAAAGGATAGAAAAAGGAAGGCTATAGCGATTCTCGAAAGTTTTGTCCTTAATGACCCCCTCACCCTACCCTCTCCCTCGATGGGGAGAGGGACAGGTCGCGACAAAACTTTCGAGAAAGAATAGATGACTCTCAAGGCAGTGTCTTTGCAGCGCATATTCAATCCCTCCCATCATCAACCTACTGAAACATCGTCCCCCCTTGATTCAGTCCATCGCTATCTACGATATGACGTCGATTACAGATCATAACAGGCACATGAATATACATTTTTTCTCCCGATGCTGCAACTTGCCCAGGGGAATGGAAAGAAGTTTGTAGGACCGCTGCCCCCAGCGGTCGGAAATGAAAACCATTCGACCGGCGAGGGCGCCTGCGGTACAAATACTTGTCTGAATCAGGATTTACTGGATTCTAGGATTTTCAGGATTTGAAACGGCGACTCGTGCCGCTCGGCAAGCGGCACCTACGAGCGCACCCCTTCTTTGTGTGCCAGGGTCTAACTTGCCCTGCAATAGTGGTGGACTCTTCGAGGACCAGGAATGTTGGCGATTGAAGATATCTTCGATCGAGTGATCGCAAGTTAGGCCCTGAAAGCGCAAGGTCCCAGTTCAGGGCCTGCTTTGCTCGATAAAGGCTCCATGGACTCGCCTTTGAAATAGGAATCGAGATGCTTTCATTGTTCCTCCCAAGCCATTCAAAGCAGACCCTGCCACACACCTTATAAGCTAGGCCCTAACAAGAAGGCGAAGAAAATACGAAGATGGTCTTGACTTTCGCTTTTTCTTCGCTATACTCTACTCCAGAAGTCAAGAGCCGAATGACTGGAGGCGGCGGACGTGTATCTGACTCGAAAGCAGCGGCAAGTGCTCGAATTCTTGGGAAATTTCATCTCCGCTCGGGGCTACTCGCCGAGCCTGGAGGAGATCGCCGAGGGCTTGGGCCTGTCCTCCCTGGCCACCATTCACAAGCACCTGAAGAATCTCGAGGCGAAAGGGCTTCTTCTTCGCCGCTGGAACCATAGCCGGTCAATCGAACTGTCCGCCGAGGCCCGGCGGCTCCTAGGATCCAAAAATCAATCTGCCATTCCCGCAGCCGGTGCGGTCGAGCTCCCCCTTCTCGGCCGCATCGCTGCGGGCCTGCCAATTGAAGCGGTGGCGGACACCGAGACGGTTACGGTTCCCGCCGACCTGCTCGGCCGGGGCGAGACCTTTGTGCTCCAGGTGCAGGGCAGTTCAATGATCGATGAGCACATTCAGGATGGCGACTTTGTCGTCGTCGAGCGGCGTCCGAGGGCGGAAAACGGCGAAACAGTCGTGGCCCTGATTCGAGGCGAGGAAACGACACTAAAGAAGTTCTACCGCGAGGCGGATCATATTCGCCTTCAACCGGCAAACGAAGCGATGGAGCCGATTCGAGTTCGCCCGAGTGAGTTGGAGATTCAAGGCGTGGTCGTTGGCGTGCTTCGAAAATATTGAAAGGCGGAATTCAGTCTCCTGAATTCTCACGATGATCGAGGAGAGAACAATGAAACGCCCCCAAACCTATCTGTTCCTGAGAATCCCGAATCTTCCCGCGCTGCTGTCCCAGAAGCACCTGCCGGCCGCGGCGCGCCGGCCGCTCGTGGTTGTCACCGGTACAAGCGAGCGAGGGATTGTTCGTTCAGTCAGTCCGGAGGCGGAAGCGCTGGGCGTGCGCGCGGGACTCTTTGTGCGGGATCTGCGGCGATGGAACGGAGCGCTGGACCTGATTCCCGAGCAACCGAGGCAGCGGGCGGCAATCGCACAGGAGATCGTCGCGCTGCTTCAGAAATACACCCCGGCGGTGAAAGTCATCGGCGAAGATCGCTTCCTGCTCGATCTCTCCGGGACCGAGCGGTTGTGGGGCGGCGCTGAGCGGGTCGCGGAAGAACTGCTCGAGCAAATATCGAAACGATGGAAGGTTGGTGCGGCAATCGGCATCGGCCCGACGCGAACCGTGGCGAAAGTGGCCGCTACGGTAGCAACTATTCCCGGCCTATGCGCCGTTGCGCCGGAGAACGTCCAGGCGTTTCTCGATCCGCTGCCGGCGGAGCGGCTTCCCGGCGTGGGGTCCAAAACGCGGGCGCAGCTCGATCGCTATGGCCTGCAAACCATTGGCGAGCTGGCCGCGCTGTCCGAGCCGGTGCTTATCGAAACATTCGGTCCCTATCGAGGCCTGCTGCTGGCGCGATTGGCGCAAGGCCGCGACGTCGAGCGGCTGAAAGTAGAGAAAGAGGTCAGCAGCCTGAGGCGCGAGGCCCCCTTGCCGCAAGACACGCTCGACGCCGAGCCGCTACAGGCGCACGGGGCCTATCTCTGCGGCCGCTTGGCGCTCGACCTGCGCCGCCGAAAACTGGCCGCGCGGCGCATTACGCTCTGCGTCCGTTACTCGGACGGTCTCAACCGGCAAATCAACAAGGCGCTGCCCGCGCCGACGAACCTCGAAGTGGAACTCGCTCGCGCTGCCCGGCGCTTGATCGAGCAAATGTTGCCGCTGCGACGAGTGCGGATCGTGCATCTGGCGGTTTCGGTTTCGCGGTTGCGGCCGGCCGGTTCGCAGCAGGCGCTGTTTGACCTGCGCGGCTTTGAACGCCACGAGGCTGTTGCCGACGACGTGGTTCGTATTCGCAGTCGCTTCGGTTTCAACGCGGTGCTGTCCGGGCGCGCCCAAGCGGCAACGGCTTAGTATGAGGTCTCAAAAATTCTGACAGGATTAACAAGATTAACAGGATTGAATTTGGCCGCCCGGGTGTTCTCTGCGGTTAACAATAAAGAAAGAATGTAACTGCCGAGGGCGCAGAGAAGCGCTGAGAAAAGAACTGAATATCTTAAGAAGTTCCTGCTGCAAAAGGCCGCAGCTTTCATTCAATCCGCTCTCCGTCCATTGTCCATGATTCATTTACACGTTCACAGCCATTATTCCCTGCTTTCCGGTGTGGCGTCGGTCCGGCAACTGCTCGAGCGGGCGGGCGCGTTCGGTCAATGCGCCCTGGCCTTGACCGACAATGACGGGCTCTACGGCGGAATCGCCTTCTACAAGGCGTGTCGTGAGGCGGGGATCAAACCGATTCTCGGCGCGGATCTTTGGACACAAGAGGGCCGGGCGGTGCTCCTGGCGCGCGATCTTGCGGGATACCGGGCGCTTTGCGGGATCATTACCCGCTACCGGGAGGACGATGCGTTCCGCCTGACGAACGAGCCGCCGGAGGCGTTCGAGCATCTGTTTGTACTCAGTAAGGAACCTCGGCTGCTCAGGTCGCTGGCGCGGTTGAATCGAGAGTGTGAGACAAGCCTGCCGATCGTCTGGGCGATGGTGGAGCGATTCGACAACCCCCAAAGCCGCGCGAACGAAAGACAGGTTCTCGCCGCCGCCTGCGCGCTTGGCCTGCCCCTTGTCGCTGCAAACGACGTGCATTTCCTGAAGCCTGAGGACCATGGGATTCATCTCGCTCTTCGCGCCATCGATGAAAATGTGACGCTAGAGCGAATTCGACAAGGCGAGAGGCTCCCGCGCCAGGCGCCCCCCGACGCTTTCTTTCGCTCGCCGGAAGACATGCGCCGGTTGTTTCGCGATCTTCCCGAAGCGATCCGAAACACCGAGCGCATTGCCGACGCCTGCAATCTCGAGTTGCCGCTGGGAGAGATCGA
>Ga0272444_10005704_pt1 | contig 10733 bp, 7 predicted proteins | sample SSMForm13_FD_201033 | JGI IMG/M metagenome (GOLD analysis project Ga0272444, IMG submission 201033) | Marine sediment archaeal communities from Little Sippewissett salt marsh, Falmouth, MA, United States - SSM-Form-13 | ecosystem: Environmental > Aquatic > Marine > Wetlands > Sediment ...
GATCATCGATGAGGAGACCATTGCTATTGGCGTAGGGCAGCGTTCCACGGTTACTGGGGTGGTTGAGACCGCTAAACGGTTGTTTGAGGCTGATAGTGATGGAGAGTTGAAGTATGTTTGTGCTGTGAATCTGGCTAATTATCCCGCTGTGGATTACATGCATCTGGACGTGACCATCAACTACCCCGACAAGGGCAAAGCACTGTTAATGCCATATGTCTATGATTCAGATATTCTGAAGGATTACCCACCCAAGAAACTCTTACTAAAGACGCTCGAAGCTATCAGGCGCCAGAGCGAGGCACATGGTCGCCCCATGGAGCCCCTTGTACATCCCGATCACTTTGCTGCCCTTGGTAGGACTGGTGTCTATGTGAATGATAGTGGGGAGCCGAGGCTTCTCAGAAATGAGTTGAGCTTCCTTGATTTCCTGTTGAAAGAGGATAAGCTGGACCCTGATGGGGTAATCTATGTGGGGGGTGTTCCTGATGATCCTTGGGATGTTGAGCATCTCATGGATACTATGCTTGAGCATAGCAGGGGAGCATCGAACATAGTGACGATAAAACCCGGCATGGTAATCGCGTATGACCGGAACCATGCAACCAATGAGGAGCTAATAAAACACGGTGTCACAGTTAGAGAATGGGAATCAGGATATCTAGACTTACTTGGTGGACCCCACTGCAGTACATCTCCTCTGAGCCGAGACCCTGCATAACTCCAGCATGGGGAAGGGGGGGGGGTAGCGCGACTAACGCGAAACCAAGGATATTTCCTCAAAATAACCCCTAAAACAGCTTCTTTATGATCCAAATAAGTGCAAAAAAGCGATCAGGTAACGGGTTTAAACCAACAAAAAACGCATTGGTAAGAGATTAGAAGTGGCGGAAACACCGCTCATCAGTAAAGACCATGGCTATCCCATGCTCATTACATGCAGTTATGACCTCTTTGTCCTTGATACTTCCACCGGGCTGGACACATGCCTTGACACCATACTCAGAGAGTAAGTCGATGCTGTCCCTAAAGGGGAAGAAACCATCAGACGCCAAAACAGAACCCGGTATCTCAGCCTTATGACCCCTCATATCCGCCTTCTCCAAAGCCAGCTTAACCGCAGTAACCCTATCCTGCTGACCAGTACCTATACCGATGGTAGCGTTCTTCTTACCAAGAACCACACCGTTGCTCCTGACATTCATGCAGACATACCAACTGAACAATAGGTCTTTCAACTCCTGACTCGTTGGCTGCCTCTCCGTAACTACCCTGAGATCATCAACACTTCTCAGCTTTGTCAACATAGGAGCCTGAAGTACCACGCTTCCATCCATCTGGACGCTGATATCCAGTGGCCACATGGGCTCACCCGTATACTTACTGATTGCATCCAGTCCATCTACCTGCATTATCCTGATGTTCTTCTTCTGCTCAAAGAACTCCATGCAGCCCTCCTCATAGCTAGGAGCCACCACACCCTCAACATAACTATTCATTATCTCCTCAGCCGTATCCACGTCAACCTCACAGTTGAAACCCGCGACGCTGCCAAAGGCTGCCAATGCATCACAGTCGCGTGCCTTCTTGTAGACATCTACCAGTGGCTCATCTTTGGTTTGGGCTGCTGCTCCGCTTGGGTTTACATGTTTCATGACGGCGCAGGCTGGTTGCTTGAAGTAGCTGACGATCCTCATGCTGTTGTTGGCGTCCTCGACGTTGGTCATGCTGAGACCAGACTTACCGGTTTTCAGTAGCTTGATGTCTCCAATGGTGAGTAGTCCTTCTGTGGGGCTGTAGAAAGCCGCTGGCTGGTGGGGGTTCTCGCCGTATCTGAGGCTCATGTGTTTCCTGTATGTGGTCTCGTGTTCTCCTATGGTGATCTTTATTGTTTCTGGGAATTCTTCCTCCAGCGCTGTGCTGTATTTTTTCCTCATGGATTTCGGTTTACTCATAATGTCTCCTCCAGATAATCAATGATAGCGGTATCATAACCCGCCGTTCGTTTGAATGCAATTAGAGCATACCTTCTCCTTAGCTCAGTGGTTAGCTCTCCATTATTCTCCTCAAGGGTTTTGATGATCTCAGGGTACTGGCTTGGATCAGAAACGATACAGGTCTTGTCATAGAGCAGGCTTGCCTTGGCTGCGCTTCGGGTCATAGTGGGTCCACCGATATCGATATTGTGTCCAGCGGTCTCAAGGTCTGCTCCTCTCTCCACAACTTTCTCGAAGGGGTAGAGGTTCACCACCACCAAGTTAATTGGCTCAATGTTGTTGTCTTTCATCCATCTAGTATGCTCAGCATCACTAGAATCCAGCAAGAGTCCTCCATGAACCTTGGGGTGAAGAGTTTTAACGAGACCGCCGGGGCTCTCCGGGTGCCCCGTATACTCACTTACCTCAACTAGGTCACTGTACCCGATTTCTTTGATGCGTCTAGCGGTTCCTCCGCTGCTGATGATCTTCACACCATATTTGCCCAGTTCTGGTACTAGTTTTTCTAATCCTTGTTTATTGTATACGCTGATAATCGCCCTTTTTATCATCTCAATTACCCGTAATGGGTAATAGCATATAGGTAGCAATTATAGGCTTTCTCTTACGTGAAAATGTAATTTTGATGAAAAAATACAAAGGAGGGGTCCGGTTACCCTGAGTTATTCACATAAACAGGGCTACTCCAAGCCATGGAGCCATCACTCTGAGTGACCTTAACCCAGATAGGATTCAAACCCTTCACCAGTTCAACACCTTGTTCAAACTTCAGGTTTTTCGGTAGCTCTCCCTTGGTAATCGCCTGTACTCTTACCCGTTGATTCACTGGATCAACATCCACCACCATGGGCTCATAGCCTATCTCATTGGGCTTGAACTCGAAACTCACAGGCTTACTATTGAAGCTGATAATCGCGTCCTCTGGAGCATCAAGGTCTAAGATGACCCCATCAGGGTCACCGCCAGTGGTGCTGGTCCATTCAATTCTCTTGTCATCAATCCTCCTGATTCCCTGATCAACGTAATCGAAGGCATACTCCATGAAACCAGTGATCCTTCCCTTGTCTATGATGAGTTTTCCTGTCCAGTTCACCCGTTTGGGTCTGCTCTTTACTCGGGCGCCCATCCACTCTATCTTTATCAGCTTCTCATTCTGTGGTTCAGCGAAAGGATGCCGATAGATGCATTCCATGCCCCTCATGACCTCTACAGAGTGCAATGGCTTGGTGCCGAGAACCTCAACCTGTAACTGTACCGATTTCCCTGCATCAAACTCTTCTCCCATAAGGTGACCATCAACATCCACATCAAGGACAACCTTCTCCCCCGTGGTGCCGTACACCCTTCTAGCCCAGAAAGCCTCCCATAGCGCCTCCTTAGTCAAGTCCTCAGCATAAACCGCTGTATAGCCACCTCTCGTCGTGAAACCCTCAGTAGTCAACGTATATCCGGGTCTGCAAGTATGATCATCGCTCGTCGCTATGAAACCCACCTTACATCCCCGCTTCAAAGCCTCCTCAAGAAACCACTCAAAAGTACCATGATGGCTATGCACCTCGATGAGAGGAACCCGCTCAGAGTCCCAGTAATCAAGGTTAGCGTGGCGTCCACCAATATGAGCCACAGCCATCACGTCTTTTCTCCCCTTGAACTCCTTCCAGAGCTCATTGATAGGGTAGCGATCTGAGTCCACGTCGCTCTTGTCATCTATCAACCAGTGGTCGCTCCTGTGAAGCTCTCCCACATCATCCAAGAAGTAGATATTATGATCTCCACCAGCCGGAGTCAAGCCGCTCCACTCGTAACCAAGAAAAAGAACCAGCCTACCCGGCTTGCTGTATTGTTTGGTCTTCTCCTTCACTTCTTCCCAGAGATGCTTGGTTATCTGAAAATCATTGCCCTGCCAGCCACCGAAATCAAGCCCAGCTACATCCCAGAGGAAACTAAAATACTCGTCCACGGTGCCTGTTCCCACGGTCTGTTTTGTCTGCCCATGCATATCTCCCCAGTAGAGTTTGTACTTTGGCTCATGGTCTAGAATCATCACCGGGTTCGACTCAACATTATGCCCCAAGTTATCCTTTATCCTTAGGTATTGGAGCCCCGAATCGTCTAATTTTACACTGAACTTGTGTGCTCCAATGTCCTCCTCAGTAAACGTGTACGGCTCAAGGTCCACGCCCTCGAAACTTACGGTACCTCTGTAACCATCACATCTGTTCCCATAATTATCCACAGCCCTGACCACAACATCAAAAGGAATCCCCGCTCCAGCCCCAGAAGGAGCCGAGACCTCAATCCTATCCACTGGTCCACCGATTATCTGTACACTAGGCGAGTCCTCTATCTCCTCGAAAAGACCAGTCCCAAAGGGATCTACCAGAACCTTGAACAGATGCTCCTGTTCCCTGAACGTCTGGGCTCTGTGCCCAGGAGAGCCCCGGCTCTTATCACCAATAATTATGGTGATGGTATCACCCTGATACAAGCTACCGTCCCGGACATCGACCTGAATTGCTCCCCTGAAGGGGCGAATATGCCCACGCCTACTATAGAAATATTCCAAACGAACATCCCTATTAGCTGAAACACTGGTATAACCTGATTTTGTAGGCGCGTTAAACTGAGGTGACTCCAAGTCACTGACGCTCCTGTGAGCCACCCTTATACTCCCCCCATCATCAATTCCATACTTTCCTACATGATACACAAGCTTCCAAGTACCATGACTACCACCAATAACCCTAACGGGTCCAATTATCTCGGCTCGTCCAAGCCACGATCTATCCATAATACACTCGATAAATCATAGATTGAAATAACTATCTAAAACAAAAAAGGGGATTAAAGGGTCCTACTGGGACCCGGACGGAAAATATCATGAGGCGCAGCCTCAGAAGCACCACGCTCAGTAACAAGAGCCAGCTTCGCCCGCTCCCACACATCAGGGATAGTAGCTGCACCCATGTAACCCATGGCTGCCTTCAAGCCACCAGTGAACTCGCCAAGTATTTCTTTGACTGGTCCCCTGTAGGGTACCCATCCCTCGACGCCCTCATTGATAGACTTGCTTGGCTTGCTGTATCTGTCCATTACATAGCGCTTCTCACGAGCCTTGGCGCTACCCATACCATAATACTCCTTGTAGTAGCGACCTTCCATGGCGACTAGTCTGCCTGGGCTCTCGCTACATCCAGCGAATACGTTGCCCATCATGGCGCAGCTTGCTCCCACTGCCATGGCTACTGCAACATCTCCTGGGTTCCTCATACCGCCATCAGCGATAATTGGAATATCAACCTCATAATCCTTGACGGCGTCGGCTACTTGGCTAGTAGCAAACATCGTGGGGGCACCTGCCCTAGTCACCACGCTGGTGCTGCATATGCTGCCGCTACCGATACCGACCCTGAGACCCGCTACACCATCAAGCTGGGTGATTATATCCTCGGCTGCTTGGTATGTGCCAATGTTGCCGACAATGATCTCTGCATCGACCTCTTTGATTATCTCTTTGGCTGCATCAAAGCAGTTCTTGTTATGGAAGTGGCTCACATCAAGAACCAGAATATCAACATACCTGTCAATAGCCTTGGCCCTAGGCAAGTCAAAGGGGCTGATAGCCGCTGCACATATCAGCCGCCCCTCCTCATCACGCACTGCCTCTTGGAACTTGCCCTTGAGAGTGATATCTTTCATAGTGATCAAGCCTTGGACCCTGCCATCCTTGTCTACTATGGGGAGTTTCTCGATCCTGTGATCGTGGAGTATCTTCATCGCCTGCTCAAGGTCAGTATCTTCTGTTCCTGTGATGACCTCCTCAGTCATCACATCCCTTATCTTCAAGTCATGTTCTGCTAGGCGCACATCTCTCCAAGTCACTATTCCCTGTAGTTTGCTCTCGCTATCTACAACGGGGAAGCCCTTGATGTTGTGATCCTCCATCTGCTTCAGGAGATCAGCAACTGTGCTATCAGGAGAAACCGTTACTACATCCCTGATGATTACTGCCTCTGCGCGTTTGACCCTCCTCGCCATCTCAACTTCCTCCCTGGCGCTACAGTTCCTATGGAGTACACCGAGGGCGCCCTCTCTCGCTAGGGCTATCGCCATCTCGGCTTCTGTTACTGTGTCCATGGGGCTTGCGATAAGTGGGATATTGAGTTTGATGTTTTTGGTTACCCTGCTCATCACATCTGTGTCCTTGGGCTCAAGCGTGGTCCAACCGGGTAATAATAAAACATCATTAAAGGTGAGGGCTTTTTCCGCATTCTCGAATTTTGCACGGAAACCCATCAAATTACACCATTTTAAACCCCTAACTCTGTTACGCGCTTAATATAGTTTCTGGTTAAAGAGAATTAAAAATTACAATAAACGTGCAACAAAAAGGGGGATAACCTCTTTTAACAATCAGACACTCATAATGATATTCTGGTGTTTGCTCCATGAAAATCGTAAAAACCATGTGCGCACGCGACTGCCCAGACGGATGCTGGCTAGACGTAACTGTCGAGAACGACACAATAATCAAAGTGGAGGCAAGCACCGAGAACCCCGTCACCAATGGCATCACCTGTCCAAGAGCAGCAGGAGACCCCGATCGCACTACCAGTATGGAACGAGTGCTTTACCCCTACACCCGGAAACCAGACTCCGAGACAGAATATGAAAAAGTAGAATGGGATCAAGCCCTAGACAAGGTATCCGAGAAGCTCAAAGAAACTATATCGAAACATGGACGCGAATCCGTTCTACTGCTAGATTACTCTGGGAATACCGGGTACATTATAGGTTATAGTAAGCGTCTCTGGAACGCTATTGGAGCAACTATGACCGATTATGCTCTTTGTTCTGCTAGTGGGCACGCTGGGATTGGGCTTCACTATGGTTTGAGATACGGGTGCCAGCCGATGGAACTGGAGGAAAAGAAGAATATAATCTTCTGGGGATTCAACGCAAAAACCAGCAGCCCACACCAGTGGGCATTAGCTACAAGAGCAAGACGAACAAACGATGCGAAGATAATCGTTATTGATCCAAGAGAATCGGAGACCGCTGAACTCGCCAACTTATGGGTCTGCCCTAAACCCGGTACAGATGTCGCATTATCCTATGGTATCGCTAACTATCTAATAGTCAACAACATGATTGACCTTGAATTTATCAAAAAACACACACATGGCTACAATGAGTACCGTGAGGAAGCCCTACGCTGGACCCCTGAAAGAGTCCAAGAGGTCACCGGAGTAAACTGGGATGGAATCAAAGAGTTCTGTACCCTGCTCTTGGAGAAACCCATTGTATTCATGATAGGATTGGGGTTAAACAAGAGCCTGACTGGGGCTGAATCCTGTAGGGCAGTCTCACTTCTCCCCGCCTTGCTTGGGCAGCATAGAGGTTTCTATTACACGAATGGCACTGGGCGATACATCAAGGGGGACTCAAGTGGCTCCACCCTAACAGATAGACCACCAAAAGTAGTAAGCATGATCTCCCTCGGAGAACGGCTCGCAAAAGGAGAGTTCAAATTCGTCTACGTCTTGGGGACAAACCCTGTTCTCACATTGCCCGACAGTAACCGTGTAGTTGAGGGATTCAAGCGAAAAGACTGCTTCCTAGTTGTCCACGAGACCCATCTTACAGAGACCGCTAAACTAGCGGATATTGTTCTTCCCGCTACAACATATCTGGAGAAAGACGATGTCTACTTATCGGATTCGCATCCCTTTGTCCGTCTTGGGAGAAAAACCATTACTCCCTTAGCGGAAAGCTGGGACGAGCATCCCCTGATGCTTGAATTGGCTAAACGTTTGAATGTCGAAGAACCTTGGGTTCACATTGATCCCTGGCCTGATATGGCGAAAAACTTCAGTGAAGCATTCATCGACGGTGATTTCAATGATCTGCTCAATGGAAAATGTCTCCAGTTGCGTCACCTACCATTAGACAAGTACCAGACCTCAACTGGGAGACTTGAGTTTACTTCCACAAGCACCACAGAAAGAGTATCCCCCCTACCCTATCAACACGAGATACCGACCGAAGAAGGGGAGCTAATAATGCTCAACAGCGCCATACCCGAGTATACTCACACCCAGTTCAGAGACGTCTACAACGAAATACCATGCACCGCTTGGGTAAACCCAGAAGACGCTGAGAAAAATAACCTCACAGATGGAGGAAAACACCTGATATACAATGAACAGGGACAGCTCTGGGTAACCGTCAAGATAAGCAACAAGGTATTACCCGGGGTCGTCTGGACTCCAAGAGAGTTAATCGATTCAGAAGACAATATACAGAATAGTTTGGCTCCCAATACCCCCCAACAGATTGGCGGAGGACCCATGTTTAATACTGTGAAGGTACGGTTCAAGGAGTAACGGTTTTACTTAGTACCTGTATCTTTTCCTGCATGAAGATCCTTGAAGATATTCGAGTCCTCGACCTGACCCAGTTCTGGTTTGGACCCTTCTGTACCATGATGCTAGCAGATATGGGCGCCGGTGTCATAAGAATAGAGCCTCCCTGGGGCAGCGTAGACCGACTTGCAGACGCATACCTCGCTGGAGGGAGCAGCTACACATTCCATCAGCTAAACCTCAACAAGAAAGGATTGACTCTGAACCTCAAAACAGAGGAAGGGCTCAAAGTATTCAAAGAACTAGTACCCGAAGCAGACATAGTAGTACAGAACTTTCGACCCGGCACCATGGAACGCCTCGGACTAGGCTATGATGTACTCAAGGAGCTAAACCCCAAGATCATATATGCTGCCCTTAGCGGCTTCGGGCAGACTGGACCATACAGGGAACGTCCCTGTTTTGCGCCTATCGCTGAAGCCATGAGTGGGCACTCTCGATTAACTGGAGATGGCGTTGATCCAGAGGGTCCCCCTATTGAAATGGCTCAGGCTTATGGTGATCTGGGACCCGGGTTATTCGCCGCTATGAGTGTAATTGCAGCCATCAGGCACCGTGATAGGACTGGTGTTGGGCAGATGATAGATGTGGCTCAACTAGACTGTATGACAGCCCTCAACATGGCTATCTCAGGGTACAACCTATCTGGTATGCTACTGCACGAGATTAAGGCAAAATACCCCATGGCGAGGGGTTTCGGTGGGCTATTCAAGGCAAAGGATGGTTACATCAGGCTGGCTAGCTTCAGTCCACGTCTCATAGATGACCTCAGGGAATACATGGGGGTAGAGGAGGTAACCGAGAAACTCATCGAGGAAAAAGTAAAGCAGATGACTCGAGATGAGGCAATAGACTACTTTGTGGCTGCACGGGTGCCCATTGCCCCTGTGTATGAGTTAAATGATGTTGTGAAGGACCCTCATCTGAATGAGCGAGACATGTTTACTACGGTTGAGCACAAGAAGGCTGGACCAGTAAAAATGGTTAATTTCCCTGTGAAATTCAGCGAGACTCCAGTAAAGATCGAGACGGCATCACCCATAATAGGAGAACACAATGAATCCGTTCTCAAGGAAATACTTGGATATACAGACGAACAGATTGATGCACTAAAGAAGGCAAACGCCATCTCGGAGTAAAAAACAATGAAATATGACATAACAGGAATCATCAAAGATTACCCCGGAGTACACATCGGAGTACTCACTGGAAAAAACATGGATAACAAAACCCAGATACCAGAACTCTACAACCTACAAAAAGAAGCCATAAAAAAAGCACAGGAACAAATAGGAGACCAGCCACCCACAAAACATTCCCACATCTCATCATGGCGAGAACTTTACAGGAGCTTCGGCACAAAAGCTGGGGATTATCGACCCTCAGCCGAGGCACTAATCAGGAGATGCATAAAGACCGGGAAACTCCCTCACATCAATAACGCCGTAGATCTCTACAACATAGTCTCTGTTAGAAACATTATCCCTATGGGAGGCTTCGATCTGGACAAAATCGATGGAGATATCTATCTCAGATTCAGCCAAGGAGACGAGACATTCATACCACTTGGTCCCAGTGACCCAGAGACTACATACAATGGTGAAGTAGTCTATGCCGATGATTCACGTATTCTTACTCGGCGATGGAATTTCCGAGACGCAGACTCTACAAAGATCACTGAGGAAACCCGGAATCTTGTAATGTTTCTAGATGCTTCACCCCAGATACGGGTTGAGACTATCCAGTTGGCTCTAGCTGAGCTTGAGTCATTCTATAAGAAATATTGCGGCGGAGAATACTCCACCAGTATCGCCTCAAAAGAAAAACCAGTGGTTGATCTGTGAGGCTAAGCCTCCACATTATACTTGTCGTATAGCTTCTTGAGAAGTGTGTTTAGTTCTCGGGCTCGTTCCTCGGATTCGCTGGGCTTCAGTTCCTTGCACTCGTAGCCCACGACTTCACGCATGTACTCGACGTTCTTATCGCAGAATACCACGGTGCCATCGTCCTTGATCTTCTCAATGCCATCGATTTTTCCGCCTTCCTCATTGATCCGAATCGCTTCCTCACGTGAGATCCCAGGTAACACTATCTCAGCGCCTTTACGACCTAGACGCGTCGGATAACCTCCGGGTAATCCCTCGACTCCTGTTACGCATGTGTGGACCTCATTGGTATCATAGTATACCGCCAAGACGTGTTTCAGGAAGCTGCTTGCTGTCCTCATCTGGTCTACTAGTGCGCTTTTGTACTGGGTTACTACCCCGTATCCTGCTTCTTGGTATAGCCTTGTGATCTTCTCGTTTGGCCA
>Ga0272444_10005705_pt1 | contig 10730 bp, 11 predicted proteins | sample SSMForm13_FD_201033 | JGI IMG/M metagenome (GOLD analysis project Ga0272444, IMG submission 201033) | Marine sediment archaeal communities from Little Sippewissett salt marsh, Falmouth, MA, United States - SSM-Form-13 | ecosystem: Environmental > Aquatic > Marine > Wetlands > Sediment ...
AGGAAAGAGCGGGTGGCCACCATCGCGGCCCTGCGGCGCATGGGCCCGAGCCCGCTCCAGATATCTGTTTTCCGTGCCTCTTTTAATTACAAACCGCTGATCTAAGGACCGGCAAACCGTGAACAGCGTGTTTGCCGACAACGGCTAGCCCCCGGCCGGTCCGGCCACCTGTGCCGGGGTGATCAAATACATCAACAGCACCATGCCCACCACGGACAGCACCAGCACCCCGGCGGCCAGGGGGGTGGACATCTTGGCGGCGTCCCTGAGTCCGGCAAAAAGCAGGAAAAGCACGTAAAAGGCCAGAATGACCGTCAAGGGCATGCTTATGGCCAGGGAAAGGAAGGGAGCGATGGCTGTAAGCACCCAAATGCCGCTGGCATAGGCGTAGATACGCAGAAATCCGCTGAGCGGGTAGGGGCAACGCATTATATGGTGCCCCACGGTGTAAAAGAACGCCGCGAAGATAAACACCTTTAACAAATTTTGCAAAAGACCGGTGGCCACCATCACCGCTGGGATGCCTTGGATTAGCACCGCGGCCACCAGGGTGCCCGCCCAGGTGGTCAAATGGACCATGAGCAGGAAGATCAGGGGGCTGAGAAGGTCGCCCCGGTTTTCCATCTGGTTGAAGAACCGCCGGGGCTTGAAGGCCGCGGCCATGACCAGCGGAAAAAAGCCGGCCGGTTGCCGCCAGTCGAAGTCCCTGGGAATCTGACTCACGCGCCCCTCCTCGCACCAAAGCCTGCTTGAGGCACGCTATGCCATGGCCGCGGCCGTGTCAAGACGCATGCTCTCCTAGGGGGGCCAGGCCAGGAACTATTGGTTCACACAGGTGTTTAATGATATATTATTAACTGTAGAGCGCTGGGTCCGCGCTGATTGTTAGGAGGGCACAGCTTGACAAATCGCCTGATCCCGGCGGTGCTGCTAGTGGCGATGCTCGCCGCCGTATCGGCTTGTCCCGCCAACGCGTTTCCCTATGGCGCCAAAGGGCTGGTCCAGGACGAGATGAGTTCGCGCTTGTCTCGCATGGATGAGTTCGGCGACCGGCCGCACGCTCCGGGCATGGGGTGGGATCTCTATCTGAACCTTGACGACACCCCCGTGCTCATGGCGGAGCTCATACGCGACGAGCACTGGCTGCAACTGGTGAAGTTCGAGCGGGACAAAAATACTTTCCTGCCGGTGCTTTCCGCACAAATGTTCATGGTTTACGGGGAGTTCGCTCACCATCGCGTGGTGAGGCAGAGGGGCGGGGTGGAGCAGCGCAGCCGCATCTCCTCCACCTCTACCTCCAAGGTGCCCGACCCCGGCATCCCGGTGCTGTTGCGCCTGTTGTTCCCCGCCTATGTCAAGGGCGAGCCCGTGGGGCTCCTGGAGCGGGAGCACACCCCGCGCAGGTCCAATCCGGGGGGCTACGGCCTGCTGCGCTGGCTTTTTGAAGAGGAGGGCGTGTTTTCAGGCTCGCAATGGGACTGGGAGAACTTCCTGCCCCGCTTGCTCTCCGTGGTGGCCCTGGTGGTGGCGGGCCTGCTGCTCATCGAGTTCCTGAGGTTGTTGGTGATGCTGGGGATTAAGACCGTGGGCAGGGTGGACAAGCGCCAGCCCTGAGCCAGGACGCGGCAAGGGGAGGGCGCCCGCGCCCATCCCTGGCCAGGTTGATCGAGGCCGCGCCTACTTCTCGAAGTGATCTTCCTTGAGATACGGATTCACCTGTCCGCACTTGGGACAGAGGTAGTAGTTCTTCTTATGAAGAGCGTCTTCGAGCTTTTCGAACGGGGTCTGGGCATACTCCGGGGCCAGGATTTCGTTGTCGCAGTCCTCGGTTTTGCAATTGACGTAAATGGCCATCAGCCCACTCCGGCTTAAAAGGTTTGGTTGGCGCCCGGCTGGGCGGGGTGAAATCACCTGACTATGGTGGTTTGGCTGGCCGCCTCTGTCAAGAAAAAACCCTCAAAGCCACGGGAATCAACCAGTTGCCCGCCCAGGGCCGCCTTGACAAGGCCCAAGGGGCAGAATAAGATGCATAGCTCTAGCCTCGGCGCGCCCCGGACGGAGCGCATGGGGTTAAACCGTTGAATTGTCCGCCAAAAGATCGGGCGGCCGTGCGCGGGAGATAGCAGCGGGACCCATGCCCCAGACAGTGAGCCCATACCAGGGCGACCCCCGGGACCTGGAGGCCTATGACTACCGGCTTCCTCCGGAGATGATCGCCCAGAGCCCGGCCTCCCGCCGGGTGCAATCCCGTCTGCTATGCCTGCCCCGCCACGGCGGCTCCCCCAGCCATCACCGGGTGGCCCAGCTCACCCGCCTGCTGAGGCCCGGCGATTTGCTGGTGCTCAACGACACCCAGGTGGTGCCCGCCCGCCTTAGCGCGCGCAAGGCCACCGGCGGCAGGGTGGAGCTGCTGCTGCTTTCCCCGGCCCAGCCCGAACAGCGCCTGCCCGGAGGCCGGGAGCTGCACCAGTGCCTGGTGCGCTCCCACCGCCCCCTGCGGCCGGGCGCCCGCCTCAGCCTGGAGGGCGGGACGCCTCTGGAAGTGGTGGTGGCGCAAATAGGTCAGCGGGGGCGGGCCATGGTGGAGTTTCCCGCCCCGGCCCTGGAGCTGGCCGCCGCGCGGGGAGCCACCCCCCTGCCGCCTTACATCAAGCGCCCCACCGGGCCCCAGGCCGTGGATAAACAGCGATACCAGACAGTCTACGCCGCCCGGCCCGGGGCGGTGGCCGCGCCCACCGCGGGCCTGCACCTGAGCCGCGAGCTCCTGGCCGCCCTGGCCCGCCGGGGGGTGGAGCACACCCGCCTGACCCTGCACGTGGGCTACGGCACCTTTGCCGAGCCCGACCCGGCCGATCTGGCCGCTGGCCGCTTGCACGCCGAGTGGGTGCGCCTGCCCGCCGAGGCCAGCCAGGCGGTGGCCCGGGCCAAGGCGCGGGGAGGCCGGGTCATCGCGGTGGGCACCACCAGCCTCAGGGCCCTGGAGTTCAAGGCCGGGCCCGGCGGAGTGCCCCAGGCGGGCGAGGGCTGGTGCGAGTTGCTCATCGCGCCGGGACACCAGTTCCGCGCGGCCGACGGGCTTATCACCAATTTTCATCTGCCCCGCACCACCCTGATTATGCTGGTGGCCGCCCTGGCCGGCCGGGAGCGGGTGCTGGCCGCCTATGCCGAGGCCATGGAGCTAGGCTACCGCTTCTACTCCTATGGCGACGCCATGCTGGTTGTGTGAGGCATGAGCCGGCTGAGCCTGGAGATAAGCGGCCGCGACGGCCGGGCCCGCGCCACCACCCTGCACACCCGGCGGGGGCCGGTGGCCACGCCGGCCTTCATGCCCGTGGGCACCCAGGCCACTATCAAGGGCCTGCTGCCCGAGGAGGTGGCCGGCCTGGGGGCCCAGATGATCCTGGCCAACACCTACCACCTGATGATCCGGCCAGGGGTGGACACGGTGCGCGAGTTGGGCGGGCTGCACGGCTTCATGGGCTGGCCGGGCCCCATCCTCACCGACAGCGGCGGGTTCCAGGTGTTCTCCCTGAGCGGCCTGCGCAATTTGGACGAGGACGGGGTGAGCTTCCGCTCCCATTTGGACGGCGCGCTGCTCAGGATGACCCCCGAGTCGGTGGTGGGGGCCCAGGAGGAGTTGGGCTCGGACCTGATGATGATGCTGGACGAGTGTCCGCCGCCGGGCTCGACCCGCGGCTATTTGGAGAAATCCCTCAAGCGCGACGCCCGCTGGGCCGGCCGGGCCCTGGCCGCGCGGAGCGAAAAGGGCGGCGCCCTGCTGGGCATTGTGCAGGGTGGGGTGTATAGTGACCTGCGGAGCATGTCCGTGGAGCTCTTGGGCTCCCTGGAGATGGATGGCTACGCCCTGGGGGGCCTGAGCGTGGGCGAGCCCAAAGAACGGATGATGGAGGTGATCGAGCAGACCGTGCCTCAGCTACCGGCCCATAAACCGGTGTACCTCATGGGAGTGGGCGAGCCGGCCGACTTGGTGCGTTGCGCCGGGCTGGGGGTGGACCTGTTTGACTGCGTGCTGCCCACCCGCATGGCCCGCAACGGCACCCTGCTTACCGCGCGCGGCAGGCTGAACCTCAAGAACAGCCGCTTTAAGGACGATCCGGCCCCCATCGAAGAGGGCTGCGCCTGCTACACCTGCCGCCGTTTCAGCCGGGCCTATCTGCGCCATTTGTTCAACGCGCGCGAGCTGCTGGCTTACCGCTTGAACACCATACACAATCTGCACTACATTCTTACGTTGATGGCCGGGCTGCGCCGGGCCATCGCCGAAAACAGATACCAAAGCTTTGCCCGCGAGGTGCTGGCCGGCTGGGAGCCCACCGGCCAACAGCGGGCGGCGTTAACCTAGGGAGGAAATGATGTTTGACTGGTTGAACACCGGTGTTGCCTGGGCCATGACCGCGGGCGGCAAGGGCGGCGAGAGCTCCGGCGGCCTTGGCGGCATGCTCTCCGGCCCCATCCCCATGCTGGTGCTGATGTTCGTGATTTTTTACTTCCTGCTCATCCGGCCCCAACAGAAAAAGGCCAAGGCCCACAAGGAGCTCTTGGCCAACTTGCGCAAGGGCGACAAGATTCTGACCAACGGAGGCATCTACGGACGCATCACCGGCATGGACGACACCACCCTGACCGTGGAGATCGCTCCCCAGGTGCGCATCAAGGTCAGCCGGGCCAGCGTGTCCGGCGTGGCCAGTGGACAGGCCCCCGAGGCCCAGCCGCCCAAAAAGTAGCCGCAAGCCGTATTCGATGACCCCGCGCCCGCGCTTGGGGCGCGGGGAGTTGATCCGTTAGGAGCCCACCTTGCCTAAGAACTTCGCCCTGAAAGCCGTTGCGGTGGCGGCGGTCATCATTCTGGCCCTCGTATACTTGGTGCCCACCCTGGGCGGCAAGATGCCCACTTGGTGGACCAGCTATCTGCCGGCCGAAAAAATCCACCTGGGACTGGACCTGCAGGGAGGCATGCACTTGATCCTGGAGGTGGAGACCGCCAAGGCGGTGTCAGCCTCGGTGGAGCGGACCAGCCAGGAGTTGATCCGCCGCATGCGCGAGGAAAAGATTCGCGCCATCCGTCCCAAGGCCGAGCCCGGCAACCGGATAAGCGTGACCCTGCTGCATAACTCCGACCGGGCCAAGCTGGAGGACCTGGTCAAGCAGAGCTATCCCGACTACGGCGTGGACTCGGCCCGCACTCTGGATGACGGCAAGATCGCCCTGACCCTCAAGCTCAGCGCGGCGGCGGTCAAGCACATCGCCGAGCAGGCCGCCACCCAGGCCCTGGAAACCATCCGCAACCGGGTGGACCAGTTCGGGGTCAGCGAGCCGGAGATCCTGCCCCAGGCCGACGGCCGCATCCTGGTGCAGCTGCCGGGCATCAAGGACCCCCAGCGGGCGGTGGCCCTCATCGGCAAGACCGCCCAGCTGGAGTTCAAGCTGGTGGACGACGACGCCAACCCGGCCACCGTGACCAAGGCCACCCTGCCGCCGGGCGACGAGCTGCTCTACCTGTACCGCCGCGACCGGGCCACCGGCCGGACCAGCAAGGAGCCCATCGTGGTGCGCCGCCGGGTGGCCATGACCGGGGCCAACATCACCGACGCGCGGGTGCAGCTGGATTCGCAGTACAACGAGCCCTACGTGTCCATCGCCTTTGACAGCCGGGGGGCCCGCCAGTTCGGGGACATCACCTCGCGCAACGTCAAAAAGCGCCTGGCCATAGTGCTCGACGGCAAGGTGCAGTCAGCCCCGGTGATCCAAGAGGCCATCACCGGCGGCGAGGCCCGCATCACCGGCGACTTCACCATGGAGGAGGCCCGCGATTTGGCCGTGGTGCTGCGCTCGGGCGCCCTGCCGGCTCCAGTGAAAATTTTGGAAGAGCGCACCGTGGGCCCCAGCCTGGGGCGCGACTCCATCAACCAGGGCCTCACCTCCATGCTCGTGGGCTTCGTGCTGGTGGTGCTGTTCATCCTGATCTACTACCGCCTGGCCGGGGTGGTGGCCAACCTGGCCCTGCTGCTGAACCTGGTGCTCATCACCGCGGTCCTGTCCGCCTTCCAGGCCACCCTGACCCTGCCGGGCATCGCGGGCATCATTTTGACCATCGGCATGGCGGTGGACGCCAACGTGCTGATCTTCGAGAGGGTGCGCGAGGAGCTCAGACTGGGCAAGACGCCCTATGCCGCGGTGGAGGCGGGCTACGGCAAGGCCACCTTGACCATCCTGGACGCCAACATCACCACCCTGATAGCCGCCCTGGTGCTGTTCCAGTTCGGGACCGGGGCCATCAGGGGTTTTGCGGTCACCTTGTCCATAGGCATCGCCAGCTCCCTGTTCACGGCGATCACCTTCACCCGGCTGCTGTTCGATCTTTATTTGCACCTGTTCAGGCCCAAGCGGCTGCTGATCTAGGCTGGCCCAACCCGGAGCACTCATGGAACTGATAAAACCGGACGTAAATATCAATTTCGTTGGGCAGCGCTTCAAGGCGTTTATCCTCAGCGGTCTGCTGATCCTGGCCACGGTGGTCAGCCTGCTGTTGCACGGCGGCCCCAACCTGGGCATCGACTTTGCCGGCGGCATCCTGGTGCAGGTGCGTTTTTCCGAGTCCACCGACGCCGGGGCCATCAAAAAGGCCTTGGAGCCCATAGGCATGGGCCAGTCCCTGGTGCAGAGCTTTGGGGGCGAGGGGCAAAAAGAGTTCCTCATCCGCGATGAGAATCAGGGCCTGAAGCTGCAGGGGCTCTCCGACCGGGTGCGCAAGACCCTGGCCGCCACCTATGGCCAGGACAAGGTGGAGGTGCGCCGGGTGGAGATGGTGGGCCCCAAGGTGGGGGCCGACCTCAGGGAAAAGGCCCTGCTGGCCATCTTCTACGCCATCCTGTTGATCGTGGTGTACATCTCCGGCCGCTTTGAGCACAAGTGGGGCCTGGCCGCCATCATGGCCGCGGTGCTGGTGGGGGCCACCCTGCTGGTGGAGGCCCTGATCACCGCAGCCGGAGACCAGGAGGGCGGAGGCATAGTCTGGCTGATCATCACCTCCCTGGTGGTCACGGTGGGGCTGTGCTGGCTTTTGAAGCTACGCTATGCCCTGGGGGCCATCGTGGCCCTGATCCACGACGTGGTCATCACCGTGGGGGTGTTCAGCTTGTTGGACAAGGAGTTCACCCTGGCCACGGTGGCCGCCCTGCTGACCATCATCGGCTACTCGCTCAACGACACCATCATTGTCTATGACCGCATCCGCGAGAATCTCAAGCGGGCGGGCAGGCAGGAGGATCTGGGCCGGACCATCAACTCCTCGGTCAACCAGACCCTGAGCCGCACCATCCTGACCTCGGGCACCACCCTGGTGGTGCTGCTGAGCCTCTACATCCTGGGCGGCGGGGTGATCCAGGACTTTGCCCTGGCCCTATTGATCGGCGTGGTGGTGGGCACCTACTCCTCGGTCTTCGTGGCCAGCCCCATCCTGCTGCTGCTGCCCGAGGGGACCACGGTGCTGACCCGGCGGCGGTCCCGCGCCGCCGCGCCAGCCCGGCCGGCGGCTCCGGCCCCGGCCCCGGAGCCGGCCGTGCCGGTCAGCCCGGCCAAGCAGGCCAGCGCGCGCAAGCGCAAGGGCAAGAAAAAAAGCTCCAGGAAGCGCCGCAAGCGCTAGGCCGCCAATTGGAGCCAGGGCCATCGGGCCCCCCATGATCAAGCCTCGTTATTGGTGCTTGATCGTGCCGGGCCATCCAGCTAACGTGGTAGGTCATGGGCCGGATAATCACCATTGCCAATCAAAAGGGCGGGGTGGGCAAGACCACCACGGCGGTGAATCTCGCCGCCAGCCTGGCCGTGGCCGGCCAGTCCACCCTGTTGGTTGACTGCGATCCCCAGGGCAACGCCACCAGCGGTCTGGGGGTGGAGATCGAGCCCGGCGGACCCACCCTGTACCACGTGATGATCGGCCAGTTCAGCGCGGCCGAGGCGGTGCGCCCCACGGATCTGGAGCACCTGGAGCTGCTGGGCTCGGACGTGAACCTCTTCGGCGCCGAGGTGGAGCTGGCCGGCGCGGCCGGGCGGGAGCGGCTGCTCAAAAACGCCCTGGCCACGCTGGCCGGGAGCTACCGCTTTGTGCTGCTGGACTGCCCGCCCTCCCTGGGCCTGCTCACCCTCAACGCCCTGACCGCCTGCCAGGGGGTGCTGGTGCCCCTGCAGACCGAGTACTACGCCCTGGAGGGGCTCACCCAGCTGCTGCACACCATTGCCCGGGTGCGGCGAACCCTGAATCCGGCCATGCAGTTGGAGGGAATCCTGCTGACCATGTTCGACCAACGCAACAACCTCTCCCACCAGGTGACCGCCGACGTGCGGGAGCATTTCCAGGGCATGGTCTATGAGACGGTGGTGCCGCGCAACGTGCGCCTGTCCGAGGCGCCCAGCCACGGCCTGCCGGTGCTGCTCTACGATCCCCGCTGCGCCGGGGCCCGGAGCTACCAGGAGCTGGCCGCCGAGGTGATGCAGGGGCCGCGGGGCAACAGCGGCGCCCCGGCCCAGGGCAGGGCGGCATGAGCGAGGACAAGAAAAAACAACGGCGCAAGGCCCCGGCCCTGGGACGCGGCCTGGCCGCCCTGCTGGGCGACGACGAGTATCCCGGCGGCGGGCTGGTCACCGAGCCCAAGGCGGGCGAGCGGGTGGTGGAGCTGCCCCTGGAGCGCCTGGAGCCCAACCCCTATCAGCCGCGCCGTTTGTTCGACAAGGACGCCCTGCGGGCCCTGGCCGACTCCATCGCCGAGCACGGGGTGCTGCAGCCATTAGTGGTGCGGCCGGTGGACGGCGGGTACCAGGTCATCGCCGGCGAGCGCCGCCTCAGGGCTAGCCAGATGGCCGGGCTCATGGCCGTGCCCGTGGTGGTGCGCTCGGCCACGGACCAGCAGGCCCTGCTGCTGGCCCTGCTGGAAAACCTGCAGCGCGAGGACTTAAACCCCCTGGAAGAGGCCCACGCCTACCGCCGCCTGACCGCCGAGTTCGCCCTGAGCCAGGAGGACATCGCCTCCGGGGTGGGGCGCGACCGCTCCACCGTGGCCAACAGCCTGCGCCTTTTGAAGCTGCCCTCGGACCTGCAAAAGGACCTGGCCGCCGGCCTGATGAGCGCGGGCCACGCCCGGGCCCTATTGTCGTTGGGCAATGAGCAGGCCATGCGCATCGCCCGCGACGAGATCGTGTCCAAGGGCCTGTCGGTGCGCGCGGCCGAGGCCCTGGTCAAGAAAATGAGCTCCTCTCCGGCCCCGCCCAAGCCGCCCAGCCAGGAGGAGGTGCACTTGAACAGCCTGGCCGAGAACCTGCGCTACCACCTGGGCGCGCCGGTGGAGATCAAGCGCCGGGGCAAGAAGGGCTCCATCACCATCCGCTTTTCCTCCAACAAAGAGCTGGAACGCCTCCTGGAGCTGCTCAGCTAGCCCCCATGCGTCTGGTCATTGACGGCTATAACCTCATCCACGCGGTGCCCGAGCTGGCCTTTGCCTCGGACCAGGGCTCGGGCCGTGAGGCCCTGATCGAGGCCCTGCGCCTGTACCGCAAGCGGCGGCCCCACAATATCCAGGTGATATTCGACGGCGGCCTGGAGCCCGGCGGCGCGGCCGAGCGCCTGGCCGGGGTGCCGGTGCGCTTCTCCGGCCCGGACCGCTCGGCCGACGACGTGATCGCGGCCATCGCCGCACAGGAGGGCAATGGCCTCACCGTGGTCACCAGCGACCGCGAGCTGGCTGGCCGCTGCCAGGCCCACGGCGCGGTGGTGCTGGCCTCGGAGGAGTTCGGCGACCGTCTGCTGGAGGTGGCCCTGGGCGCGCCCGCCAGCGGCGGGGAAGGGGACCAGGGCTGGGACGGCAGCACCAAGAAAAAGGGCCCTGCCAAACGCCTGCCCAAGGCCAAGCGAAAGAAGGCGCGGCGCAAGGGAAGGTTGTAATAAAAAGCTGCCAGCCTTACCCAGAAAAGGCTGGGAAAAAATAAAGATCATTTTGGGTGCCCCCGACAACTTGTTTGTCCGGCGCGGCGAGGCCTCGGCCGAGCGGCAAGAGATACGGCGAGTGGCAGCTATCGTTTATGAAGGCGCGACAACGAGGCCGCCTGCTGGCGGGCAGAGATTGCCGCGTCGCGGCCAGTAGGCCGCTCCTCGCAATGACACGGGTTGTTTTCATGGGGGGCTGTGGGCGCGGAGTTCATCCCCGCCCAAGGGGGCCACGGATGGAAGAGTGGCGGGGGGAGCCCCCGCCATTTGGAATTATCGACAGTTCCGGGTCAAGCGATGCTCAAGGACAGGACCATTGCGATGGCGCCTTGTGAATCGGCGCGGCTATAAGCCGTCGCGCGCCTTTGGCTGGTTGGACATCACCTATTTAAACAACCATTCCATCGCTTGGTCACGGCTCGCGAAGCTCTTGACGATAAAGCCTCTATTGGCTTCTACATTTTCCAAGAAGGTCCAGCCCTTGCTGGATTCGGCGTCGGGGAGGATGAGCACCGCGGTTTTGGTGCCTTGAGGAAAGTTGGCTTTTTCGAGCGTGTCAGTGCCAAACTCAAATAAACTCGTGATCGAAGTGTCCGGAGCGACTTCAGCTTGGCTCGTATCAACCAGCACATGCCTATAATTGTCTTCGCGGCAAAGTTGGGCGATACGTGCGCGGACTTGCACCAACTCATCAAAATCGATCTGACCATTTAAAAACAGTTCTATAATATAATCA
>Ga0272444_10005706_pt1 | contig 10729 bp, 13 predicted proteins | sample SSMForm13_FD_201033 | JGI IMG/M metagenome (GOLD analysis project Ga0272444, IMG submission 201033) | Marine sediment archaeal communities from Little Sippewissett salt marsh, Falmouth, MA, United States - SSM-Form-13 | ecosystem: Environmental > Aquatic > Marine > Wetlands > Sediment ...
TGTGAACGAAGAAATCGTCATAGAGCATATGCCTGAACTGAGCGCCCCCATCCTCGTCCTTGGGTTTGAAGGATGGCCCAATGGCGGCAATGTGGCAGTGGGGTTGCTTGATTTCCTGATACAAACGCTTGGGGCCACGCGGTTTGCAAGCATGAATCTCAACGCCTTCTGTCGGTTTGATGATATTCGGCCCACTGTGAAGATACAACGTGGCGAGCTTCATGAAGTTTCATTTCCAGAAGCAGTGTTTTACGCTGTGCCCCAGGAGCAAATAGAGACGAGCCTCATTTTGTTCAAAGCCCATGAACCCCACTTTCGTTGGGACCTGTTTGTTGACAAGGTGTTGTCTCTTTGCCGGCAATTAGAGGTGGGCCTCATCATTAGCCTCGGGGGGCTACAGGATAAGGTGGTCCATACGGACGCTATTATTTCAGGTCTTGCCTCAAGCCCAGAGCTCTTAAAACGCTTGGGGCAAAATGAGGTCATTCCCATTGACTATGAAGGGCCTGGTGCCATCCATTCCCTCATCATGCAAGAGGCGAAGTCCGTGGGCATTGAAGGGATGAGTCTGTGGGGGCATTGCCCTTTCTATGTCCAGGGGACCCACCTTCGGCTTCTTTCTCGAATGGGCACTGTGTTGGCCAATCTTGGAGGGTTTCAGATTGACACTACTGAACTGGAGAAGGGGTGGATGCAGTTGGCAAGACAGATCCAACGTTTTGTGGATGATAATCCCGAACTGCAAAGAGTCATTGAAGGGATCACCAGGTCTAAGACCGCAGGTCAGCCATCAGGCTCAATGAAGACCGAAGGAAATGTCATATACCTTGACGACTTTTTCGGCTCCAAGAGCTAGATTTCATACCGCCGAGAGGAGTGCTGTGTCCATGGATGACGCTACGAGTCAACTCTTGAAGGAGCTTTCAGATGCCAAGGCCTTGCCCATACGGCTCAAAGGGCGAATGGACAATAATGAGGACGTGCGTGCCCAGGTTAAGGAGGGCGACAAGAAGATAGACCTCCTTGAGAAACGGGCCAAGCAAGCCATCAAGAAGCTGGGGTGCGTGAGTCCGGAAACGCGCACCGTCTATCACCATATGGCCGATATGCTTATCGGCTGGCAAACCTTCAAAGATAGCTTAGAATAGTCTCCGCCTGCCCCCCGATTATCATTTCACCGTTGACAGACTCGTAAAAAGTCCTTGAGTCGTCATGCCGGACTTGATCCGGCATCCAGAAGTTGTTGGAAGGACTGGATTCCGGCCGTTCGGCCTTGAGGCTCTCGACAGGCTTTCGCCGGAATGACAGAAAGAGGTCTTTTTCGACTTTTTACGATTTCATCACCGTTGACGTCTTGACAAAACCTTTCTGGGCGGTATCCATTTTTCTTCGAGCGCGAAAATTTGATTGACAACCCAAAGCAAAAGGGGGTATATTCCAAAAATTGCATATACCTGGAATCTATGATGAGAAATTTTATCAGGGTCATGAAGGCCCTTTCCGATCCCAACCGGGTAAGAATTGTAAAGATGTTGCAACACAAGGTCATGTGTGTATGCGAGATGCGAGCGGCTCTGAAGATAGCCCAGCCCAGCGTGTCTAAGCATCTAAAAATACTGGAAGATGCAGGCCTGATTACGTCTGATAAAGAGGGTATGTGGGTAAACTACCGACTGACGGACGGAAGCGCCAGTCCCTATGTGGCGAACCTGCTGGGCAATCTGAGGCACTGGCTAGAAGATGATTCAGAGATTGCTGAAATCGTAGAAGAACTCCCATCGATTCGACGGGAAGACATTTGCGGGAAATAATTTTTTTTGCCCTTACTTTATAGCTAAATAGGAATATTGCTATGAATTTCAAGCACGATCCTCCCCCGCCAACAGACAGGGTCTGGCCACATTGTGAGGCGTCATGACAGTGAGTTCTGTAAGATCGGTTGCCAATGGTTCATGTGCCTGTGCCGAAGCCCAGGAGAAGACCCCATCAGGTCTTAAGAGGGGAAAGGTCTTCTACTTGGGCCTTGGTGCCATCACCCTCTTTGTGTGGTGGGTGATTTACGGCAGACTGTCTCTGTTTGCGGCCTTTATTACATACTCGGTTTTCAGGCTCAGTCCGGGGAGCCGCATGGCCGCTGCCGTGGAATTCTTTTTCTACGACACGCCCAAGGTCATGATGCTTCTTGTACTGGTCGTTTTTGGCGTAGGAATCATACGCAGCTTCTTTACGCCGGAAAAGACCAGGGACATCTTATCAGGGAAAACGGCGTTTGTGGGCAATACCGGGGCGGCCCTTCTCGGCATTGTGACCCCCTTTTGTTCCTGCTCTGCTGTGCCTCTATTTATCGGATTTGTCACCGCAGGGGTGCCGTTGGGGGTGACCTTTTCATTCCTCATCTCCGCTCCCATGGTCAACGAAATCGCCCTGGGTCTCCTTTACGGACTCCTCGGGTGGAAGGTGGCCGCCCTGTACATGGGTACAGGGCTTTCTATTTCCATTGTTTCCGGCTGGCTTATCGGTCGCCTGCGCCTGGAAAGACATGTTGAAGACTGGGTGGCAGGATTGGAAGGCGGTGTGATTGAGACCCAGGAGGAGAGCCTTTCTTGGCAGGACCGGATTATGTATGGCTGGGATGCGGTGAAGGAGATTGTTGGTCGGATCTGGATTTATGTCATGCTCGGTATTGCCGTTGGTGCAGGCATACACGGTTACGTACCGGAGAGCTTGATGGCCTCTGTTATGGGCAAAGGGGCCTGGTGGTCCGTACCGCTGGCTGTGGTTATTGGGGTGCCCATGTATTCCAATGCCGCGGGTATCATCCCCGTGGTGGAGGCCCTTCTTGGAAAGGGGGCCGCACTTGGCACAGTACTCGCCTTCATGATGAGCGTGATCGCCCTTTCACTGCCTGAAATGGTGATCCTGCGAAAAGTCCTAAAACCGCGACTTATCGGTGCCTTTATCTGCGTGGTGGGCTGTGGCATCTTGCTGGTGGGTTATCTCTTTAATGTGGTTGTCTAAGAAAAAGCCATGACCCAGGACGACGTAACACAGATGAAAGTCAATCAGCAATCAGTCGGCATGATCGGCCTGAAGCAAGTCATGGAAGAGATGGCAGCAGAATGGGCTCATCGTTCAGACAGCGACGTGCGGGCAGAGCTCATAAGAGGGGTGTCCAGGAAGAACTACATCCCGGAGCACGCCAAGGATGCCTATGGCAAAGCCCTTTTCAGGGAGCTTAACAAGGTCTTGGGAAGACCTTGTGAGGGACTGGAGAGAGACGTCGTGGAGGTGGCGGCGGAAATGTCCCTTGCCGCAGCCATAGAACACGTCAGGGACATGAAGGTGATTGCCCGTTACGGTGTGATGGGCACCCCTGCCTTGGTTGTGAATGGAAAGGTGGTCTCTGTGGGCACCGTTCCCAGCAAGACCAGGATTAGGGGGTGGTTGCGTGAAGGTGTCTGGTGCTGGAACAAATAGGGGGAACAAAATGGAAATAAAAGTATTGGGGCCAGGTTGCCCGAGGTGTGAACAGACGAAAAAGAATGTGGCCGCCGCAGTGGCCGAGACCGGCGTAGATGCCAACATTGAGAAGGTGACTGACATCATGAAGATCGCCACCCACGGGGTATTTGGGACCCCTGCCGTGGTCGTTGACGGCGAGGTGAAATGTGTGGGAAAGGTCCCCAAGAAAGAGGAGATATTGAAATGGATCAAAGGCTAACTCTACATCCATAAATGGCCCTTTTCCGCAATCTCGGCGTCAATCTGCGGAATCGCTTGTGCGACGTACCTCGGTACGCCTCCGCGCAATCCCTTGATTTTCTAGACCTTGCGAAAAACTGCTCATTTCTGAATTGAAAACTGACGCCGGTGCCCCCTTCGTTCTTGGCCTTTCGCAGATGGGCACTAGCGTTTCATAGATTGAAGATCCGTCATTGGAAGGCAAGGCCCTCCGGGCGAACAAACAGAAAGGGGAAATGACAATGGATCATGACAAGCAGATGTTGACCGATGCATTCAAGTTTCACGGTCACATATGCTGGGCAAGCGCAGTCGGGGTGCGGGCTGGTCTGGCAGGACTGCGAGAGCTGGGCGTGGATCGAGCGGGGTCCTCGGCTGACCTTCACTGCATTGTGGAGATCGGAAACAATCATGGAGCCCAGTGCTTTGCTGATGGGGTGCAGTACGCCACGGGCTGCACCTTTGGAAAGGCCAACCTTGAGAGGGCTGGCTGGGGGAAACTGGCCTTTACCTTGATTGACAAAAGGACCGAGCGGGCCGTACGGGTCTCTTACAAACCTGGACGGCACAAGCTCATTGCCGAGTCCGCCTTTATGAAAAAGCGTGGCCTGGGGGTGCCGCCTACAGAGATCCCTCAAAAAGAGGCCTGGGAGATGGTCCATATCGTGTGGGATGCCCCAGAAGATGAGGTCCTCAGTATCGGTGAGATCAAGTCCCACCCTTGGGAGGATTTTGGCGAGATCATGGGGCTTAAGCCCTGTGACAGCTGTGGAGAGATGGTTTCCATAGCCTATCTGCGCCTTGTGGGTGACAAGCACATGTGCATCCCCTGTTCAGGGTATGAAGAATAGCGGACCTTTAGAGACGGCAGGCAGGCCGCCAAAGGGAGCGTTGTCGTGGGAATTGCTGCCCTAGCTGGAACAATAACCCTGATTTTGACGACCCTGCTCACCGTTTCAGGGGTGGGCGCAGCGTTCATCCTGATTCCCATATTCATTTCCTTGGGCATCGATGTGCATGTGGCCATGTCCACGGCCTTGCTCCTCAACTCCATTGCCATGACCTGTGCTTCTTATCGGTTCATAAGAAGCCGACTGGTGATGTGGAAGGTGGCCCTTCCCATCCTCACCGTTGCCACCGTGCTTTCACCGGTTGGGGCTTACGTGAGCCGGGGGTTGAACCAGCAGCTACTGATGTGGCTCTTTGTGGGATTCTTGCTTTTTGCTGCTGGGATGATGCTCTTCTATGAATCTAAAAAAAAGGAAGCCGAGGGTTCAAGAACCAGGCAACTGGTCTATGGCCTGTCAGTGGGTGGACTGGCCGGTTTTTTGGGGGGACTCCTGGGCGTGGGCGGCGGCAACTTTATTGCCCCGGTTCTGGTTTGGCTGGGCTTCAACCCCAAGAAGGCCTCTGCCACGACATGTTTCATTGTGATTTTTTCGTCCTTTTCAGGTTTCTTGGCCCATGCTTCCCTTGGCCACATGGAGGGTCCCCTTTTGGGTTTTACGGCCCTAGGATCGGCCCTGGGAGCCGTCGCAGGCGCATGGCTCGTCACAGAAAAACTCAAGCGGAAACAAGTAAAACTGGTCATCGGCGTTGTCCTGTTGGGAATTGCACTAAAGATGATTTGGAACCTATTAGCGTAGTGCCTATCCGCGAAGGTTCCGCGAGGGTTGTGGGGCCGAGATACCCACGGAGGGAGCAAAAGGACCTTTTTCCTTGTCATGAGAGCTTTCGGGGGGGATGAAACCATGCCAAATGAAGCACGGGTTATAAAAGAGCCGAAAGGCTTAAGCCTTTTTGAGAAGTATCTTACCCTTTGGGTGGTCCTCTGCATTCTTGCAGGCATTGTCCTGGGGAAAGTGGCTCCGGGAGTGGCCCGATATCTGGATGGATTGGCCATCTACGTGGGCGACGCCCCTGTTGTTTCTATCCCCATCGCCATCTGTCTATTCTTCATGATGTATCCCATCATGGTGAAGATCGACTTCGGAGAGGTGCTCAGGGCTGGCAAGAATATCAAGCCGGTGGCCCTCACCTTATTCGTCAATTGGGCGGTGAAGCCCTTCACCATGTATGCCATCTCCATCTTTTTTCTCGGCACGGCATTTTTGGCCTTTATCGGACCTGATGCCGTGGACCACGTCAAGATGCCCCTGGGCTTGAGCCTTTCTGAAGGGGCACGTTACGGTGCGGGAAAGGTGGTTGTGGTCAATGGGATGAAGATGCTACAGGTGCCCCTCTGGCGGAGCTATCTCGCCGGCTGTATCCTGTTGGGCATTGCCCCGTGCACGGCCATGGTGCTGGTTTGGGGCTATCTGGCCAAAGGAAATGATGGGCACACCCTGGTCATGGTGGCCATCAATTCTCTTACCATGCTTTTTCTCTACGGTCCTCTGGGAGGATTTCTCCTGGGTGTCGGCAGACTTCCCGTTCCTTGGCAGGCCCTGGTCCTTTCCATAGCCATCTACGTGGCCCTTCCCCTTGTTGCAGGCTACCTGTCCAGGAAGCTACTTATCCGTTCTCGTGGAGAGACATGGTTTAAGGAGAAGTTCCTGCACGTCCTGACACCTATCACCATTATCGCCTTGTTGGTCACCTTGGTGCTCCTCTTTTCTTTCAAGGGGGACGTGATCGTTTCCAACCCTCTTACCATTCTTTGGATTGCTATTCCGCTTTTCATCCAGACGACGTTGATCTTCGCCTTGGGTTACGGTCTGTCTAAGGCGATTCGCCTCAGATATGAAGATGCCGCCCCTTCGGCCATGATCGGTGCTTCCAATCATTTCGAGGTCGCCATTGCCACAGCCACCATGCTCTTCGGCCTCTCCTCCGGCGCAGCCCTGGCAACGGTGGTGGGGGTCCTCATTGAAGTCCCTGTGATGCTTCTGCTGGTGAAGATTTGTGTCAAAACTGCCGATTGGTTTCCCCAGAAGGTATCTGTTCAGTGAGGGTAAGATCGAGAAAGACATTATTGTACTGACAAGAATCCCATGTTGACGAGGGCCAGTCGGCAGGCTCCTGGTCAAGAAAGGCTTGCATGAAACAATTTACGAGATGGGTCATTCTGGTTCTTTTGTTTGCCTGGGTCTCGGGCGCTGTGGCTGAAGACAAAGGCGAGCCCCTTCCTAAGGTACCCACCGAGGGCATGGTCACCATGGTCGACCTTGGGGCTCACAAATGTATACCCTGCAAGATGATGGCGCCTGTTTTGAAGAAACTGAAGAAGCAATACAAGGCAAAGGCGTCCATCGTCTTCATAGACGTGTGGCAGCACCGGGAACAGGCTCAACGGCACGCCATCCGAACCATCCCCACGCAGATATTCTTTGACAAAGAGGGAGAGGAGGTGTACCGCCACGAGGGTTTCATGAGTGAAGAGGCCATCATCGGACAACTCGCAAATATGGGCGTTGATCGGCTAGCAAAGAACGACGTGAAAGATACTTTGGAAAACATCACACGCTAGGTTCAAGATAGGAACCCATGTTAGAGACTTTCTTCCTGACCGTCAATGAGTGGATTACTGGTGGAACCTTGATTGCAGCCCTGGGTTGTTTTCTCTGGGGCGTGATCAGTGTAGCCTTCAGCCCGTGTCATCTGGCGAGTATCCCTCTTATCGTGGCTTATGTGGGGGGGCAGGAACGGGTCTTGCAGCCAAAGGAGGCAGTATACTATTCCGTGGCCTTTAGTCTGGGGCTCTTCATGACCATAGCCTCCATCGGCATCATCTGTACCGTGCTAGGCCGTATGCTGGGCGATGTGGGAAACTACTGGCAAATCCTGGTAGGGCTCGTTCTTTCTTGGGTGGCCCTGGGCATGCTTGGTGTGGAAAAATGCGCCATGTCAGGAAGCCTCTTACATGGCCTCCCTGTGAAAGGCCTATTGGGGGCCCTTGTCCTGGGCCTCGGCTATGGCGTTCTTTCCGGATCCTGCACCTTTGGTTTTATCGCTCCCGTACTTGCCATCATCACTATCCAGCAAAAAACGGCCTGGGGTGTTGTTCTTATCCTGCTATTTGCCGTAGGGCATTGTCTGCCTATTGTTCTGGCCGGCAGCTCTGGCGCCGCGGTGAGAGGGTTGCTCGAAAACAGCTCTTGGCAAGGTGCGGGAAGATGGTTCCGAAAGGGGGCCGGCGTAGTCATAGGCGTTCTGGGTATCTATTTCATTGTGAACCCCTTCTTTCTGACCTGAATATAGCGAATCATGTGATGGCTATGGAAGATCGTCACTCTGGCCTGGCTCTGTATTGATGGTGGCCTGGATCAGGGGAGAAACATGATCAATCCAACAGAGGACCTGAATGCCGACGTTTCCTTCGGGGAAGCCAAGAAGACTGAAGGTTTGAGTAATCAACGCAGTGACGAAAGGAACAAGTCATGAACAAGCTGATGCTCAAGATACTGTTTCTATGCACTGGCAATTCCTGTCGGAGTCAAATGGGAGAAGCCTGGACAAGACATCTCAAAGGGGATGTCTTGGAGCCCTACTCCGCAGGCGTCGATCCCCATCAATTGGACCCAAGAGCTGTCAAGGCCATGGCTGAAGTGGGCATCGATATCTCAGGCCAAGGGTCCAAGTCAGTGGAAGAGGTGGGGGACATCCCCTTTGATTTCGTGATCACGGTGTGTGATCATGCACACCAGACCTGCCCCGTATTCCCTTCGCAGACAAAGGTGGTCCATGTGGGCTTTGATGACCCGCCAAGGCTCGCAAAAGGTGCCCGGGACGAAGAAGAGGCCATGGCGCACTACCGGCGTGTCCGTGATGAGATCAGAGCATTCGTGGAGCGACTTCCCAACGTACTGACAAAAAAGAAAACGTGAGAAAGGTTGGGGCGACGGCCACCTAAGTCATTCATCACGTCCTTTTGCCGCGTGCCATGACGACTAGATAGAATTTGCACTTCCCATCAACGCTTCGGAAGAATCACGGCCTGGTAAGCGAGCTTTAACCAGCCTGAAGACCCTTTTCCTCCCAGACATTATCCGAAGATCCGAGCAGGATCATCATCGGAAGCCATGAACTACCTGGAGTCGCAGAGGGACCAACCCCAGCAGCACAGCCTATTTCAGGATATGTCAGCCTCTCTGAACTACGTGTCGGAGATCAAATATCCAAGCCTGTTGTCCAAAAGGCTATGGGGAAGAAGAGATCCTTAATGCCAGGCCAGCAGACACCTCATCCAGGATTTTCCCGTTGAGCTCGCCAATACTGGATATCGCAATATGACTGTCGTTTCTGATGCAGGCATATCCGCTGCCTCAGCTCTGCTCGAAATTCTCTTGACATGATACCCGGATATGGTATGGGGGTTTGATAATACAAAGTAATACGTGCCCGTATAATGCTTCTGACTGAGGATTTACGCGAGGTCTACCTATGAAGAAAAGAAGAGAGGAGATCGTCACCTTCAAAGCTGATGCTGCCTTGGTGGAGGCAATGCGGGGGATATCAAACCGTTCAGAATTTATTAGAAATGCGATTCTCCTGTCCCTGGACAACATCTGCCCCCTTTGCGGTGGCTCAGGCCTTCTGACGCCAGACCAGAAAAGGCACTGGAAGAACTTTCTCTTGGACCATTCACTCACAGAGTGCAGGAAATGTCACGAGCGCCATCTGGTATGCTCTCATCGCCGCGGCAAGGCTGCGGGAAAAGTGAAACATCGTTAGCGGTCCCAAAACTGACGCCTTAAGAGAAACCTGTCATCAGAGCCATGTTGGCATCAAGACATTTCATAAGAACGGGCTGCTATCTTGCCCTTGTAGCGACTTTCTTCATCGGTGTTGCCATGCACTTGGTGCACCCAGCCTTCCACAGCGCCACGTGTTGCCACCACCACTGTGCCCATGATGGGGGGCTGTGCCGAACACATCTGGAATCGTTCACAGAGTCAGGCAAATGCCCCATTTGTTCATTTCTCGCCAGTTTTCATCTCTCTGGCCTCCCAGAAGTTGTTCTCCCTGAAGCACATCATGGCGTTGAAGGCAAGGTTGACCTTCTTACATCGCCCGTATCGCCGAAACCGGACGACATCGCCTTCGATTCCCGAGCCCCTCCGTCTTCTGCCCATCTGTGGATTCCTGTATCACCCATAACAATATAGCCTGATTTTCGCAGAGCAACGCAAGACGCGTGCGTGGTCGTTTGGCAGATAGGTGCGCCTCGTCGCCTCGTGCATTCAAACGGCGACTCAAGGACGGAATAAGGAGCCTGTGGAAGCCGGAAAGACCCCAGTCTTTCCCACGTCAACTTACTGACAGTTGAAAAAATAGAAGTGAGACAGGGCCCTTCAGGCGGAAAAAGAAGTGGGGCCGTGATTTTTCAGTGCGGGCCTCCGCGGCGACAGCCATGAGAAAGAGGCAGATGAGGCCTTCCTGAATAGAATCATTTGAAGGAGGTTGCACCCATGAAGAGAGTATTTGTGTATATTGCAGTCGCGCTGTGCTGCGCATCGTTTGTTCGTTCCGAGGAAGTCTTTACGCTCCCGGACATCGTGGTGACAGCGACCGGGAGCGAGAAAGAGTTGTTTGACACATCGCTGCCCGTGAACCTGTTGAAGATCCGCGATCTGGAGGAGAAGGTCGCGGTCTCGGTGGCGGAGATCTTTCAGAAAGAGCCTGGGGTGGACGTGGTGACTGCCGGCCCCGGTAGCGTCCACCCGATCATACGCGGGTTGAGCGGCGAGCGCATATTGGTGCTCGTCAACGGTGTGCGCCTATCCGAACAGCGGCCGGGCGGAAATCATGTGTTCTCACTCGATCCGGCCCAAATCGAGCGCGTAGAAGTGGTCCGCGGCCCGGCGTCGGTGCTCTATGGCTCCGACGCGATTGGCGGCGTGATCAACTTCATCACGAAGAGAGCCGACGAGGAAACCGTGCCGGAAACGCGCTTGGGTGGTGAAGCGGACGTGCAGTATGAAAGCGCCACAGACGGATGGAAGGAGTCGGCCCACCTGCGGTTCGGGCAAGGCCGTTTCAACGGCTA
>Ga0272444_10005707_pt1 | contig 10728 bp, 9 predicted proteins | sample SSMForm13_FD_201033 | JGI IMG/M metagenome (GOLD analysis project Ga0272444, IMG submission 201033) | Marine sediment archaeal communities from Little Sippewissett salt marsh, Falmouth, MA, United States - SSM-Form-13 | ecosystem: Environmental > Aquatic > Marine > Wetlands > Sediment ...
CCGGTGCTGCGTGCAGACCAGCACCGTCTGATTCTTCCCGCTGCCGTCCACGCCGTTCGCTGCAAGCAGAAAACGTCGTGCGGGCGGCAAGCGACTTTTAGGGAAACAGAATCCTTCATGTGGCGTACTACACTGTATGATTGAAACCGAGCGATTGACCTTGCGACGAATGCAGTCGGATGATGCTTCGGCCCTTCTCGAGATCTTCTCTGATCCGATCGCCATGCGTTATTTCGGCGTGATTTTCGACAGGGCCAGAATGGATGCCTGGGTGCAGAGCAATCTCGAACATGAACAGCAGCACGGATTCTCGTTGCTGTCCGTGATTCTCAAGGACAACGGTGAAATCATCGGGGACTGCGGCCTGGAGACTGATACCATTGATGGGAGGTCGATCGTCGGTATCGGTTTCGATTTCAGACGTTCTTATTGGGGCAAGGGGTACGCAACTGAGGCCGCCCAAGCGGTTCTGAAGTATGGATTCACGCAATATGAGTTCGACCGCATTTCCGGCTGGATCGATCCGGAAAACAAGCCTTCCCAACGAGTAGCTGAGCGAATCGGTATGTCGGTGGAGCGGTATGTCGTGCGGGGAGGCAAAACGTACGCTCTGTACTGCATTACGAGGGAAGACTGGAACAGAGAGCAAACCTGATTCAATAGCAGCGCACCTGCCGCTGACGTGCAATGAATGCTGCAACCAGCGAACCAGCTGCCATCAGAATCAGAACGACGAACTTGGCGGCCGTGATTGACGCGTCGACGGTGCCGAGCAGATCCAGAGCTGTCAGCTGATCAATGGACCCGACATACCAGATCATCAAATAGGTGACTTCGAACAGTTTCTTGCTGCCCGTGAACGTACCCAAGACAAGTGACACGGAGGGGACAAGAAGAGCCGCAACCACCAATGTCGCAGCATAGGACCACTGTCCTTCACTGCAAGCGCGAGTGACGGCGCAGGCCACCGATGCTGCGGCAACCAGAAAACCGGACAGCCAGACGGCCGGCAGTTGTCGCATGACGGGGCTGGGCGAGGAAAACAACAACTGGACTGTCCCGAATCGCGACGCACGTGTTCCCATCGCCGACCAGATCACCAGGGGCCAGACCATGGCTGCGGGAACCAGGTACAGCCTGACAATGCCAAACGGGGCGGCGCATTGGGCAGCCACCAGACCCGCCGCGACGGCGTACCAGAACCAGTGGTGGCGCAGAGCCAGCCGCAGTTCGGCGAAAACCATCCTGACGAGACCGAATCGGGGTTCAGGTGGATCCAGCGAGTCATATCCGATTTCTGATCCGGCACCGGATGATCGGCGTGCCTTTTCCAGGGCTGCCGGCGCTGTCTTCTTTCGGATCTTCGTGTGTCTGTCCCGGGCCGGATCAAAGCGATCGAATCGCAGAACAGCCAGGCCGGCCACGACGAACGCCAGGGCTACCCAGTGCAACCGAAGCAGAAGTGCGGTGATGGTCCAGTCGATGCCTGCCCAGGAAAACGTCTTGAACGTTTCGATTTGCATCTCCGGGTCGAAGGCTACGAAACCCATCAGCAAACCTATTTTCTCACCGGGAAACATAGTCCTCGCGGCGGCCTGCACACTGTCGACGAAAACGGCAACCGACGCGAGATCAAGAAGCGGCACGGCAAGCATGCCGAATACGACGCAGCTCTCGGCCAGAAACAGATAGATGATGTTGCCGACGCTCCCTCTCAACCACCTGATCGAATCGAACAGCACCGCGACCGAGGCCACAAAGACCGATGCCGGTAGGGAGACAATGAGAAACGGCGAAATGAAGGCCCACAGATCGATCCGGCCGGTCTCGTTTCTGACCAGCAAGGTGATAAAGGCCAACGCGGCCAGTGAGGCCGACATTACCAACAAGGTAGCCACATTGCTCAGCAGTTTTGAAGCTATATAGACGCGTCCGCTCATCTGTGTGGCGGCTATGATTTGTCCCACCTCGGTTACACGATCACGTTTAATCGAGCCTCTGACCAGGTAGAATCCGGCTATAACCATCATGATGGTGCTGGTGACCGCCATCGCGCTGCCCGCCCAGGCCGAGTTGTATATGCACTTGAACTCACCGAACTGAATCGTGTACTTGCCGGTGATAACCAGGTATCCGAAAAACATCACTCCCATCATGGTGACTAGGAAACTGTATCGCCGGGTTCGCTCTCTAAAATCGGCGAGGCTCAACTGGTAGAGGATTGACAACCTGGTCATACAGTCACTCGCCGTTCTGATCACTAAGCAGTCGGAGATACGCATCCTCGAGATTCGGATTCATCTGCCGGGCCGAGGCCAATGGCGGACTATCCGCTACCACTCTTGCCCGTACGCCTTCGGCGGTCCTGGTGGTGCTGCCTACCGTATAAACCCGCCTCAGATCCGGCAGTTCAGCACTGGTAACGGCGACTTCCCACACCTTTCCTTCGACTGACCGAAGCAGTTCTTCAGGAGCGGTATGAACGAGAAGGTGTCCCTTGTTCATGATGGCGATCGAGGTTGCGGCAGCCTCAAGATCGGAAACGATGTGCGATGACAAGATCACTATGCGGTTGCAGGACAACTCCGAGAGCAGGTTACGAAACCGTATCCGTTCTTCCGGATCCAGCCCGGCGGTGGGTTCGTCGACTATCAATAACTCGGGATCGTTAAGCAGTGCCTGTGCGATTCCGACTCGCTGCTTCATTCCTCCCGAGAGCGAGCCAAGGCGCTGCTTGCCGGCATCCCCCAGATTCACCAACTCCAGCAACTGGCCTATTCTGTGCCGAGCCGACTTCCCACTGAGACCCCGCGCCGCTGCCAGGTACGAAAGAAACTCGGCGGCATTCAGGTTCGGGTATATGCCGAATGATTGCGGAAGGTAGCCGAGAACTCGCCGCACAGTCTCGGGCGACTTCGCGATGTCTTCACCTTTCCAGTAGGCAGCGCCCTCGGTGGGCCTGGTGACAGTGGCGAGAATTCGCATCAGGGTGGACTTCCCGGCGCCATTGGGTCCGAGGAGCCCCAGGATCCCGGGTCCCGTCTCCAGACTGAAGTCTTTGAGTCCCCAGATGCCTTTTCGATAGCGTTTCCCCAAGTGGTCGATTCGAAGATTCAATATAGTGCTCCTCTCCCGGCGCCTCGTGTCATTACCGAGCCGGGGGTCTCTTCTGGATAGGACGGAGAAAGCAGTACTCTTGTTGCAGTGATCGATCAGATCCTCAACTGTTTGCCCCGTCCTGAGAATCAACGACATGATAAAACTTGATAAGGCGCTCCACCAGTCGCTATTATCCCGACAGACGCCATACTCATCTCTTATCGCACATTTCGTAGCGCCGCCTCGCCGGTGACGTTGCGGGCCACCGAAGAAGGAGCACTGTATGAGACGCCCCGACCATCAAATGGCCTCTCTCTCGATTGTCTGCGTCCTGGTTGTCTGTTTCGCGGTATCCGCCGGAGCCGAAGACCCGCCGGTCGATTTCCAGATGATTCGCGTGAGTCCCGGACTCAGTCTCCACAAAGAGATGTTCATGTTGCCGGTCACGTTCTCCAGCGAGTACAATGGTGCTCAAACCGAGACCGTGTTCCAACTGAGTGCCAAGCACCGGCTGCTCGGCTCCGGGTTCTACTTCGGATATACTCAGATTTCGTTCTGGCAGGCCTACGATCATAAGAACTCCGCGCCCTTTCGAGAGACCAATTACAATCCGGAGCTATTCTACCGATGGAAGCGATTCGGTCTCTGGGGCGGACAAGTTGGCGCCGACATCGGGTTTGAGCACGAATCGAATGGTCAGCGGGTGGGTCTCTCCCGCAGTTGGAATCTGCTCTACATCTCTGGGTACTACTGGCGTTCTAATATGCTGCTGCATCTCAAACTGAGATACCGCATTCCCGAGGACGAAAAGGAGACCCCTGATGCCGCGGTCGGCGACGACAACCCGGATATAACGGACTACCTTGGCTACAGCGATTTGACGGTGATGTTTAGACTGCCGCGAAATCATTTGCTGCGTCTCAAACTCCGTGGAAATATCGGTAAAGGCAGAGGCGGCGTGGTTCTAACGTACAGCCTGCCGGTTCCCAAAAGCGAGCAGAGTTTCTTTGTGGTGAGGTTGTCGCACGGGTACGGTGAGAGCCTGGTCGACTACAAACGCTCTCTGGACCGGATCGGTGTCGGTATTATGTTTCGCCGGTAGGTTTGTGCCACGGCTTGCAGTTATCGTTGACGGGCTGGGGCCGATTGCCGCCCTGACCACTGGCCGGGCAGTAGCAGGACTGCCTCGGGCGGATTCGCCGCGACCGACTCTCCCTTATGCTGACGAGCCCCTATCGAGGAGGTAGCGCGCCTCGCAGGTCAGCTATACGATCAGGAAACACGGACCCGCGTTGTGTGCTGTTCTCAAGTGCCTCAACCCAGTCCAGCCGCTCGTGGGCATCTTCATATCTGCCGTTTTTGATCAGTTCCTCGCAGTAGAGTAGTGCTATCTCAGAGACATTCTCCGAGAGACGATACGTGTAGGCGTGTCGGACGGAACTATGGTCCTGCTCATCGGCCCAGGGGCCGGAGAAGTCCTCGGGAGTCAGGTTGCCAAAGCTTGCACTGCACAGCGCGGTGTCCAGGGCCGCCGATAAGTCTCCGCCAGCCAGGCATGGGCAATGGCGTAGCTTCCGTTTTTGGGTACAGACTGTTCGAACAAGGGGAGAGCCTCGTCCAGTTTGTGTTAGCGGTACAACGACAGAGCCTAGTCGAGTTTCGTCGGTCCCTTCTCCGAGCAACTCGTGATCAGTAATAACGCCATGAATGTTGCTAGAATCGTCGCGACAAGAGCAACGCCTGTAGTGCTCGTAAGTAACATTGTCTTCTCCCGCAGTAACACAGCCTTAGCACGTTAGAAGTGCAGACACGCGCTACGACCCGTCGTCCCTCACCGGGTCAACCGGGGATGCTACTCATTTCGAAGGAAGGCGATCGGTCTGGCAAGCGCAGCTCGTAGCGTGTACCCTCCCATCGTGACGGTGGCGATCACAAAAACCGCCAAACTCGGTACAAGAAACAGCCATAGATTCAATGCAATCCTGAAGGCATAATTGCCAAGCCAGCGCTGCATAAGAATATAGGCAACAGGCCAAGCCAGCAAACTGGACACCCCGATCAACCAAATATATTGGCGGTTGAGCAGAAACCACAAACTGCCCGCTCCAGCCCCCAACATTCTGCGGATTGCCATTTCCCTTGACCTTGAGACAACCGTAATGCTTATCATTCCGAACAAGCCCATGCATGTCATCAGAATCGCTGTTCCCGATGCATACCAGGTGATCGAGCTCCAACGTTGTTCATCCCGATAGTGTCGCTCCAGATTGTCTGCGACGAACGAGTATCGAAACGGTTCGGTCGGGCTAATCTCGGCCCAAACGCTCGCAAGGAACTTGATAGTCCGGTTCGGATCGTCCGATGAAATCCTGATTACTATACTGTTGATCCGATCATACCTGGGATCCGGGTACATGTGTAGAATCACCGGACGAATAGGACTATGAAGACTCTGGAAATGGAAGTCGCTAACCACGCCGAGAATCGTTAGATTGTTAGGAAACTTGTGAGCAGGCGTCCCGCCGATCGTGTTGCCGACCGGGTCGTCTATGTGTAGCGCTCGCACAAGCGACTGATTAACGATAACTCCCAAGGAGTCCGATCCGAATTCTCGCGAGAAGTCTCTGCCCTCAATGAGGTTCAACCTCATGGTCGTTATGAAATCCTGATCAACCTTGTACTTGTAGACATTCACCTTGCTACCGTTCTTTACTACTCCGTTGCTTGCCACTCCACTCCCGAAGGGAGAACTACACCCCGTGATGCCGTATACGTCACTGTGTGAGGCGGCCCTTTCCCGAAAACGAGTCAATGTCCTCCCCTTATCTCCCGGCAATCCAATGGTGAGCAATCCCTCGTGGTCATAGCCCAAGGGCTTGTCATTGATGAACCTCAACTGCGAACTCAGGACCAATACCGAAACCAGCAGAACGATCGAAAGCACAAACTGAAGTCCAAGCAGAGTAATCGATAGCGCGCCTCGTCGTCTGAAGTCGAGTCGACCCTGCAGGATAGAGCTTATTCTGAGACGAGCCAGCATCATAGAGGGATATAACCCGGTCAGAGTGCCCATCAACAGCGCGGTGGCCAGTAGCGCAAGGATGTTTTGGACTGAGAAGACATCGGCCAGCTGAAAAGACGTACCGAGCATGTCCTCAAACGCGGGTAGCGCGACAAAAGCTAAGTCTGCGGCAAGTATAATCGAGATCAGACTGACAATGAGCGACTCCGAGAGGAATTGGACCACCAACTGCCTTGGGCTGGCTCCATTGCTCTTTCGAATGCCCACCTCGACAGATCGACGTGAGGCCGTGCTGATTGCGATGTTTGTTGCATTCACCGCAACAATTAGCAGTATCACGCCGCAAATCGACAACAATATGTAGTAGCGCAAGGGATCGACCCCACCCAACGCGGGGTCGAAATGCATGTCAGCAACATTCTGAAACCCGAGGGAGTACCTCGGGTGACCGGCCGAGGAGATGCTGCTTCCCTGGCTGACCTCTTCCATATTGCGACAGTGTGTATCGTAGAAGTCGTCCATCCGAGTCTCGATCTCCTCGAGCACGGCGTCGTCACGCAGCCGAACGAATAGTGAGGTTATCGAATGCTTCCACGATTGCAGGATTCCGGGTTCGCCTCTGACCAATGGCAGGTGCGCATAATCGACCAATATGTTGAATCGGATGGTGGAATTCTCGGGGGGATCCTCCACTACGCCGGTAACAACAAAATCACGTTCGCCGTTAGCAAAGGATATCGAAAGCCGTTTACCCAGCGCGCTCTCCGTCTCGAAGAACTTGATCGCATAGCTCCGTGATAGCAGCACGCCGCCCTTTTCTGACAATGCCGTCTCCTTGTCACCCTGTATCAGCGGAAACGTGAACATGTTCAAGAAGGATGGATCTCCGAGATCCACCCATTCCCGAAATGTCTCATTATCCACTCGAACCGTACCCACACCATAATGATACCGGCTGTACGCGTCAATCTGGGGGAAGAAGTCTGTAAGCTCGTCATCCAGAGCTGGCGGTAAACGGTGGCTTCGTTCCGACACACTGCCGTCGGATTGGTGAGATGCTATAGTAATACGGTACAGTGAGGCCTTGTTCTCATGGAAGCCGTCGTAGGAAAGCTCGCGGGCAACATACGCATACATAAGGAAGCAACAGGCGAGTCCAACTGTAAATCCCAGGATGTTGATGACCGCCTGTGGTTTTTGCCTTGCGAGGCTTCTCAGTCCGCTGCGGAACAGACTACCAAACACCATGGCCCTTCGTGTTTTTAGTGCTGTGGCTCATACTACGGAGCAATCCGTTCATTGTTTCACGGCGGCCGGCTTGGCTCACGACAATACTAAACTCCGCTCTACGGCGGAGCGGCGGGTCAGCCAGTCTCCAGGTACTCGATGGTGGACGTATGCTGACTCCGCCTTTTTGGTTGAGTCCGCACTTCCATGGGAGTGAGCTTCCAATTATGAATTCCATGGCAGGCGCTGGGTGTAAATGGACTGAAACTGGCCGTTCCAGGCTTCCTGGTGAGAATCGTTGGGCCGACACGATCATAATCAGCGTGCCAATTGCCCTCGTGCCCGCCCTGTCTGAATCTTTCGGCCGCCAGCGGAGTATAAATCTCCGACAGGAATCAATCCTGACTCGGGAGGAATTTTGAAACCTGTATTCATCTACGCTACAACAATCACACTTATTCTGACAACCGGTACGGACGCGGCAGAAGACACCGACCGCGTGGGCGGACGAATGGCTTCCGACAGCACCGCGGAGCCGGCGCCAGCTCATCTGCTGACGCTCAGTGAGACCATTAACAAACTCGGATTTAGGCTTTTTAGCGAAGTAGTCGAGAAGACGCCTGCAGACAGCAACGTATTTATATCGCCGCTCGCTGCAGCTTATGCGTTATCGGTAGCCTATAACGGTGCCTCAGGCGTAACACGGGAGGAAATCGGAGCATGTCTGGAACTCAACCGCCTGTCAACTGACACGCTAAATGGGACCTGGCGTGACCTTATGGCCTACATTACTGCGAGAGACTCTAGCGTTGAGGTTGGCCTTGCCGGTTCGCTCTGGACTCGCTTCGACAAAGTGCTGAAACGAGGCTTCATCGAGTGCTTGTCCAACTACGGCTGCCGGCATGAGAGCGTGGATTTCTCTTGTCGGGCTACGTTGGACACTATGAATGCGTGGATAAGTCGAGCCACTAGAGGCCGCATCGACGCCGTTTCCGGCGAACCAGACGCATCCTGGAAAGCCTCCGTCCTGCAGAACGCAGTGTACTTCAACGGAGCCTGGAAACGACCCTTCGATACAGCCAGGACAGCTAGGGAAACATTCCATTTTGCAGGCGGAGGGGAAAGGGAATGCCAACTCATGTCCCTTCGACGAGAGGATATTGCGGAGATCACTCGCACAAGAAACGTTCGGTTCGACCCGCATATATCCTGTTATGTACCGCAATGGTTGCCGCTGCCGGACGACTGTGTCTGGCTCCGAAAAACAGCCGGGGTGACATTGCCGTACGGCTCTGGATCGTTCCGCATGACAGTCCTCGTTCCATACCTTACCTACGAGGATTCCAGTGCCACGATAGATACGCTACTTGATCAACTCACCTGGGAAACCTGGCAATCCACGCTTCGGCTTTCCAAGAAAGACGAGTTCTCTCTCTGGCTGCCGAAGTTCCAACTTGACTGCACTCTGTCCCTTGACGAAGTCTTTCAGTCGATGGGCATGAGGTCGGCGTTCCAATCTGAGAACGCTGATTTCTCATCAATGTTCGCAGATGGCGTTGGGTGGATCGACGAGGTGGTGCAAACGAGTTCCATACGTGTGAACGAGAAAGGGACCCAAGCCTGCATTATCTCCACGACGGGGTGGTATGATTCACTTCCTGCCGACATCAGGGCAGATAAACCCTTCGTGATTGTAGTCCATGAAGAGAGCACCGGAGTAATCCTCTTCATCGGCAAAGTTGCTAATCCATCGTGGGATAGTGAGTCATGAATGCTGCCTCATCATTCAGCACGGCCTGTCTACGAGATCGGTCGGGTGTGCCTCAACGTAGGCGGCTGCAAGTGTGAAACACAAGCCGAATAGTTGACGTACTCGAAGAAAAGCCAGAAATCGTGACTGAGAGGATACGACACTATGAAAAGCGGGCATGCTCTGGAGGTCGAGAAGGCCGAGATCAGCAAGGTGATCCACAACAGCATCGGTTGGGCGGCGACCAAAGACAGAGATCTGTCTTTCGGCTGTTATGCGCATGAACCGACGTTATTCTGGTTCTCGCCTCGCGACGACGGTACTGTTCACGGATTCGAGGCTTTCGTCGAGCTGACTGACGACTTTTTTATGAAGGACGAGTTCAAGGCGATCCGCTATGAAATCCGGGAGCTTCAGATCAACCTCTCCCGGTCGGGCGATGTGGCCTGGTATCACTGCCGCCTCGACGACTTCAACGAGTGGCAGGGCCGCCCCGCGAACTGGGAGGATGTCCGCTGGACGGGTGTACTGGAGAAACGCGATGGTCGCTGGGTGATCGTGCAGATGCACTTCTCGTCCGCAACGGACAAGAAGTGATGTGCGTTGTCTGCAGGACTGGCAATGTAGAGGAAAAGTCGCAGTCAGCCGAGTCAGGCTGAAATTATTTGGGTCGGTCTACGGCTCGGCTCTGGTAGTTTCGTATTGAAACACCACGTACTCCGGCTCGGATTTCTTTTGCGACAGATCGATGACGAATTCATTGCCGTCGAGTCTCCTGACATTGTCCTTACCTTCCAGAAAGACGTCTTCCGTGAAAGGCAGGACATCGAATGCTTCCGTTTGGTAGTGCATGGGGATGACGATGCGCGGTATGCTCAGTTGGCTGACAATGCTGTCCGCCCGGACCGGTCCGATCGTAAATCGGCCGCCTACCGGGATAAGCAGAATGTCGATCTTGCCCATGGCGGCAATCTGGTCCTCTGTCAACACTTCCCCGATATCACCCAGATGCGCCGCGCGAATGCCATCGAACTCTAATACGAAGATCGCGTTGCGGCCGTGGTGACCGGGATCATGAAACGACGGCACCGTGTACAATCGCACGTCTTGCACTGTTGTGTCGACGGCGTTGACGGTACTGCATGCCTTGTCGGTGCCGTGGAAAACAGCCGGAGAGCCGGTCACTGCCGTGACGCAATTATGATCCACGTGTTCATGTGAGACAGTCACGATATCGGCCGTGGTGCCCGGTGGAACGTGGTAACCTTTGAAGTCGATCGGATCGGTGATAATCTTGGTGCCGCGCGATGTGGTCAACAGGAATGATGAGTGTCCAAACCACTTGACTTTGATTGAGCCGGGATGCTTTTGTGATGGAGAGTCTTCTGAAGGGTTTTGTGCGGCGACCGACAACAGGCCAATCAGAGGAAGCACCAAGAAGGCAATACAGCTAATCCGGGACGTCATCTCGGCTGTCTCCAGTGGCAAATGGACACGACACGACTTTCATTCACGTGATACGACTCCGAAGGAACAAGGTTTCCTGCTGATTGACGGTATGGCTCGTATGCCTCGTCAGAATGTATAACTGTCAAAGCGCTTTTCGCAATGGAAGTGAGCCGGTAACGGG
>Ga0272444_10005708_pt1 | contig 10727 bp, 9 predicted proteins | sample SSMForm13_FD_201033 | JGI IMG/M metagenome (GOLD analysis project Ga0272444, IMG submission 201033) | Marine sediment archaeal communities from Little Sippewissett salt marsh, Falmouth, MA, United States - SSM-Form-13 | ecosystem: Environmental > Aquatic > Marine > Wetlands > Sediment ...
CAATGCCGTCTGCCGGTTTTTCTTCGCGCTCAAGAACCTTGCGAGGCCCTCCTGTCCAGTCATGCTCCTTCTGGATCAGGCGACCGGAAGGAGTATAGTACTTGGAGGTTGTCATCTTCAACTTGGAGTCATAGGGAAGCGTGATAACTGACTGAACAAGCCCTTTGCCGAACGAACGATCTCCGACAATCACTCCACGATCAAGCTCCTGTATTGCCCCAGCAACAATCTCGGCGGCTGACGCGCTGTTTTTATTGATCAGTATGGCAAGAGGGCGTTTTTCGACGACAGGAGCATGCTTTGTCTTGTAACTGATTCTGCTTTCAGGATCACGACCCATGGTAGAAACAACCTGACTGTTTATGCCGACAAAAATCCCGCTGACATCGACAGCGGCATCCAGCAACCCTCCCGGATTGTTCCGTAGATCCAGAATCAACCCGGTCATGGGGCGTTTCCCGATTCTTGATTCAGCATCCAGCTCATTGATCGCCCGGCTGAGCTCCTCCGGACTCCTGCTCCCGAATGAGTCCATCTCAAAATAACCGATATCGCCAAGTAGTCCTGCATAGCGTATGCTGTTAACCCTGACTTCTTGACGCGTAATCCTTGCCCGCAGCCTCCTCTTCTTCCCGTATCGTTCAACAGTGAGAACAACCTCGCTTCCGGCTGGCCCTTTGATGAAAGTCTTCACCTCATCAAGATCTTTTCCCTTAACGATATGCCGGTCAACCTTATCAATACGATCGCCGACACGAAGCCCGGCTTTTGCCGCCGGTGACCCGTCGAAAACCGAAAGGACATAGACCCCTCCGGCAATTTCCGATATCCTGATACCGATACCGGCATATTGCCCGCTTGTCAGCTCGCCGAGCTCATCCGACTCTTTTTCGTCAAGAAAAACCGTATAGGGATCAAGGGTTTCAAGCATACCGTCTATACCGGCATACATGAACTCCGCAGTGTCTATACTATCGACATAATTTTCAGAAACGCCCCGATACACCTCACCAAGCAGCTCAATGTTTTTTGCGATGTAAAAAGACTCGCTCTCACGGCTTTCCGCCGTTTTCAGCACCGTTCCCGAAAAGAAGAGAAGAGAGAGAAAAACCCGCGTCATCATGTTGCCGATACCGCTCGTCAAATAACGTTTCATGCCTGACATCTTTGCTCGTTTCAGGAAAAAGAGAGCGCGATCATCGCAACACGCTTTCCAGCGCCGTCCCGCTATCCGTTTTTTCATCCCTGTACTTGACAATCAGGGGAGTATAGATTGACAGGCCGTGCTCTGCGGCGAACTCCCCCTGTATCTTTCGGGAACCGGCAACGACAACTGCTCCCTCAGGAATCGTAAGCGGCGCCTCAGGGGTTTTTCTGATAATTCTGTTGTTTGCCAGATCATAGACAGGCGTTGAGCCGTTAAGAATGACGCCCGTACCGATCACCGCCCGCGAGCGAACGATCGTACCTTCGTAAATACCGCAGTTCCCACCGACCATGACATCATCTTCAATGATGACCGGAACGGCGCCTATCGGCTCAAGAACACCGCCGATCTGTACCGCGGCAGAAAGATGAACGTTTCGACCAACCTGTGCACAGCTACCTACAAGAGCGTGAGAATCAATCATGCTGCCCGCATCGACATAGGCACCGACATTGACATAGGCCGGAGGCATCATAACCACTGAAGATGCCAGATAGGCGCCGTCCCTCACTGAAGAACCTCCGGGAACAATCCGGATACCATCTTCCTTTACAAAGCGCCTGACCGGATAGGTATCCTTGTCAACAAATGTCCAGTCGTTGCCTTCCGGAAAAGAGATCGAACTCTCGCTAAGTATACCAAGCTTCATTCCCAGGAGAATTCCCTGTTTTACCCAGGCGTTGACCTGCCAGGTGCCATTTCTTTTCTCCGCCGCTCTTGCCTCTCCGCTGTTCAACAGAACTTTGAATGCGCTGAAAACACCTCTTGCGTCATCGGGTTTCTGTAGTTCTGAAGCTGACAGTTCCGCCAGTTCTTCTATACGTACTCTTACTTCTTCAATCTGCATTGTTGATTTTTACTGGTTTTTGTAATAGAGTTATAGTATAGTTTCAAGTCTTGAGCCTTACCATGAAAAGTCATGCCCCCCATGCAATCAATAACAAAGAATAGTACACAAGGGTGATCCGGCATCCATCCTGCTCGTGGTCACTAAGACTGACAATCATTTGCAGATCAACGCGATATACGCTTCTGCCCCCTTCTCATCGCTCTTTCAGGCTCTGTTATCTCCTTTTCAAATACTCGTGCTTCCGGTAGTTATCGCTCAGAGATCACCGTACTCTGCAGTCAGATCCGCACTGTTTTTCCGGGCATAGAACCGGAAGTCATCGCTCCGCAGGCTCTCGTCCTGTTTAATCCTGACAAAAAGCAGATGCTGGAGAAACCATTTCATCTCGATATTCCTGTCTGCCTCCCGCAACGGCTCTGCGACAGTCGGGCTTACATACAGGTCAAGCTGCTGAAACACCATTTTCTTCTGGAGAGCATATTTCCTGAGCCAACGCTCAATCTGATTGATGGTCGTACAACGGGCCTGAACAATCCCCGAGCCCCCGCAAGCCGGACACTGATCGCCCATACGCTGCATGAGGCTGGGACGAATCCTTTCCCTGGTGATCTGCATCAACCCGAAATCCGACATTGGCAGAATGTTTGACTTCGCCCTGTCCTGTCGCAATTCGTTTTTCATCGAGTCATAGACCTTCTTGGAGTTTTTCGGATCGAGCATATCGATAAAGTCGACCACGATTATCCCTCCGATATCCCTCAGCCTGAGCTGACGCACCACCTCGCGCGAAGCTTCAAGGTTGGTTTTCAGAGAGTTCTCCTCTTGCTCTTTCTTTGCCGCATAGCGCCCGCTGTTCACATCGACCACAACCATGGCCTCGGTATGCTCTATAATGATATACCCTCCGGACTTGAGCCACACCTTTCTCGAAAAGATGGATTCAACATCCTTTGCGATTCCGTAACCCTCAAAAAGCGGAAGCTTGCCCTGATAGAAAAAAACGTTCTTTTCCATCTCGGGAGCCGCCCATTGAATATAGTTCAGCGTCTCCTTGTGAATACTCTGTGAGTTAGCCACCAGTTCCGTAACGTCGGTCGTCAGTGAATCGCGCAGCACACTTGAAATGATGGTGTCCTCCTTGAAAATAAGCTGTGGAGGTTTGGCGTCCTTGAGTTTTTCCTCAATCTGCTCCCACTTGACAAGCAGCTTTTCAAGATCTTTTTTCAGCAGCTCCTCCTCCTGAAGTTCCGCAACAGTCCTGATGATCGCGCCAAAACCATCTGGGAGCATCGATCGGACAAGTTTTTTAAGCCTTGAACGCTCCTTGCGTGAGACAACACGACGGGAAACTGCAATCTGGCCGCCACCGAAAGGAAGCAACACCATAAAACGTCCAGCTATGGTGATATCGGAAGTCAACCGCGACCCCTTGTTGCTGATAGGCTCTTTGATCACCTGAACGAGAATAGCGTCATTGGTCTTTAACTTTCCGGCAATCATCTGGGTGTAGGACTGCCTCCCGTCCCTGTCTTTTGCAGAGCCGGCACCGTTGCCGTTGCCCTTGCTCCTGCTTCCCCCGTTTTTCTGACCGTTTCCCGCAGATGCAGGTTTCCGGATTTCAGCCTTCTGCCCCTGCTGCGCTTTAGTCCCAGCTTGACCTTCTTCATCGGCATCTCCATTACCGTTCTCGTCGTCTTCATCATCATCCTCAATAAGCGCACGATAATCTTCGGTTGTGGTTCCGACATCAGAAAAATGCAGAAATCCATCCGACTTCTGCCCTATATCGACAAATGCCGCCTTAAGCCCTTCAACAACCTTGTGCACCCTTCCGAGATATATATCGCCTATGCTGCGGAGACTGTCCGGACGTTCGATCACGAGTTCCGCCAGACGGCCCTCTTCTACCAGAGCCACCTGAATCTCGTCGCCTGACTTGTTCATCAGCAACTGCTTTTTCACAGTCTTCTTCATCACAAAACCTCAAATTCTAAAATGTTAGCACCTGTTTCGCATTATCCTTTGTTATGAAATGTAACCTGTATTATTTAACATTTTTGTCAAAAGGACAAATTTTCGTCTTTTTTCCTTGCAGGCAACGATGCGCCAACACTAAACGAACGAACCATTGCTACTATCAACTGCAGAATATGAGGAAAAATTCTGGCATGAGCACAAAAACGTCTGCGGGATAGACGAGGCGGGCAGGGGACCACTGGCTGGCCCGGTCGTTGCCGCCGCAGTTATGTTTCCTCGCTATTTCAAGCCGAAAGGCGTGCTGACAACACTGAACGATTCCAAATGTCTCCGCCCAAAACAGCGATTGGCGTTGGCTGAAGCGATACAAAGCGCTGCAGAATGCTTCAGCATATCGATTATAGACCATACCACTATCGACAGGGTGAACATTTTCAACGCAACCATGCTCGCGATGAACGATGCAGCAGAAAAGCTCGAGCACTTGCCTGATCTTTTGCTGATTGACGGAAACCGTTTTGTCCCGAGCCTTCCCGTCCCTTATCTGACTATTGTCAAAGGCGACGCAAAGGTTGCTTCCATAGCGGCTGCGTCCATTCTTGCCAAGACCTGTCGCGACAGAATCATGAATGAATACCACCGGGAATATCCTGAATACGGCTTTGCGCAACATTTTGGTTACCCGACACAAGCGCATATAGCAGCCATTGCCAGATATGGGCGCTGTCCCATTCACAGAACAAGCTTCAGGGTAAAACAACTCGGCGAAAAGTAAACGGAGCTGAATCATGTCGTTTATTCCACACGACCTCGGACACGAGGGAGAAAATACAGCTGTGGCCTTCCTCATAGAAAAAGGGTACCGGATTCTCCAGAGAAACTACCGTTACCGCCGCAACGAGATAGACATCATCGCCCTCGACAGACGCACCCTCTGCTTTATTGAGGTCAAAACAAGATCCTCGGCCTCAAAAGGCCATCCGCTTGAAGCCGTCACTCCTGAGAAACAACAAGAAATAATCAGGGCGGCAACCGCATTTCTTTCCGCATACCCTCTCCCCGAACCCGACTGCAGATTTGATGTCATCGCAATTATCGCTCAAGATTTCACGAATGGAAGACTCAAAGAGTTCGAACTGGAACATATTACCAACGCCTTTATGGCTGAACCATACTAATCGCCCTATGAAATCAGAGCATCCGTTTCGCCGGGTGCATGAAGCTGTATATTGCTTCCGGGCATCGCACAACGAAGCCATTGAAACCTTGGAATAAATCAATAGAGGATCCCTTCAGTTTCCTGCCGCAGGTCATCTTTTCATTACTGCCCGGAGCCCTTGCTTCCGTGGGATATCAGGCTATTTTTTGCTATCTTTAAAAACAAGTTTATTAAACGATTTAAACCTGATTTTACCGCCATACAACATATGTCAGAGATCCAGCAAAACACCTCGCCTCAGGCCTACGAGGCCACAAATATTCAGATACTTGACGGCATAGAGCACGTTCGAAAACGGCCCGCAATGTATATTGGTGACCTTCAGTCAAGAGGACTGCACCATCTTATTTATGAAATCGTCGACAACTCTATTGATGAAACTCTGGCAGGATACAACGAATCTATTGAGCTTTCATTGAATCCGGACGGCTCTGTAACCGTCACGGATAACGGCAGGGGAATACCGGTCGACATTCATCCACAGAAGAAAAAATCAGCTCTGGAGCTGGTAATGACACTCATCGGTGCGGGCGGAAAATTTGATAAGGGGGCGTATAAGGTTTCAGGGGGCCTGCACGGTGTCGGCGCCTCTGTTGTCAACGCTCTTTCCGAATGGTGTGAAGTTGAAGTCTATCGGGAAGGAAAAGTCTGGTTTCAGCGATATCACAAGGGGATTCCCCAACGTGATGTGGAGGTCATCGGCGAATCAACAAAAACCGGTACGAAAACAACCTTCATGCCGGATCCGGATATCTTCAAAATCACGGAGTTTCGTAAAGATGTTGTTGTAGACCGCATGCGCGAACTTGCCTTTCTCAACAATATCCTGAAAATAATTGTCAAAGACATTGACGGCTCCGAAGAAACGTTTCACTATGAAGGCGGCATAAAGGAGTTTGTCAGGTTTACCGACCATAACAGAATCAGTCTTCTCAAGGAACCTGTGTATATAAGCGGTGAGCGGGATTCGACAGTTGTCGAAATCGCCCTGCAGTATAACGACTCGTATCAGGAAAATGTTTTCAGCTACGTCAACAACATCAACACCCATGAGGGGGGAACGCATGTTACCGGATTTCGCAAGGCCCTGACAAGAACCCTTAACTCGTATGCCCAGAAGAACGATCTGCTGAAAAACCTGAAACTCTCTCTCACAGGCGATGACTTCAAAGAGGGCCTCACGGCGATCATATCGGTTAAAGTCGCCGAGCCGCAGTTCGAAGGACAGACAAAAACCAAACTGGGCAACTCGGAAACACAGAGCATTGTAGAAAGCATTGTCAATGAACAACTTTCCGAGTTCGCTGAAAGCAACCCCGGTGTACTGAAAACAATCATTGAAAAAGTAAAAAGTGCCGCACTGTCAAGGGATGCCGCAAGAAAAGCAAAAGACCTCACCAGAAGAAAATCGGCACTGGAAAGCTCAGGACTACCCGGAAAACTCGCTGACTGCTCAATCAACGACCCCGAGCATTGTGAACTCTATATTGTTGAGGGTGACTCGGCCGGCGGCAGTGCCAAACAGGGAAGAGACCGCAGCTTTCAGGCTATACTGCCGCTCAAGGGGAAAATACTGAACGTCGAAAAAGCCCGTCTGCACAAAATGCTCGAGAATGAAGAGATAAAAACAATCATACTCGCGCTTGGCACCAGCTTCGGGGAAGAAGAATTTTCAGTGGAAAAACTACGGTATGGCAAAATAATCATCATGACTGATGCCGACGTAGACGGAGCGCACATCAGAACTCTGCTCCTGACCTTCTTCTTCCGATACATGCGATCCCTGATTGAGGCTGGCAAGGTATTCATCGCCCAGCCGCCACTCTACCTCGTCAAGTCAGGTAAACAGAACAAATACGCATGGGATGACGATGAACGCAACGGTATTGTCGAGACTATCAGAAAAAAGCAGAAAGGGCGGGGAAATATTGTCATTCAGCGCTACAAAGGTCTGGGTGAAATGAACCCGGAGCAGCTCTGGAGCACAACCATGGATCCGGAGCACCGCTCGCTGTTGCAGGTATCTGTTGAAAATGCAATGGAAGCCGATCAGGTCTTTTCAACACTTATGGGGGACAAGGTCGAACCACGTCGCAACTTTATTGAAAAAAATGCCCGCTATGTCAGGCGCTTAGATGTCTGAGATCCTGACATAGACCTCTTTCTGCAACTCATCGATCCATTCCTGGAACAATCTGTTCTGCTTCTCATCAACGGCAAGTTTTTCGAGCCTGGCATAATCCGAGGACAAATCAAGCTTATGCGCAGGCTCTCTGCTGTTCAGCAAAAAAATCGCATAGAACGGCGCGCCTGATTCCGGAGCCACCCGCACAACACTGCTGATGTCACCAACCTTTTTAAATGATCTGACAACGGTTTTAAGCTGATCACGAAGCGCTGAAACGGCAAACCTGCTCTCTCCGGTTTCAGTGTTACGGATCACTCCGCCGTATTTGGACGACACAGGATCGTCTGAATACTCTCTGGCCATTTCAGAAAAGTCTGATTTTCCACTCACGATATCACTGCGGATCATTTCAAGAGCAGCCTGTGCCGCCGGAGCATCGAGAGTACTTCTATCGAAAACAATCAGAATATGCCGCGTGTGCACCGCGTCCTGCTCCTTATCGAGAAGCTGGATGATATGGTAGCCAAAACGTGTTTCAACAATCCCGGAAATCTCGCCTTCTTCAAGCCCGAAAGCGACTTTCTCGAAATTCTTCACAAATTCCCCCCGGCGCGAATAACCGAGATCTCCACCGAGACGGGCAGATCCGGGATCCTGGGAATACTCTCTGGCAAGAGCCACGAAATCCTCTCCTGATTTCAGCTTCTGCTGAATTGATTCAATGGCCGCACGTGCGTTTGCTTTAGCGTCAGCAGTAACTTTCGGATACATGACGATCTGGGAAACCTCAACAGCGTCAGGAACAACCGGAAGCTTGTCGCGATTTGCGGCATAGAAGTCTTCTACCTCCTCATAAGTGACGTTTACACCCATCATTTTCTGTCGACGGAGGTTGTTGATCAACTGCTGATCACGTATATCGTCTTTGATCTCCTTTTCGATTACCACATATGACTTTGAAAAGGTAGATTCCATCGCCTCGATAGAGCTGAATTTGGATCGAAGGAACCTCATTCTTTCATCAGTGCCTTTCTCGATATCGACCTCATCAACCTGAATACTGTCAATCCTAGCCTTGGTCAGCACGATTTTTCTGGTAACGAGGGTCTCGAGGATGTTTGCTTTCAGCGACGGATCATTTTTGGCCTCTGGATACTGAAGACGGGCCATCATAGCCTGCTCATCAACCTGTGACTGCATAATCATTTCATTTCCGACAACAGCAACAATTCTGTCGGCTACTGCCGCACCGGCAATCTGAAATCCGGCGGCAACCATACCAAAAACAACTGCTACTAACCTTAAAAAACGATTTTTCATAATCATTCAGCTTTACCACGTTATGCGATTCATTACAGATTACTGAAACTGTTTCCTTGCCTTTTCAAGAACTGTACTATAATACTGTTTCTTAACTATAAGAAGATTCTCAATATTCCCGTAGGCTTGCAGAAGACTCTCTCTTTCTCCTTTTTTTACAATTACAATATCATGCATTTCCATGATAACAAAAAGCGAATCATGCAGCGAAATGACTGAAGAGATTTCCCCTGGAACCATGCTTCATCACCTTCATACTGCCTCAGAGCGATCTCCATCCGGCTTGCCGTAATTGCTGAAGAAAAATATAATCGTGAAACACCATACTCCGTATCAGGACAGACAGTCAGGAAATGCATTGTAAAAATCAGTAACCTCGGACGAGTCGACAACAACCTTCCTGTTCTTTGCGATCGGCTCTATCTCTCTGTCAAGAAATCTCTGAACAATAATCTGACGTTTGGCTTTTTCAATCAGTAACCTGGACTCAACCTCATCTGCCAGGCCATTTTCCAGAGCAAGCTGATAGAGTGAGGCAAGATCCAGCCAGTCTTCTATGTATATGGCCGCAGCGGTAAGAATGTCTTCCTGTGAGGAATAGGTTATCGATGCAAGCAGCTCGTCACGTGTCAACTGAAGATTTCTGACCTTGGCAACAACATCATCGCTTTGTTTTTCGCAGCCGGCAAGAAATAAGCGTCGCTACAACAAGAAAGGAAAGCTGCTTCATGCCACTATCCCCCCCTGAGTTTAATCGAGCGTCCGGTTTTCTTCTGCCAGTCGAGAACAAGCGGTGCCGCGATAAACAATGAAGAGTAGGTCCCGATTACGATACCGAGAAGTATCGCGAAGGTGAATCCCCGAATAGCAGGACCTGCGAAGAAAAACAGAACAAGAACAACAACAAGAGTTGTTCCCGAAGTGATAACCGTCCTGCTTAACGTCTCATTGAGACTGCGATTGAAAATAGCAGTATAGTCGGAGGATTTTCCTGAACGGATATTTTCACGAATCCTGTCATATACAACGACAGTATCGTTGATGGAGTAGCCTGCTATAGTCAGAAAAGCAGCTATGACACTCTGATCGATAACGAGAGGCATATAATCAAAAAGACCACCGAAAATGCTGAATAAACCGAGAACAATAAACACATCGTGAAATATGGCCATAACACTCGCCACAGCAAAGCTGAACTCAAAGCGGATTCCTACGTATATCAGAATCGCTATCACAGCACCAAGAAGCGCTTTCAGGGCAGCCCATTTCAGATCGGATGCAATACTGGGACCAACGGAATCAATGCGCAAAACCTCATGAGGATTATCTGCAATCCGGTCATCAAGCGCATTGTTCACCAGCGACTTCAAATCGTTAAGATTACCCTCGAAAGCGGTCTGCAGAAGAATAGAGCGATCAGCCCCGTATCGCTTCACCGCTCCTTCCACTCCCGCTTCCTTGAGCACCGACCGCACTTCGCCGACAGTCACCTCTTCTTCAAAGCGAAGCACAACCTCCGTCCCTCCCTTGAAGTCGATACCGAAATTCAATCCTTTTACAAACAAGGACAGCACTCCGGCAAGCATCAGGGTTAAAGAAATGACATAGGCTATCTTCCTGTTCTTAAGAAAGTCTACGTTCGTTTTATGTATCAATTGCATACTGAATATTCCTTAATGATATTTTATCCGAAACTCTTTGCTGTCATGAGATTTCGATCAATCAGCAGATCAAAAATAACCTTGGTAACCACCAGAGCGGTGAAAAGACTGGCCGCAATACCTATCATGAGCGTGAGCGCAAATCCCTGGATCGGCCCAATGCCATAGATATAGAGCAGGAATCCGGCGCCAAGTGTTGTAATCTGAGAGTCAACAATAGCAGAAAATGCCTTGCTGTATCCGGTATCAACCGCAAGACGCATGTTTTTTCCCTGAGCGATCTCCTCCCTGATCCGTTCAAAAATAAGCACATTTGCATCTACAGCCATACCGATGGTCAGCACGATACCGGCAATACCCGGCAG
>Ga0272444_10005709_pt1 | contig 10727 bp, 8 predicted proteins | sample SSMForm13_FD_201033 | JGI IMG/M metagenome (GOLD analysis project Ga0272444, IMG submission 201033) | Marine sediment archaeal communities from Little Sippewissett salt marsh, Falmouth, MA, United States - SSM-Form-13 | ecosystem: Environmental > Aquatic > Marine > Wetlands > Sediment ...
GGATTAACTTTTCCATTTTACTCGAAATATTCCCTATACCCTCTTGCTTTTATTCTAGGAACCCTATTGGTATTTGTGAGCAGGACAAGCAACGATACAGCTTTTGTCCATAAAAATTGCTAACCTTATAAAAATTTATTATAGTTTTTAATATCCCGACCGCTTGCGGCGGGGTTAAAGCCGTCCATATGTTACTGCCATTATGAAATAGGTAAAATATAAGCTATGATGTTGTTATGACGGCAATTAAAATTGTGAAACCCAATGAAGATTCTTCATATTAATACTGAAAAAACCTGGCGGGGTGGGGAGCAGCAAACCTTAAATCTCCTTATGGGCCTTAAACGAAGAGATATATCATCTCACCTGGTATGCCAAAAAAACTCTCCCATGGCTGAAAAAGCAGAAAAAAAAGGAATTAAAACCTTTCCTATTTCCATGCACGGAGAGGTAGACTTTTTGGCCTGCTTTCGGATCAGGACACTTATTAACAGATTCAGATACAACATTCTCCATTCTCATACTTCTCACGCACATATGCTGGCGTTTTTTTCTTCCATTGGCGCCAACGTCAATCGTCTTGTTTCTCGCAGGGTCGATTTTTCTATTTTCCGCCACAGTTTTTTGAAGTTAAGCGGTATAAAGTACCGCTATATGTCCGATTTTTATATTGCCATTTCCCATAAAATCAAAGATGTTTTGGTGAATGACGGCGTTCCGGCCGGCCGTATTTTTGTAGTTCCAAGTGGAATCAACCCAAACAGATTTGCTAATGCCGGCAGGGATTACCTTATGGCCGAGTTTAATATCAAAAGCAGTGAAAAGGTTGTGATAAATGTTGCCCATCTGGCCGGGCATAAAGGGCAACAATATCTGGTCAGGTCAATTCCTTTCGTTTTGGCCAAGATTCCCAACGCCCGCTTTTTTATCGTCGGTGGCGGTGAATTGATGGACAGCCTTAAGACGTTATCTGAATCCCTGGGACTAAAGAAGAAGCTTATTTTTACCGGATTTCGCCGAGATGTGGGTGCTTTTTACCAGATTGCCGATCTTTTTGTCATGAGCAGCGTTCAGGAAGGTCTGGGAACTGCAGTTCTTGACGCCCTGGCTCTTGGAAAACCGGTTGTGGCTGCTAAATCGGGTGGAATTCCGGAAATCATTAAAAATGGGGAAAGCGGGCTTCTGGTTTCTCCCGCCGATCCTAAGGCATTGTCGGAAGGAATTATCCGGATGCTCACCGATGATGAACTGGCAAAGCGAGTGGCAAGAACAGGCAAGTTGGTAGTTAAACAAAAGTTCACCATTGATACAATGGTTGAGAGAAATATCGATGTTTATCATCAGATTTTAGGAGATTATTAATACCTGAATTTTGCACGAGTCGGAGGCTTTCATATGCAAGGCACTTAAGGGCGAAGTCATAGTGAACTATTACAAGCCCTTAATAACGCAGCAGAGGGAAGCCTCCGGCTCGCCCTTTGGGTGAAAATTAATGAATAAAAAAGATAATCATCCGATGGACCATTTGGGTAAAATGTATGATTCTATGATTTTGTTTAAACCTTCTTCAACTCAGTCGTTTAAAAACTTTCATTAATTTTCATACAAAATTCAGGTAATAAGCCATATCGCGCCAATCATGTAATGAGATGGATTATATGTTAAAATTTGTTATTCTTGCGAAACGCAACGCGCAGATGGGTAATCGACTGACTATGCATGCGCATCTTTTGGCGTGTTGCCTTGAAAAAGGTTGTACTTTTTTGAATCCAACCCTTGGAGATTATGCTGATTTCTTTTCATGCACGAGAGGACGTTTGCTTTTGCAGAAAGATTTATCTGTTAATAGGACTCCGACACCGAGATGGATACGCAGCTTTATCTATTTTTGTGTGCGCGTACTGTATCAAATGTCAAAAATTTCAAGGCTGCTACCGTGGTGCCCAATTCACTCTAGTAAAGCGACTCGTAATCCGGAAGGAAAAGGGTTGATGGAATTTTTAAACCAGATAGAAGCCAGGGGCGGACGATTGGCACTGGTTCAGACTTGGAAAATTCGAGAATATAATCTATGTGCTAAATATGCTGATACCATACGTTCAATTTTTACGCCGCTTCCATATTTGAGACAGCGAGCTGATGAGAGATTGTCTGAATTACGGTCGAAAGTTGATCGGGTGCTCGGTGTCCATATCCGTCATGGTGATTACCGAAAGCATAAAGGAGGGGATCTTTTTTTCTCACCTCAGCAATATCGAAGCTGGATGGTCAATTTTGCAAGTGCCTTTCCGGAAGTTAAGGTAGGTTTTGCAATTTGCTCAGATGCAAAACAAAAATCCATAGATTTTGAAGGGTTAGATATCATTTTCGGCCCGGGCAACGATGAGGCAAGCGACTATGGAAACAAGCGTACAGATTTTGTGAAGGAAACAAGCATTGAAGATAATTATCTACTTAGCCAGTGTGATTATATACTGGGAACGGTAAGTACTTTCTGTTCCTGGGCTGCTTTTTGGGGTGGGAAACCCTTGCTTCAGGTATGCTCCATAGATGAATATGTCACCCCGGATCGTTTTGCCATACCCATAGGTCCTGATTGAAAAGCTTTGAATAGTTCTTATAACAGGTGGATGAAATCAAGCACACGACCAAAGATAACTCACGAAAAAAATAGAGATGGATTTAATCAGAACGTTGCATGAAGAACTTTTAGGTTATCAAATAAAAAATAGCCCACTTTTTCCAAACATTACCCTTGAAACGATTTTTAGGAATAGCCTTAGCTGCAAGTTAATAAAGAATACTGAAAAACGACAAGTTTTTTATATTCAGACATCAAAAGGTGACTATTTCCTAAAACTCAGTCATCTGATTCGAACAAAAGACCGATTGCGCCACCGTATTCTCCCTTGGAGACGATGGGCAGAGTGGCGAAACTTACATAAGCTCGTTAGGATGGGTATTAAAACGGCAATGCCGGTCATAAAGGGAGAAAGACGGGAACAAAGACCCAAAAGTTTTTTTATAATGACAAAAAAAGTCGACGGTATTTCTCTGAGTGAACAAAGTGTTCCCGATCCTGAAAATTTAGGCAAATTTTTTGCTTCCCTCCATCTAAGAGGAATTTATCATGCGGATTCTCATCCTGAAAATATAATAATAAAACCAAATGGTCAATTGTGTCTCATTGATGTTCAGGAAGTCTACATATTGGGGAGATTACCAAGAGGGTTAAGAGTGAGTAACTTAGGCAAATTATTTTTTGCTTTTATTCCTAACCGGCAAGGACAACCATGGTTCAAAGAATTATTAGGCGCTTATAATAAATTTTTCAAAAAAAAATTAAATCTTTCGGAGGTTGAGCGTTCCGGCCAAAAGCACCGAAAACGATACTATCGATCGCGAGCTAAAAGATGTTGTAAGAATAGCAGCGAATTTTCGGTTGTAAAACTCAAGGGAATTAAAGGGTTTAGAAGAAAAGAGTTTCAATGGGGAAAAAAGGAAATTGAAAATGCATTATTGGTAGGAAGAAAATTAAAAGAAGATAGAGTTATTGCCTACAAAAATGTGTGTCTAAAAATTTATAAAAAAAGGATATTGCATCGTGACAGATGCTTAGCTTGCTGGAAAAACTCAAGATCTCTCGAGGTCCGGAATATTCCGGTTCCAAAATCTTTGGGATATTATAGGATAGATAAAAAAAGCTTTTTTTTCTCGGAGTTTTTAGAGGACGCTATAAGTTTAAACCATTATTTATCTTCAATAAAAAATCTAAAGAAAAAACGCACGGCTGTCAGAAAATTAGCCTGTTGGGTCAAAAAAATTCATGATCGAAATATTTGGCAGCGAGATTTTAACTCTGACAATGTGCTATACAAAAAAGACACTTTTATAATGATAGATCTTGATGGTGTGAGAATTAAAAAGCTTTCGCAAAAAAGGAGAATTGTTAACTTAGCCCAGTTAAATGCTTCGTTAAGTAATGCGGTCACATATAAAGATCGAGTAAGATTTTTCCATTATTATTCATTAGAAGAAAAGCCAACTCGGCAAGAAAAAAGAAATATATACAAAAGAGTATGGGGGATAACGAGAACTAAAAATACAAAAGTATTCGGACTGGTTCTTGATAAACTAAAATGAGAGATCGGGATATTTTTTAACATTTAACCGCTCCATGAAGAATCCGAAATTTATTGAATTGTCAATAATATTTTGATTGGATAATGTAAAAAAATGAATAAAATTGACGTAATTATCTCTGCTTATAACTGGCCTGATGCTTTACAAAAGACATTATTAGGATTTACACAACAAACATATCCATATTTCAGGATATTAATTGCTGACGATGGTAGTGATCCAGATACCAGGGAAGTAATCAAAACATTTAAAAAGAAACATAAGATTGAAATAATACATTGCTGGCAACCAGATCGAGGGTTTAGAAAAGCCAGGATGATTAATAAAACAATGAAACTTTCTAAAACCAGACAGGTGATTTTTACCGACCAGGATACAATTCCCCATCCTGACTTCATGAAAGAGCATTATAAAAGATTTGTTCCAAATGGCATTTTGGTCGGGGGGTATTTAAGATTATCAAAAAAATATACTCAAAATTTAGATTTTGAGAAAATAAAAAATATGGACTATTTAACACGAGTAACTTGGAAAAGAAAAAAAGATTTATTATGGAAACATGTTAAAAGTCTATTCTATCAACTGAATCCACTTCACAATCATAGACCCAGCATCATGGGGTTAAACTTTTCTATTGATCGGCGGGCCTTCTTAAAAGTAAACGGTTATGATATGAATTATGAAGGATGGGGACAAGAAGATTCGGATTTAGCAAACCGAATTTGGAAGGCGAGATTTCCCTTTAAGTCCTGCTGGAATTTATGCTTGGCGTTTCACCAATGGCATCCCGAAAATCCAACTAAGAGAGAAAGTAAAAATAGAGCATATTACAAAAGACCAGGTGTGCCTATTGAATGCAAAAATGGTTATCTTCAAGCCGGGAATCCGACTGTTTTATCATAACCCGGAATTTCATGAAAATTTTCGAGAGATCTTTTTCTTACTCCTTTAAGGAGGATTATTATGCTTTCCCTTTAAAGAGTTTTCCCAAGATAGAATTTTTCTTTTTACGGCTACCGGCAACAGCCGTTACGTTAAGACTGGTACCAACACTCCCAATCTGGTCGAAGCTGGAGTCCTTTTCAAATCCTTCCTTTCTAGGGTCCCAATTTTGTATCTTTTCAAACCCGCAGTGTGACAGGCAGAATTCAAGAAAATTTCTGTCAAACACGCATTTGTGAAGATTTTCCGGATATTCCTGCTCACCGCAAATTCTTCCCAAAAGTTTCGGGTACAAAGGCAAAACTCCGTCCATGTAAAGCTTACAGATCGCATGAAAATCCGGCACAGCTATTCTTGCAGTACCTCCCTGAATCAGCATTTTTCTGACAAGAAGTAGTACTCCGAGAACATCACTATCTCCCTGTCTGAGTTTTTTGCCTGGTGCGCCGAAGTGCTCAAGGACATGAGAGAGATATACCTCACTGCATTGTCCTTCAAGACAGTTCGAAAGTTCCGGGAGGGTAGCCACAATATCAACGGCTTCTGTATTGCGTACGTCTACATTTATATATCCGGGCTGTCTGACTTTGCCGCATCCGAAATTTATTTTAATCTTCCGGGAAGCAGGTAAATCTAATTTCTTATTTAAGTTCAGATTTCTTTTAATCTCTCCGATTATATGATCCATCAATATCACCTGATTGTATGAAACCGGTTTTACAGCCTTGGTTAAAGCTTTCGGGTTTTTTGGAACAAACAGCGGGCCTCTTCTTTACGGCGAAAAACATTCCGTGGTTTTCCTTGCGCCGATGGGGCTCCACGGTTACGCAGTAACCCTTGGACTCCAGGAAAGAAACAAATGTAGTAATGCGCGTGCGAGGATCATGCTGCGCGACGTTGTGATATTCACCATGGATGCGGTAAATGCATTCAAAGGTATGGTCGCTCGTCGCGTATAGAATGTCGTACTCCTGTCCCTCTACGTCGATCTTAAGCAAATCGCAGTGATCTATTGTATGCTCGGCGAAGAGTTGATCCAGGGTGACCGCGGGTACTTTGTCGTACTTTTCCGACATTAGGCCACCCATTTCCTGAAAGCTGGAGTACACGCCGCTCAAAGCATCTTTAAAAGGGCGATAGAGACGCAATACGCCTTCTTTTCCGGCAACGGCTTTGCATACCGGAGTGACGTTACTTCTGGTTGCGACATTGCGCTCCAACCATGCAAAGTTTTCGGGAAACGGCTCATATGCGATCACCCTGTGCGTAATTCCAGACACGCGTGCCGAAAACATGCCGACGTTTGCACCAACATCTACGACGCACTTCCATCTCCCGGGAGGAATTTCCGAAATGTGGTATTCATCCCGCATGAAGATGCGATGAAACATATGAAAATCGTTGTATTCTCCACGAATGAAAAGATTGCATCCGTCACGCATCTTCACTTCAAGAATTTTCTCTTTTTTCCTTTTTTTTCGAAAGCGTACAATTTCCCAAGGATTTTCCGCCATTCGACGAAGTATAAAGTAAAAACGGATATCCTCTATGCGCACTTCATTTTCTCCTCGCCTTTTCATATAGTTACAGCGAAAATCTTCAAGGTCCAGAAGATCCCGAACTTTGGAAGCTGATCCTGTCTCTAGTTTATATTAACCATTTAGCCGCTTTTATAAAGACATCTTGATAGGTTCTACAGGTGCTGCTCGTTTCATGCCACCGGAGAACCGACAATACTACCTCATTCTTAAATAGTGCCAGAACGAAAACTGTCTTTTTCGCCAATATCTGCGTCAGACTCAAATTTTAATCCTCGAAATACTTAATGTATGTCTGTGGTTGAAATTTTCGTCTTCCTTGATCTTAACGAAAAATCCTAGTTTTCGTTCTGGCACTAAATAAAAAGGACTAAAAAGTTGTTTTTTACCTGCGCAAGTGAAACCCATTAAAAACTTACTGCGACAGGTCTTCGGTGATTTTTTTCACCATTTCTGCATAACTGTATTTGTTATGAGCCAGGTGATAACCGGCCTCGGCAATTTTTTTGCGTTCTTTGTCATGTTGAAGATAATACCTGATTTTTTCACAGCACTCTTCAATGGTCTCAAACCAGTCTAATTCTCTTTTACGGCCAAAAATTTCCTCTAAAGAAGGAGAATAGGCGGTTAACAGGAAACCGCCACACCCCAGTGTGTACCAGGTGCGGTTGGAAAAATAGAGATCTATGGTTGGATCAATATTCCAGCCGAGTATTATTTTTGCACCGGCGCATATTTTCCTGTATTCAGCGGCATAAACATCTTTCATTTGGGATTTCATGCCGACCTCCTCCCACCCTGTTCCCCATAATTTCAGATCAAAATGTTTCGCAACTTCCCGCATACATTCTGTTCGTTCCGGTGTGTTGACTTTGCCTATAAAAGCGACTTCACTCTGATAAAATTTTTCAGGATTTTCTACCTTATAATGAGCGTCCGGATCACATCCGCCGGTTATAAATTTGGCATTTACTCCCTGTTTTTGGTATAGGGGAATCTCTCCCCGGTTCGTCAGATACATGATATCCGCTTTCCGGGCCAACTTTATGAGTTCCTCGAAGTTGTGGCTGCTGATGCCCTTAAGGCAATCATCAAAATACATTACCGCCGGCATTCGCTTTTTGACCCGGGCAAGAAGCTCGCATGATATATCCCTGCCGTGAAAAAAGAGGAGGTCGGGTTTAAAAAAAGCTATAATTTTGTCGCATATGGAGGTTGCCGAATTTTTTCCTAAATATGATTTTATCTTTGAGAATTTTATCCAGATGGTTTTATGCCCTTTGTGTTGAAACGCTTTTTTAAAATAATGATAAATTTTTGTGTGTCGTTTTGACTTGGCGACTATTACGACTTTCATATCCATGATCCTTATTGATGGCGGTATGGATTATTTTCATTACCTTCAAGAATCTGTCCGCAGGTGGGATATGCCGATGATTCAATTGCTCGGCAATTTGCTCTATTTGCGGAATTGATGATTCTGAATATCTTTTTTTCGGAATTAACTACATTTTTTTGTTCATTACGGCGTTTGCGCATTGCTTTCCTGAATCTTGGGACAGCAAGAACTGTTGCAACTATCTGCATGCCATCTAAGAGAAACAGCGAATAAAAGAGTCTTAACATCTGAAATAAGATTTGCTGCTTCAATAATTCGGGACTCGTAAGATTTTTCCAAAGATAGAGCAACCGGTTTCGTTTGCGGATTATCTTGACTCTAAAACGGTTAAATGAACGTGAGATCGTTCCTTTATGAAAATGGGTTACACGGGATTCAGGAACAACAAGACATTTCCAGCCTCTTCGCCAGGCACAAAAGCCAAGATCTGTGTCTTCATAATAAAACGGAACAAACAGATCATCGAAACCATGTAGTTCTAAAAAACGTTTCCTTTCAACAGCAAAAGCTCCTCCAAGCGGAAACAGGGTGTACCATGGATTGGGTAATGATGAAGTGTTATTCATAAGTTGTTGGAGGGGAACCGGTTTATATCGTATTTTTCCCCGCCGGAAATAGGGCATGCTGACGGTTACATCGGCAGGGCTGCCGTTTTGGTTTAAAATCAGCGGTGATACTGAAAATACGGTGGGATCTTTAAAGCTTTTCATGAGTGGAGCAATAAAATCGGGATATACCTCCACGTCGGAGTTCAGAAAAATCAGAACCGGATAATTCGCGGCCTGCGCTCCTGACCAGCATGCTTTTCCGAACCCCTGGTTTTGATCGTGGGTAACTGTTTTTATGTTTAGAAATTCTTTTTTCAACAGGTTGACGGACTGGTCAGTACTGGCATCGTCAACAACAATTATTTCGGAATTGCCCTGGTAGTTCTTTTGAGCGTTTAAGACAGATGGAAGGTGGGCTTTAAGCAGATCGGCACCGTTCCAGTTGGGAATAATAATACTGACGGATATCATTGTTCTTATTTTATTCTCCTTAAATTCAAGTTTATCAATGATTTCCTGATCTTGCTTTAAAGATTAGTAAGTTCTCAATAAGTTCTGATGCATGAAATAATCATATGGACCCACCAACGGATAATAAAATATAATCTGTCTGGAACTCGCATTTAAGTGAGCCTAAAGAAAAAACAGGTGCCGATCCTTTAATACCCTATGGTTAACGGCGCCATCAACCATTTAAATCCTAATTTTCTTAACCGCTGTTTTTTCTTAAGGCTCACTAACCTGCTCAAGCAGCCAGACAGATTATATTTTATCACCCGTTGGCTCCATAATTTATTGAGAAGTTACAAAGATTAGTTTGCCATTAGGATTTTAACCGGTGGATGATGAGAATTTGCTTTTCCCAAAAAAAATATAAGAAAATTAGGTCTGGTATGTCAATTAAAATCGGATCGATATTGTTTTCAAGCTTCATAGTTGACATTCTGTATTTTAATAAATAAGTATGTGTTAATGTTGGATGTTGTCTTATTTGAGTGATTATTATGAAAATCCTTCACATTTTTGCTAACTACAAATGGACCGGACCGGCAGATGCCGCTTTGAGTCTTGCTTGTGCGTTGCGGGAGAAGCATAACGTTACATTTATGTGTGGAGGTGCACCGCGTGGGCAGCAAAACCAAGTCAAAGAAAAGGCATACGAGTTTGGGGTTCCGGTGATTGTGAACAACGCACTCCGGAAACACCTGGAGCCGTTGACGGCACTTCATTCAATGAGGTTTGTAGCACATATTTTAAGACATAATAAGCCTGATATAATTCATACCCACCTAGTGAATGACCATCTTATTACGGCTGCTATGCTGTGGTTCACAAAAAGCAAGCTTCCATTGGTGAGGAGCTATTACGAAGACAGCAGGACGCGCTCAGATCGCGTTAGGAACAAGATTCTCATGCGTTGTTGCACCGATGCAACCATAGTATTTTCCAGGTCAGGTTCCGAGGAGCTGCAGAAGCTGGGGATAAAAGATCAAATGATTCATGCAATTGATCCTGCTGTGGATGTAAATAGATTCAATCCAGTACGTAATCTCCCGGATATGCGCGCCAAGTTCGGCTTGGGTGTGGATGATTTTGTGATTGGCATTGTCGCCAGGGTCCAACGTCATAGGGAATTCCATATTATACTTGAAGCTACCCGGCGGGCAACTCACATTGTCCCGAATCTTCGTATTTTGGTGGTAGGCAGAGGCACGCACATCAATGAGGTTCTCATAGAGCCTTCGAAAGCCATGGGGCTTTCCCACATTGTGAAATCTGTGGGATATCTTGACGGAGATTCGTATATTGGTGCGCTGGAAGCAATGTCTGCCAAACTATTCATGGTTCCCGGCTCTGATGGTACCTGCCGGGCCGTGCGTGAGGCCATGGCCATGGGGAAACCGGTGATTGCTACAAAAAGGGGAATACTTCCGGAGATGGTGAATGATGGTTTGGAAGGTATCATCATCGACCCGGATCCCGAAAGCCTTGCGAATGCCATGGTTCTGCTGGCGGGTTCACCCGATCTTGTAAAGACTCTTGGAGAGAATTCTCTGAGAAAAGCACATGAGCGGTTCTCTTTGCACTGTCAGGCGGAAAACACGGAGAAACTATACCAAGAGATCTTGCAATCATCGAGTCTAAACCCTAACGTTG
>Ga0272444_10005711_pt1 | contig 10726 bp, 5 predicted proteins | sample SSMForm13_FD_201033 | JGI IMG/M metagenome (GOLD analysis project Ga0272444, IMG submission 201033) | Marine sediment archaeal communities from Little Sippewissett salt marsh, Falmouth, MA, United States - SSM-Form-13 | ecosystem: Environmental > Aquatic > Marine > Wetlands > Sediment ...
GCGCCACGTTAGGGGCGCTACACTCCGAGTCTTGCCAACTGCTCCTCTATCTCACCAAGTGCCTCGGTAGCCGCCTGCTCGCCGGCAGCAATCGCGTCCGCCGCCCGAGAAAAGCCGACGAGCACGCTCACCCCGGGCGGTATATTGGGACGTATGACGACCTCCGGCTCGGCTTCTATCAGACGGCGCTCATTGATCTCTTTCATCATCACGTCCAGCGAACGCAGCATCACCTCGAAGGTGCTGACAAGTCCGTTTGGTACGTACCGACGCCCGCGCAGCGTCTCGAGCATGGATGAGAATGTGTCGCCGCCCGAGACAACGTCCACGGCTATCACCATGTCCGCCCCCATCTGTCGCGCCACGTCGGCAGGAAGGTTGTCCAGAAGTCCACCATCCACCAGCAACTGTTCGTCCCTCTCCACGGGCTTGAAGATGCCGGGCAGGGCAATCGTCGCTCTCACTGCATCGGTCACCTGGCCTTCGTTGAGCCTAACGGCCTGGCTGTCCCTCAGGTTCACGGCAACTAGCGTCAATGGGCATCGTAGGTCTTCGAAAGTGCATTCACCCAGATGGTTTGTCAGATAGTCTCTGATCTTCTGGCCCTCGAACAGGCCCCTGTGGGGCAGCGTTGGATCGGCGAGCGACAGCAAGCGGCGGGGGCTGGCCATGCGAATAGCCTCCTGCTCCATGGCCTCTGGCGAAAGGCCTGATGCATAGGCTGCTGCGACCACGCCTCCCATGCTCGTTCCAGACAGCATATCGATAGGCACACCTGCCCGCTCCAGCGCCTTGAGCACGCCGATGTGCGCGAGCCCTCGCGCGCCGCCGCCGCTGAGGGCGAGCCCGACCTTGGGGAGCGTGCGGTCCCGGCCCGCTCTCTGCTTCCCTGGCTGGCTCGCGATGCCGTTGGTCCGGGTCATCCTCTGGTCACCTTCGTCTGGCGTTCGCTGGCGATGGTCGGTCCCGACACGGGCTTTCACTGTCGTCTCTCAAGTCCTGTGCGTGAGGCGGGGATCGCCTGGCCCAGTTCCGGCCGACGATTTCCGGCAGTGACTGCTCACCTGCTCCCTTGTGCTGGCGACCGCCTTGAGAGGCTGTCTGGTTGCTTCGGTATTTCTGTGCTCGTCCGCCCTTGGCGCACGGCCCGGGACTGGGAACAGGAGAAAGATCAGCGCATGGCCCCTGGGAACTCTAGCGCCTTCGGCCGAGCGAAGGCAATCTGGTCGCGGTGAAGGCGTGATGGTGATGCGTCGGCAATTATACAGACCGCGAGAGGGCGGTCAAGCAGAGCCGGTCTTATGCTGAGTCGGGCAACGCGTTCCCGGTCACCTTAGGTGTCCCGCATTCCGTGATCGGGCTGCCGCCGTAAGCCGGCGGGCTCGGCACATACGTCTGGCAGCGCGTCCAGGGCATCCTGACAGACGATGCTTGAGCGCAGCACGGCGAGTCTACGGGAGCCTTTCCTCGGGACTTGACAGGAGGTTCTGTGCCCGTAGAATCTCCGCTATGAGTACACGACCGATCATCACGCTCACGACTGATTTCGGCGTCGCCGACGGCTACGTAGGGACTATGAAGGGCGTCATGCTCGATATCGCTCCGCATGCCCAGCTCGTGGACATCACACACGAGATCGCGCCGCAGAATGTGCGCCAGACGGCCTACGTACTGTACACGGGCTGTCCGTTCTTCCCCCCTCAGACCGTGCACCTGGTTGTGGTCGATCCGGGTGTCGGCAGCCCGCGCCGCCCCATCGCGGCTCGATCGGCCTGGGGCCTCTTCGTCGGACCCGACAACGGGGTCTTCAGCTACGTGCTGGCAGCTGGGGATGTCGCCCAGGGGGCCGGTAACGAGGTCGTCGAGCTGGCGGACCCCCGTTATCGCCTGTCGCAGGTGAGTCAGACGTTCCACGGACGTGACATCTTTGCCCCTGCTGCGGCGCACTTGGCGGCGGGAGTGCCCCTCGAGGAGCTCGGACCGCCAGTCTCCGATCCTGTTCTCCTGCCGCTTCCACGCCTGGAGTTGGGTAGGCACGTCTTGAGAGGGGAGGTGCTACACGCAGACCACTTTGGCAATGTGATCACCAGCATCGGTCGTCTCCTCTGGGTACAAGGCGACCTGGTGCTTGAGCCTGTGTTCCAGGAGACTGTCGGTCCCAAGATTCGCTTTGAGGCAGGCAATGCGCTTGTCACGGTCGGAGGCCGGGAGGTCGCCGGCTTGCGCCGCACCTATGCCGATGCTGAGCACGGGCAGCTGCTGGCCTTGGTTGGGAGCGAGGGGCACTTGGAGATCGCCGTGCGCGAGGGGCGCGGCGCCGACGAGCTCAGCCTGAAGCCGGGTGACCCTGTGGAGCTGCGCTGGTAAGCCCTAGTCAATCCTGAAGCGGCTGCCTACTCCTTCTCACGTCGTCATTCAAGATCGCTCGATAGTGCGCGCGCACCGCTCGGAATCCCAGAGGCGTGAGTTGCCATTTGCTGGCAGCTCACAGCGAAGCGTAGCCTCCCATGGGCCGTCGTTCCGAGTCTGTTGAGGGATCTCGGCGTCGGCGCCAGCCGGGCTGCTAAGCGCGCTTGGGCGCTGAGGTCCTGTCTCAGGCGACCAGGTTGACCGGTCGGACTGGCAGCGCCATCACGAAGGTGCTACCCGTGCCGCTCCCACCGCTCTCAGGCAGAGGGCTCTGCACCCAAATCCGCCCCCCATGAGCCTCCACCGCGAGTTTGCAGAAAGGAAGACCTAGACCACTACCCGAGCGACGTCCAGCCACGGAGCGCACGCGTCGGAACTTCTCGAAGAGCTTGTGCTGCTCTTCCTGCGGGATGCCTGGACCCTCATCACTCACCCCGATGAGGAGCTTGTCCCCTTCTGTTTCCGCCGCGTGCCGGGCCCAAACGCGCACGCAGCCACCTTCGGGCGTGAACTTGATCGCGTTGTCCAGCAGGTTGTTCAGAACGCGCCGGATCAACCCGGCATCCACGTGAAGCCAGGGCAGGTCCTGTTCGGTGCTGAGCGTGATGGTGATACTGTCCGATGAGGCCAGCGGTGCGAGCTGCCCGATCGCCTCCTGCAGCAACAGCCGCGTGTCGAGGACCTCAAGGGCCAGCTCCACCTGGTCACTCTCCAGCTCGCTGATCCCCAGGAGGTCATTCACCAACGTCGCTATCCGCTCGTTACTCCGCCTTGCCATCGCCACGAGTTCGCCAAACAACTCTGAGTCATGGTGGGCGAAGGCGTTCTCGATCATCAGGAGGCTGTTGCCCAATACCGTCAGTGGGGAGCGCAAGTCGTGAACCAGCATGTGCGTCAGATCATCCTTGAGGCCGGCAAGTTCGATCTCCTTGGTGACGTCCCGCAGCACGAGTAGCCAGCCGGTGATGGCATCCTCCGGACCTCGCACCGGTGTAAGGGTGCGCTCCAGGTGGCGCTCCGACGCACCTACATTGATAGTAGCTTCCTTGCGAGAATCCAGACCATCCGCCAGCATCTGACAGTCCTCTCTCAGGTCCTCCGATGTGTATCCGAGCAGTCCGATGACGGGCTGTCGCCCATCCGATCGGGACGCATCGAGCGCACTCCCGTACAGCTCGAGCTGAGCGATGCCTATGAGATCGGCGAGCGCCCGATTGACCGCAACGATGCGCCAATCTGTGCTGAGCAGCAGGATGCCCTCTCGTGTGGATCTGAGGATGGAATCCAGCTCCTGGACCCGCCGGGCCAGCGCCTCGTCGGTGCGGGCGTATAGGCGGGCGTTCTGGATGGCCACGGCTGCTTGCGCAGCAATCGTGCTGAGTACCTGCGCGTGGGAGAGGTCGTAGGCCTCAGGCGCTTCGTAGGATTGGACGGCGATGACGCCGAGCGCCCCTTCCGCCGCCAGGATTGGCACGCCGAGCCAGCACTGGGGCGACCGACCGATAGACGCGATGCCTAGCTCCTCCAGTCTGGTGGGCACATCGCCCCGCAGCAGCAGCGATTCGCGTGTCCTCAGGACGTATTCCGTCAAACCGGAGCCTGTCCGCCGTGACCGCCACGGAACGGGCTTTCCGCCTTCTATGGCCAGGGGGAACGCGACCTCGTCGAGTTCTGCGTCGTAGAGGGCGATGTAGAAGTTGCCGGCTGCCATGAGGCGGGCGACCTGGTCATAGATCGCTGCGACGACGGCGTCAGTATCAAGGCTCGCGCTAAGGGCCTGACCGACCACCTGAAGGCTGCTCAGTTCCTGCACCCGGCGTTCGAGCCGGCGGCTTGTCCTAGCCAGGCTCCGCGTGATAAGCGATGCAGCAACCAGGTTGAGGGCAAAGATGCAGAACTGAGCCAGCCCCAGCCGCGTGTAGATCAGCGCCATCAGCGGCGCCAGAATCAACGGGCCCCCCTCGAAGGCGACCAGGTTCGGCAGAGAACGAAAGTAGCGCCGCAGTGCCTCCTGCCCTCTCGCTGCCATGATGGGCAGGAACACCAAGTGGTTGACAGCCAGGTACGCGAGTGCAGACATCACGAGTGCCGGGAGGTCGGTAAGCGTCACCGTCGTCAGCGGTGCGCGCCCACCGAGCGCCTCCAGTACCGCGCCGTAGGCCAGCGCGCTCACGGTGTGTGCGGTCGCGTTGGCCGCTACGATCGGCGTCAGCCCTGCCCGGTTTCCTGCTGAGGGCAACTCCAGCAGCTTGGGCCAGCGATAGCGAAACTCGCCGTGGATGAAGGCGCCCACGAACGCGGCCCAGGCTGTCGGCAGCGGACCGGTCACCAGATAGGCGGCTACCGTTGTCATCGGGAGCAGGGAGACCACGCCGCCGCCTAGGTGCACGCCGAAGACGTCTGCGAAGACGATGAGGATGCCGAAAAGGAACCCGGGCACGAAGAGAAGCGCCGATGGTGGAGAGGCGATTGTCAGCCAGACCAGGGTGACCAGGGTGACCAGACCTGCGAGCATATAGGCACGAGAAACCCATCGCCGCCTAATCCGAGTCTTTGCGCTGCCGTGCCCTCCAGGTGATACTCTATCTGGCCGGGGAGCACCCCCTGTGTGCGCTACCATCTAGTTTGGACCGGACACTGTCTTCGACCTGGCTGCGGTCAACGCGCCCATGACGCGCTGCGGAGTCAGTGGCAGCTCGTCAATCCACACGCCCGTGGCGTCGTGGAGAGCCGAGATTAGAGCCGGCGCCAGGGGGATGAACGGCACCTCGCCCACCCCGCGTACGCCCCACGGCCCACGTGGATCAGGCTGCTCCACGATGACGGATTCCACAACCCGCGGCACGTCCGCAATGGTGGGGATGAGGTACGTGCTGAGGTGTGGGGTCAAGACGTGCCCTTCCTCTGTGAGGAAGTTCTCACAGGTCGCCCAACCCACAGCCTGTGCGATGGCCCCCTCAATCTGCCCTTCGATCTGCTGTGGATTGACGGCTTTGCCCACATCGTCAACGCAGACGACACGCAGGACCTCCAAGTCGCCCGTTTCGGTATCCACAGCGATCTCGACTGCCTGTGCCACGTAGCCGTAGGAGAAGTTGGGCAGGCCCTCTCCCGTCTCAGGGTCAAACGGCGTGGTCGTCGGGGCCCGGTACGTATGCTCAGCCACAGCCGGTCGCTCTCCTGCCCGCCAACCGTCTAGCGCGCGGGCAGATGTTTCTCGAATGGCGTTGCCCGCCATGAACGTAGTACGCGATGCCGAGGCGGAGCCTGCGCTGCCCGGGCTGGTAGCGGTATCCGAGGCATCCAAGCGAATGGCCGCTAGCGGGATCTGCAGGGCTTCCGCAGCCATCTGCCTGATGACGGTATGGGCCCCCTGCCCAACATCGGCGCTGCCGATGGAGACGATCGCACGCTCGATCCTGTCTTCACCACGCAGTTCGATCCGTGCCCAGCAGGTCTCCTGGTACCCGAATGAGAAACCAACGTTCTTGAATCCGACGCTCAGACCGATACCGTGGCGAACTGCCTCGGGCGAAGTCCTCCCGAGCCTCCCTATTGACGGTGTCCTTGCCGCTGCTTGAGGCCGCTGCCAACCCTCAGCGGTGCGCTGCCAGCCGACAGCCTCTGCACACTGGCGGGTGACCTCCTTCAGGCTGACACCCCCCGGCAGCGGTGTGCCCGTCGTGGTCGGAGTCCCATCTTCCAGGAGGTTCATCATCCGCAGCTCAACCGGGTCTATCTCCAGTGCCTCCGCCAGCTTGTTCATCTGCATCTCGGCGGCAAAGATGCCTTGTGGCGCGCCGAAACCTCGGAAGGCCCCGCTGGGGGGGTTGTTCGTATACACGCCGTCCACGTCTATCCGGGCGTTAGGAAATTCGTAAGGACCGGTACACGTGATGGTGGTGTTGCCCAGGACCTTGTTCGTCGTGTAGCAGTAGGCGCCGCCGTCGGCGACGACGCGCACCTCGGCCGCAACCAGCTGACCGTCGATCGTCGCGCCCCACTTGCAGCGGAACCACATGGGGTGGCGCTTGCAGTGACCCACGATCGATTCCTCGCGACTCCAGACGATCCTGACCGGCTGTTGGAGGCGCTGGGCTGCCAATGCAAGTGCAATCTGCACTGACATATCCTCGCGTCCCCCAAACGCCCCGCCAATTGCCGGATAGATCACGCGCACCTGCTCCGGCGGGATAGCCAACGCGTGCGCGATCTGTCGCTGATCCTCCCACGTCCACTGACCGGCTGTCACCACAGTCACGCGACCGGCTTGATCGATGTAGGACAGCCCAGACTCTGGCTCGAGGTAGGCGTGTTCCTGCGAGGGCGTCGTGTACTCCCCTTCCACGATCACGGCGGACGCCTCCCACCCAGCCGGCACATCTCCTTTGCGAATCTGATGGTGGGAGATGATGTTGCCCACGGTACTGAGCTCTGGATGCAGGTCACTAGCCTGCCGCTGCGGGTGAAGCTGCGGCGCGTCGGGCGCCAAGGCCTCGAACGGATCGGTCAGCGCGGGCAAGTCTTCGTATTCGACGCGAATCAGAGCGCGAGCACTAGCTGCCGCGTCCGCGGTCTCCGCCACCACGATGGCCACTTGATCGCCGACGAAGCGTACCACGTCAGCACCCGGCTTGCTGGAACCGGGTCCACACAGCACGGGTTGGTCTGGCGTCTGCAGGCCGTACTCGTTCACCGGCACGTCGGCGGCGGTGAAAACGGCCACCACGCCCTGTACTTTCTCCGCATGCGCGCTGTCGATACTGAGCACCCGCGCGTGGGGACGCCCCGCGAACAGGATCTTGGCGTGCAGCGTGTTATCCATCACCAGGTCGCCTGGATACTTCGCCTCTCCGGTGACCTTGGCGCGCGCGTCTGCCCGGCTAACGGATCGTCCAACGACTTCAGTCATGAGGGTTTCCCATTGATAACCCGGGGCGGCCTACCAGGGCTGTTCACGGTTGCGAGGCTCCCGCCGAATGCAACCAGCAGAGGCTGCGCCTGTCTAACTCACCTCGTAGCCTTGCTCCGTCTCCAGTGCCAGAATCCGACGTAGGATCGCAACGGTAGCAGCGTAGGTCGAATCCATCCCGAAGTACGAAAGCTCCTGGGCCCCCAGGTTCTTGCCTTTGCTCAGCGGTCTGTCTGAAGCGTAGTGGATGACACCGATATCGAAGGTAAGGGTATCGGCGTATAGCGTCACGACCTCATTCGCTGGGTGGCGCGTTGGACGCACCGCCTCGTAGACGGCCGATAGGTACGGTCCCGCCTCCATCTCGATGTCGGTGTATCCCTCTCGGTAGAAGACGTCCATGTAGCGCTCGTTCTGCAAGAATGTACCGCGCACGCTGATGGCCTTCTGATTGTCAAGCGTTGTCCCATGGACCAGGTACGGGGCCACATGGGCAGCCGTGAAGCAGTTGTTGACCAGATAGGTGTTGCGGGAATGTTCGTCGTGCACGACGTAGGGGATCATGGCGTCGCCGACCCGTCCGTTAAGGGTAGCCGCCTTACCAAGGATGTAAACGCCACGCAGAGCGTCCACGCTCGTGGCTACTTGGGAGAGAATGTGATACGCCCCCATCCCCAACGGGTAGTCGATGTTGAGGATCACCGCCTGGCTCTCCTCCAGCCTATCAAGGCCGTCCATCCTCAACCGAGGGTCGAACCATTCCGGTCGCAGCCTGCGCACCTCGATCAACTGCGCCTCGACGTCGAACACGTGGCGGCTGTCGATGTGCTTGATGCCGCACAGCGCTTCCTGCTCCTCGCGTTCCTCCCACACCGGGTCACCCCTGTGGCAATCCATGTACTCCCGCAAGGCGAAGTACAGCAGGTTCTCGCGGTGGGACGGGACATCGCCAGCGCGGATGCGGTCGTACTCCGCTACGAGGGTGTCGGCTCCGTGACTATCCAAGAACTGTAGCAAGCTATCCTCGCGGCGCAGCGCGAAGCCGGACAGCATGTTGACCACGCCGTGCACGTTGCTGGAGATGAAGTAGACTGGTCGATGGCCCAGATTGAGCGGCGACGCATCGGCGATGAAGCCCCACCAGCGCTGGGTGGCCTTGCGATAGTCGACCAGGGATCCGGCCAGAAGACGCACGGCCAGACGCTTCGGCTTGCGGCCTGCGTCGCACAACAGGCCGGCGAACTGGTCACCCCAGATGGACACCAGCCGGTCCAGATCATCCCGGGAGAGCCCAAGCACGGCCGTGAGATCAGCCCGTAGACCTTCCCAGTCGACTTCGGCGCCCTCTTCGCAGGCCCCAAGCTTTTCCAGCAGCGTGCTACCCCTCAATAGCCGATGCATCTTGTTCCACTCGATCTGGAAGGCCGTCAGCATGGGGATCAGATCGTCGATATCGGAGACGCTCGCAATGAAGGCTGCCATCGTTTCGTCACCGTCGAACAGGGTGCGGCGACGTCGGGCGGGGGCGTGGACCGGCCGCCATGCCTCGACATCACTGTAGCCGCGACGGGCAAACACACGTTCCGACTGTCCCATAACCACCAGGCGGGTGTGGCGGATACAGTGTGGCAGCCGGAGCGAGCAATAGATGAGCACGCCGGGGTCCGGGTACTCGTCCCGAGCACGCACGTGCAGGGATGAGTTCATGCCCAAATGCGTTTCGACAAGAGAGCGGATCTGCACCTCGTCTGTGGTCCGCAGGAGGGAGTAGTACGTCCGCATGTAGAGCGAGATCTCTTCGCTACCCGTGGTGGGAACTGTTCTCTCCATCGTGGTCCGTTCTCAATCGAATGCCATCAGCCGGTACCAGGACGCAAGCAGGGTGCCATAGAGGTATGGAGACGCGTGGTCTCTGTGTTGCTTGGGACTACGGCCCCGAGTTGCCGATCCGCTCATGGTTCACTTGCCCAGTGGCTCCTTTGCTCCGCCGCCTTTTCGATCGCGCGCACAATCTTGTGGTAGCCTGTGCAGCGGCAAAGGTTACCACTTAGCCCGATTTCTATCTGTTGCCGCGTGGGATGGGGTATCTCATCCAGCAGACTGGCGCCCGCCATCACGAACCCCGGCGTGCAGTAGCCGCACTGGACCGCTCCCTCATCGATGAACGCCTGCTGGACGGGATGGAGCTGCTCTCCGTCGGCCAGGCCCTCCACCGTCACGATCTGTGTGCCGTGGGCGCGTGGCGCAGGCGTTAGGCAGGCCAGCACGGCGATCCCATCCATCCAGACGGTGCACGCACCGCATTCACCCTCAGCACATCCCTGCTTCGTCCCCGTCAATCCCAGGTTGTCGCGCAGCATCTCCAGCAGAGTCCTGTTATTCGCACCCTGGACGACTACATTCTCACCGTTGACCGTGCACTCGATCGGCTCCAGGCCATGCCGGCGGTGGCGTACGGTCTTCCCGGCCAGGCGCGGGGAGGCCCCCCTAGTGTTGCCCCAGAGCAGGGGCACCGTCTCGGGAAGTGCATCTCGCTCATGACCCCGGCGGAGGGAGGCGAGCGCCCGCCGCACCAATACGCTGACGACCCGGCGGCGATAGCCGGCTCCCGCGCGAATGTCATCGATGCAGGAGGTATCCTCGGCGGCCAACTCCGCCGCTCTCGCGATGACCGTCTCGCTCAGTGCGCGGCCCACCAAGGCGTTCTCGGCCCCGCGCGCCCGAACAACCGTCGGCGCTACGCTGCCCATGGCGATGTGCGCGTCGTGGACGATCCCGCCCGACGCCGCGTCCCCTTCAAAGGTCAAGACCACGGCAGCATTGACGACAGAAATCGCGTGGACCCGGCGCAGGGCCATCTTCGTGAACGTGCCCCGCTGGTTGGGGCCCAGAGCGGGAAAGGCGATGTCAGTCACCATCTCGTGGGGCCCGAGAGCAGTCTCGCGCAGGCCGAGATAGAATCCTTCAAGCGATACGCTGCGCTGGTCATCGGCGCTCCGCAGCGTCACATGAGCACCCAGCGCCTGGAGCACTGGGATGGTATCGTTGGCTGGGGAAGCGGTGACCAGATTGCCTGCCAGCGTGCCCCGGTTTCGAAGCTGCGGCGTGCCGACTTGCGAGCAGGCCAGCGCTAGCGGATATGCCCGTTCAACCAGTAGTTCGGAGGCGACGACACGATTGTGCGTCACACCGGGCCCTATGTGCACCAGGCCGTCTTCGCCCTGTGTCACGCTGTTCAGCCCAGCGATGCGCGTAACGTCGATCAGCACTTTCGCTTCTCGGCTGCCACGCTGGAGCTCGACCAGCAGGTCGGTTCCGCCAGCTATGATGCGGGCGTCGGGGCCGTGCTTGGCCAAGATGCGCAGGGCATCATCGACGTTCGTCGGCGTGTAGTATGTCTCCCAC
>Ga0272444_10005712_pt1 | contig 10724 bp, 8 predicted proteins | sample SSMForm13_FD_201033 | JGI IMG/M metagenome (GOLD analysis project Ga0272444, IMG submission 201033) | Marine sediment archaeal communities from Little Sippewissett salt marsh, Falmouth, MA, United States - SSM-Form-13 | ecosystem: Environmental > Aquatic > Marine > Wetlands > Sediment ...
CAATTATCATACATATATTTTCGGAGAGGATAGCGAGTGATCGATTTCGTCCCCTTGGCACAATGAAGGAAACATTAGCAAAGCCCGTTGTTGCATGGGTTACCGGTACGGGGGAGCGTTTTCATACATTCAGAAAAGATTTAGAAGCGATGGGCATTCCCGTCTTTGAGGAAATGGGCCGGGGAGTCAGTTTTTTATCTGCCGTGAAGGAACACTTTAGGAAGAAGGCTGCCATGAAAGTGCATGACCCGCGTTAAGAGAGACGTATCGAAACAATCGTCAAACCGGATCCGATATCATTCTGTTTGATATTTTGTCGGTAACGACACCGGCTCTCTTGACAGAAAGACTATTCTATTCAAGACGTACAGGTGTCAATAACAATGTGTGGAGGAAATGAAAATGCTGAGTAATCGGATTGTTTTTCTCAACGGAAACTACGTTGCCTGGGATCAGGCAACAGTCCATATCATGTGTCACAGCTTTGGCCGCGGTTCGGCTGTATTTGAGGTTCTCGGCCTCCACGATACCGATGATGGTACCGTCATTTTCCGGCTTGACGAACACATCGATCGCCTTTTCAGAACAACCAAACTCCTCGATATGGAACTTCCCTTTTCAAAGAAGGATCTTATGGATATCGTGACAACCACGGTTAAAAAGAATACCATCCGGCAGGGTTTTATCAAAATTATCGGCTATTACCCTCAGATTTCCTTTGAAATACTACCCCCGCAAAAGATGATCGATATTGCCGTCTTCATCGTCGATCCTGCAGAGGATCCCGTTGCTCACAATGACTCGTTTGAGCAAGGAACAACGGCCTGCATCACCTCATGGATCAAACTTGATCCCAGAACAGTGCCTGTCGAAGCTAAAGTTGCAGCTCATTACTTAAATGGGATGATGGCGCGTAAAGAAGCCGAAAAGCGTGGTTTTGATTACGCTATTATGCTCGACACCCGGGGTTTTATCGCAGAAGGAGGAACCGAATCGGTCTTTCTTGTTAACAAAGATACACTCCTGACACCCATGGTAGGAACCGTTCTTGATAGTATCACACGAAAATCTATTCTTCAGGTAGCCACTGCAGAAAGCATTTCCACACGAGAAGATCATTTATTACCGGAGCTGCTCTACGAGGCGGATGAGATATTCTTCTCAGGTACGCCGAATAAAGTATTGCCGGTACGCCAAATCGAGAATCAACCGATAACGGGCACACCGGGTCCTCTGACCAGGAAGTTATCAGATGTGATGACAGATATATTATCCGGTCGGGACAGTCGATTTAGAAACTGGTTATTCCCGGTCCTCTTATGATCAACAACAATATATTTTTTTCGAAGATATATGCTTCGCCATAGCCGCGCTGCCATAAGAGTCAATACGATAATCAGTTATGTCATCACCGCAGGAAGCCTGAAAACCGATTATTTCGGCCTTTACCTTTCCCACAACCTTACCGAGGTCACGGATCGATATCCACAAGGGACCCTCCATCAGTTTGATATTCGTGGCATCGATTCCGATCTGATTAAACATGAGCTCAACAGCTATCCAGCCGTCAATGTAACTATCCGCCCAGTTGTGAAAGAGAAACCCGATGCCTTCCATATACACAAGCTCCCTGCCAGAGTTCTCGATAGGAAAGGTTTTCAATACTGCAAATGCAGAGGGTGTCATGCGGCGGTTCGAGTGCGTCACAATAGAGGGAAGCACACGAGATACGAACAAAGGGCATACAAATATCACCAATACAACTATGCGGTGTGTACTCTTTTTTTTATTAATCTCGGGGTGAACATTACCCAGCATTAATACAAGGGATTTCTGCTGAACAAGCATCCGTTGCTGTAATCACGGCTTGTTAAAAAAGTTATACGGTCTCTGCCACAGCAATATATCCTATTTAAGCAGTTTTTATAAAAGGTTACAATAGTATTAACGTGTCCAGCCCAGTTTTTCATACGACTGCCGCACGGTAACCGGATGCGTCATATGAACCAAATTTTTGCCGCAATGAGAAACCATGAAAAAGCAACACGGTATAATAATATCATATCATTACGGCGTATTTCTCTTTCGTTGAACATCACCATTCACCCCCTTGACTTGCCGGGGACAATGATTAATTTATTATCAAAGAAAACAATCCGAAAAGGAGGATTATACAATGGCTAGAATGTTCGATCTGATTCCAAGAACAAGCGTTATGTTCCCTGTGAGGGACATGTTTGATCGATTTTTCGATGACGAACGCGTCGGGAATATCCTGAGCGAAGACAAATCCTTCGTACCTGCTTTTGATATTTCAGAAAGCGACACAGAGTATTCAGTTGTTGCCGAAATGCCTGGTATCGATAAAAAAGATCTTGACGTGATGCTGACCGATGGCATCCTGACGATTAAAGGTGAGAAGAAACAGGAAACGGAAGAAAAAGGTGAGACATATCATCGCATTGAACGGCGTTATGGATCGTTCCAACGAAGCTTCCGGATGCCTGACGGCGTTCAGAGTGACAAGATTGATGCAACCTATAAAGACGGTATCCTCAAGCTGCTGATCCCGAAGTCTGAAACAAGCGAAGCAAAGAAAATCGAAATCAAACACTAGTGTATTGACCATCACGGTCAAGCGATGAAGATATGAGAATATGCCGCTCAGGGTCACAGTGACGAAGAGCGGCATATTTCACTCGAAAGAGTATAAAGAAAACACTATACGTATCAATGAACAGATATAAGACATTCTGTTGAAATTTTGCAGAAGATGAGCTTAGGACTGTTCGTGCTTGTACGGAGCTGCCACACAATGAAATTTCTTCTACCGTTGCATCTGACCGAAAGAAGTGTGTATTGAGCAATAAACAGACACATAATGCAAGATTCAGGTGCTTCGTTGTCTTTTTTCCATCAGACAATTATCGTTTAGCAAAAACACAGAACAGCAGCAGCTCGTCTGCCGACTTCGTATCCACCATTTATTTTGTTCGTTCAACTCTGTGATTGACATATCGTATCGGCAATTCACGTCCGTTACTCGCATAGGATTGCAGCGCACATCCCGACCGGATAAAACAAGGACCTGCCGCCCGGCAGCCGCGCAATGGGCGCGACTTACAAACCGGTCAATCAGACCATACCGTATTCCTTGACCACTTTCTTATTGACACACACCGGACACGTCTCTATACTTCCTCCACAAAATCATGTTTTTATAAACAGGAGGAAGTCGTATGAGTTCTGAAAGTGCTTTTCATGTAACGATAGAAGATGGTCTGGGTATCGTGACCTTTGATGTAATCGGAAGTCCCATGAACACATGGACCGAAGACACGGTAACGGAATTTCTCGGACTGCTTGAAGACTTGAAAAAAGACGAAGCCCTGAAGGGCCTCATTTTTATTTCCGGCAAACCGAATGCCTTTTTCGCGGGAGCCGACTTAAAACTGTTCACCCTACTGAACACAAGGGAGGAAACGAGAAAAGCCATAAGCTATTTTCGCAATGCCTTCGATGCCATCAGCGCATTAAAAATTCCCACCATGGCAGCCATACAGGGTTTTGCCGTCGGAGGAGGATTAGAGTTGACCCTGGCATGCACCGCACGCATAGCCAAAGAGTCAAAGACAACCATGCTCGGTCTTCCCGAATGCAATGTCGGACTTTTTCCGGGCGCAGGCGGCTCGCAGAGACTTCCCCGCCTGATCGGATACCCTGCCATCGATCTTATGCTCAACTGTAATTTCCTCAATGCTGAGAAATCATATCAGATCGGAATGATTGACAGGGTTGTTCCCACCGATGGCGATCTTCTTGGAGAGGCCAAAACGTTCCTCCGTGAAATTATCGCCGGGAAAGCCGAACTGAAAAGACCGGAACATGACTTCTCGAATATAGATGAGATGGCGGAACAGGCACGGCAAAAAGTTCTGAAAAAAACCAAGGGCCGTGAACTACCGGGACTCATGCTGTGTATCAAGAGCGTGCAGGACGGTCTGAAGCTGTCCCAGGAAAAAGGTCTGGAACTTGAAGGGGAGTACTTCGTTGACGCCATCCTATCCGACGAAGCCAAGGGAAGCATCAACACCTTTTTCCTTAAAAATCTTACCGACAAACCCACGAAAATGATGACCAGAGGATTTGAACCTAAACCCCTAAAAAAGGCCGCCGTTCTCGGTTTCGGGACAATGGGGCGCGGTATCGTTATCGATATATTACGTAATATGCAGATCCCCGTCATCGTAAAAGACATTCCTGAAGCTCTCGAGCCCGGACGTGCATTTGTGAAAAAGATTTTTGACGGACTGGCGGAGAAGAAACGACTGAAGATTCCCGTGGATGACCTGATGGGTCTGTTGGCCGTCACCTCGGAATATGATGATGGGTTTAAAGATGTTGATATTGTTGTTGAAGCTGTCTTTGAAGACATTACGGTAAAGGAACAGGTGTACCGGGAACTGTGTGATGTCGTCGCTAGCGATTGCCTGATTGCAAGCAATACGTCATCCCTTTCAGTCGATACTATGTCACGCTATGTTACCAACCCCGAACGATTCGGCGGACTCCATTTTTTCTCACCCGTCTGGCTGATGCAGCTTGTTGAAGTTGTCAGAGGAGATAAAACCAGCCAAGATACCATCGACAACATTCTCAACTTTGTTGCATCCATCCGGAAGCGACCCGTCGTCTGTAAGGATAATCCGGGATTCGTTGTTAATGCCATGCTCTTCCCCCATTTGCTCGATGCATTGCAGTATGTAGAAGAAGGAAACGATATCGAAAAAGTGGACCGTGCCATGACATCATTCGGCATGCCCGTGGGTCCGATCAGATTGACTGATGAAGTCGGTATTGATGTGCCATATAAGATATTTGTCGGCATGGGTGTCGAACAGAACACACTGAAAAATGTTGTCGAAGATGGACGTCTCGGATTGAAAAAATCGGGCAAAGGATTCTTTCTGAAAGACGGAAGTGTTGATCCTGACATCCGTGCGCTGATTGCAAAAAAGGAACCCGTCACACGAACGGAAGAGGAGATTCAGACAGGCCTTCTGGAAGCCATGGTAAAAGTGGCCCGCGATCTTCTCGATAGACAGGTAGTCGACAGTCCGCAGATGATCGATGTAGGAATGATATGGGCAACCGGCTTCCCCTCCGACAAGGGGGGGCCACTGAAGTGGTCGGACCTGATCGGCCTCAGTGAAAAACTGTTCGGAAAAAAATTCTATAAAGACTGAGTAAGCACGTGGCAGGGCCTGCATTTCTGACAGATTCTGCAGTCGGGATAGCAATCGTTCCTTGCGTTGAAATGTAGGACACGAAAAGTCAGGCCATGTTTTGAGTATGACGCCTTTTGCAGAGCCATCTTGACATGAATTTTTTGCGATGCATATTTTGGCTGGCTGAGAAGGAGGATGCTCATTGGTGAAGGTCGAAATCATTCGGTGTGAATACAGTATGGCAGCATGATATTCTCGAAGAGGAGAGGCGGATCGACGCATACAACAACGACAGGGGCAGTTGTCACTGCCCCTGTCGTTCAATGCGTCAAGTTGGCGATAAGACTAAGCGTCTCGTCTGATTTTGCATCCGATGGCTTTCAGGTTGGGTGTACCGTATTCCTTACCGAGAGTTTCCGTCGAGGTCAGCATATTGAAGTTTGATTTTTGCCATTCAAATTGAGTTTCCGGCGCTCCTTCGGGAAACCACCAGCCGTGAGAGGCGTTGAGTACTCGTCGATCAAGAGAATCGTTCAGTTTCGCAAACTGCATAATCTGACCATGTTTCGTCTCGATGATCACCGCATCGCCATCGGAAATTCCGTATTTTGCCGCCGTGTCCGGGTGCATCTCCACTGGCGGTTGAGGTCTCAATTTTCTGAGCTTGTCAACCCACCGGTATGATGAATGCAGATAATAGCGGCTCTTTGAACTGGTCAGAATCAATGGATATTCCGCATCATCATTGTCCGGCAATCCGCAGTATTCCGGCAGTGGTTTCAGCTTGAATTTTTCAGCGGTGCTAAGTCGCAGTTCGACTTTACCGGTCGGTGTTCTGAATCCCTTCTCTTCATACAATTTGAATCGGTCGGGTCCTTTAAGGTAGCCCTTTTCGACAAACTGACTATAGGTAAGACCGGCCGGTTTGACAACATCTTCTACAAACTCTTCAAAATCATCATGCCACAGCTCGGGAGGACTGATCCGTTTCCCCAGTTCGTTCATGATTTTCATGTCGGGCCAGCACTCCTCCGGTGGATCAACAATTTTGGGACGCGCAAGAATGTATCCATGGCCGATGCCGTAGTGCCCGATATCGTTTATCTCAAACTGACTTGCCACGGGAAAGACGATATCCGCCATTGCCGCGGTGGATGTCATGAATAAGTCGGCAACGGCAATGAAATCGAGTTTCATGAATGCATCGTAGGTCTGGCGGCTGTTGGCGTATGAGAGCATTGCGTTGGAGCACATGGAATAAAAAGCCTTCACCGGGTACGGGTCTTCCTCAAGAATTGCCTGTTTAAAGAATGACGGTGCAATGGTCATTAATCGGGGGATAATGCCGTGATGCGCACTGATCATTTCTTTTCGCTTGGTTGGAATAAGGTCGGCCCGAACAAACGGTCCCAAGCCCATGATCTTTGGATCATGGGCCGCCACATTTCCGCCGGCTATATCGAGATTTCCCGTAATCGCCATCAGGCAGATAATCGCCCGTAAGGCGTCGAAGGTATAAATCGTATGTTCAAGGGGATTACCCCACTGTATGACGGCGGGTTTTGCCGTTGCGTAGGCCCGTGCAGTTTCGCGGATGAGATCTGCCGGTATCCACGTTATCTCAGCAACTTTTTCAGGTGTATATTGCCTGACTTGGTCTGCCAGATCTTCGAAGCCGTGGGTCCATTTTTCAACAAAATCCTTGTCGTACAGGGATTCTTCTATGATAACATTCAAGAATCCCAGCGCCAGCGCACAATCGGTGCCGGGTCGTATCTGCAGCCATTTTGAGGCTTTCGAAGTAAGATCAATCTTGCGGGGATCAATAATAACCAGTTCCGTTCCGTCTTTGATCTGATCGATAAGAAGGCGGCATATTTCACCCTCTTCGTTTGTCGACGTGATGTTGCTTGCCCATAGAATGGCCAGTTTGCTTTTGTGGTGAAAATCCGCCACGGGATAAAAACCGCAGGTGTGAACGCCGGTGATTTCACGCGGTGCGTGACACACATCCTGTGATGCAATAACGTTCGGTGACCCGAACAGATTGGCAAGACGAATGAGAACAAAATGTTCCAAGCCCTTGGGCATGCCGACCCCGAAGGCGACTGACTTGGCACCGTATTCATCTTTTATTCTGTTGAGGTTGTCAGCCGTATAGGCGAGGGCTTCCTCCCATGTTATTTTTTCCCATTTACCTTCTCCCCGAGCGCCAATTCGCTTCAGAGGATGCCTGAGCCTGTCGGGATGGTTCAGGCGGTCTGGAGATGCAATACCTTTCGGACATATATAGCCCCTGTTGAGAAAGCCATCCGGATCTCCTTTTACTTTTACAATCTGATTATCTTTAACACCAACCAGCAGCGCGCAGCCACCATGGTCCATGCGGGCACAATGAGTTTTTACCCAGCGAATACTATCGGACATATTAAATTACCTCCCATTCTCAAGTTCAGAGAATCAATAACACAGTCATGCGTTATTTGCAAAGAGAAGGATGCACGGATGATTTAAAGGAAGTAAAAAGAAAACGGCGGGTAGGCGGAACGAAGGCGATTCGGATGTTGTCCAGTCACAGCACCACGTGCACACCCCGACCCTGTAGCTGAAAAGGCTGGAGGCCATCTTCAGGAACATGGTGTTCACGATACTTCTTACAAAAGGGGAAATCACGGATAAGATGATCAGGATGCTCTCGGCATGGCGACAATCCGGAACGTTCGTTCCGCTGATTTGAACCACGGACCCCCTGGTTAACCGCTAAGACAGATTGGACACTATCGAGTCTGGTTTACGATCCGCACATTCGCGCTTTTTATGATGGCGTAGATGGTATCGCCGGGTGTAATATTGAGCTGGTACAAGGCATTGTTCGTAACGAGGACGGTAAGCTCCGTTTCATGAGCGAGGAGATTGAGATAACACGTCCGTCCTTCGGGCATGATCCGGCGGAGCCTTGTTTCGATGATGTTCTGTGCCGAGATGCTCACCGGGAGGTGCGTTGACACGATAATATCTTCCGGCCGGAGGGCGACCAGCACATCGGATCCCTTATCGGCATAATCGACGGACATGACGTGAAAGTCTCCCACGTCGATCATGCAGTAGCCGTTGTCGTTCTCTACCACCGTGCCTTCGAGTATGGACGCACCGACGAAATCGGCGATAAACCGCGTTTTCGGGCGACGGAAGATGTCTTCCATCGAACCGAACTGCAGCATGACCCCGTCTCTGAAAATGGCCAGTTTATTGGCCAGAGCCCAGGCATCGCTGAGGTCGTGGGAGATGTGAATGACTGTTATGTTCCGTCTTTCAAGAACATCAAGGAGAAGGCGCCTCGTCTCCCGCCTTGTCCGAGGATCGAGGGCGGAAAAAGGCTCATCCATGAGCAGTAGCTTCGGCTCAACGATGAGCGCCCTCGCCAGGGCCACCCGCTGCTGCTCGCCGCCCGAGAGAGTTTCAGGTTTGCGGTGGAGGAGGTGGTCAATCTTGAGTGCCGTAGCAATCTCCCGTACCTTTTCGTCGATACCGGTTTTCTCCCGTTTCTTCAGACCATAGGCGATATTACCAAAGACCGTGAAGTGGGGAATGAGTGCGTAGTCCTGATAGACGATACCGATATTCCGCCGTTCCGGCAGTTCCCTGCTGATCTCGACACCTTCCAGCCAGATCCGGCCCCGTTCAGGGTTCCAGAACCCAACAATGCTCTCGAGGAGGATCGTTTTACCCGCACCGGTGGGACCGATAATCATCATGTAGTCGCCCCGGTCGAGGCCGAACGAGACCTCCCTGAGGTGAAATTCGTCCAAATCTATGTGCAGGTCTTCCACCCCGAGAAAGCTCATAAGCCCACCTCCGTCTTTTCAAAAATGAAAATGGCAATGAAGGATACCACCATGAGCACGATTCCGCTGGTGAGCGCCATGCCCATGTTGCCGTACGAAATATTGAGATACAGCGTTATGGGAAGAATCTCCGTCTTCATATAGGACCCGCCCGCCAGGATCAGAACCGTGCCGAATGTACCGATGCACCGTGCAAAGGAAATTACGGTGGAGGCAAGGATACCGTTCTTTGCCAATGGAAGTGATATGTTCTTGAATGTCTCCGCCATCGAATATCCGAGGGATCGTGAGACAAATTCGATCCGCGGATTAATGTAATCAAACGTAGACTTCATGATCCGTATCGCATAAGGCAGGGCCGTAAAGAACTGCGCCGCCACGATCCCTTTCTTGGTGAAAACAAAGGTAAGTCCCAAGGCACTCAGCAGCTTGCCCACAGGTGTATTGCCGAACAGCAGCAGGAGACAGAGGCCGAGAACCAACTCGGGGAAGGCGATGGGCATATCGATGATCGTCTTGACAAAGCCCTTACCCCAGAAGTGAAACCGTGACAGGGCGTATCCGACGGGCAGGGCAAAGAGCATCACCAGCACCGTTGAAATCAGTCCCGTGACCAAGGATAATTTGAGAGAATAACGCATCTCGGCATTCCAAATATTTTGCCGGATGTCCTCGAGGCTCGGCACAACGAAGAGCGAACCGATGGCAAGAACGAGGAGCAGGGTGATGAAAAACGTCACTGCGGTCAAGCTGATCTTAAAAATGTTTACTTTTTGCAAGGTTCAAATCCCCATTTTTCCCAGATGCGCAGCCCTTCATCGGAGGCGATGTACTCGTTGAATTTATGCGCGAGATTTTTATTTGCCGCTTTCGTGCAGACCGCCGTGGGAATGGTCTTGATGATGTTGTATTGCTTTTCGATGGGAATTACTTCCAGCTTTCCTTTGCCTTCGGCCCACGTGACCAAGTCGCCCCAGATGATAGCGGCGTCCACTTGCTTCAGAGCAACGTAGATCAGGAGCTGATTGACCGTCGGGGCGTAGACCGTGATATTTTTCGTCGCCTGATCCCATATGCCCGCTTTTTTCAGCATTTTCCGCGCAACGCGTCCGATGGCAGGAGCCTTGGGATCGCCAATGGCAACACGGACACCGGGGCGCACCAAGTCCATAAATCCCTTCACATTCGCCGGGTTGCCTTTCGGGACGGCAATGAGGGGAACATGAAGAACGACCGTCCTAATCGTATCCCCAATGACCCACCCGTTTTTCAAGGCGTCTTCCGTGTATTTTTCGGCCCCCGGGATCAGCACGTCACAGGGTTGGCCGGCGGCAACGGCAGCAAAAATCTCTCCCGAACTTCCGTAATGCACGTCAACGATAACCTTATGGTGATTCGCAAAATTGGCCCGCATTTCTTCTATGGGCTTGATGAGCCCGGCTCCGCTGAAAATCATGAGATCGCCGGCAAAGCCCACCGATGCCCATGAAAAGCATACAACAGCAACCACAATAACGAGAAGTCGCTTCATCATGTTCCTCCTTAGCGTCTAATAGAGTAAAAATAGAAAATTGCATAAAATATAATATATGTCAATATCAGTAATAAATGTTTATTATATAATATATTTTGTTATGTATTGTTATTATAT
>Ga0272444_10005714_pt1 | contig 10723 bp, 10 predicted proteins | sample SSMForm13_FD_201033 | JGI IMG/M metagenome (GOLD analysis project Ga0272444, IMG submission 201033) | Marine sediment archaeal communities from Little Sippewissett salt marsh, Falmouth, MA, United States - SSM-Form-13 | ecosystem: Environmental > Aquatic > Marine > Wetlands > Sediment ...
AAGGACGAGACAGAATTTAAAAATCAACTCAAATCTGCTGGAGTAGAAGTCTACGAAGTTACACATGAAGAGTGGGAGAAAGGAGCAAAGATGGTTCGCGAAAAGGCGTGGCCCAAGATTCAAGAAGAACTTCTTGGTTCTATTCTAATGGGTAAAATCAAGAAGTACGCAACAAAAATATCCAAATAACGGATCGTGACAAATTCTATCTGATCATTCGTGTTTTTATAGATTCATACTGGAAGGGGACCTTTTTCCGGCCCTCTTCCGGTGTGAATGATAGGGAGTGCACATCATGTGGGAAAAATTAAAAAAGATTTGCAGCCATATAGACACTTTTTTTGATCAAAGTGGGACAATGCTAATTGTAATCGGGGGAGTGCTTGTCACCCTTACAGTAGTTCTTCAGGTTGTGCTTCGCTACATATTCAAGGCCCCCCTATTCGGTTTGGAAGAACTATCCAGACTAATAGCCGTCTGGGTATACTTTCTCGGTGCCATATTCGGAATAAAACAGGATTCTCATGTGCAAGGCGATGTGGCAGGATTACTATTCAATACACGCCGTTCTAGATCCGTCATCAAGACAATAACCTGGTTCTTAAGTCTCCTTCTTTGTGTATTTTTTCTCTATCACTCTGCTAAGTACAGTGCTTGGTTGTATGGGACAGGGGAGAGAACCACTGGCCTTTGGTGGCCTAGGATCATCAGCGTGGGGAGTATGTTTTTTGGAGCAACATTTATGACTCTATACAGTATTGTCAACTTTATCAAATACCTTAACAAGGCGGTCACTCAATCAAGAGAAATGATAGGAGGTGCGCTATGACAGTTGTTTTGATTATAATGACCTTTGTTGTGATTATAATGCTTCTCGGAGTGCCGGTTGGCTTTTCTTTCGGCCTCGGTGGTTTTGCTATGCTTTTCATAACTGGTCTAGACCCCAGATTTGCTATTCCTTCTGCCTTCCGGAACCTCGAGTCTTATACGCTGTTAGCACTTCCTCTGTTCATTATGGCAGGGGGATTGATGAGGGATGCTGACATCTCAAAAAGGCTCATAGCCTTTACCATGTCTTTCCTGGGTAGAATTAAAGGAGGCCTTGGCATGGTAGCTGTGGTGAGCTGCACCATCTTTGGGGCTATTTCCGGTTCAGCCTCGGCAGCCATTGCTGCCATTGGTTCGGTTATCATTCCTGAAATGGTCGAACAGGGCTATGACAGAGGGTATTCTACAGGGTTAGTGGCGGCCTCCTCTATGCTAGCTTTACTCATTCCTCCAAGCATACCAATGATAGTTTTCGCTATGACGGCCCAAATTTCAATTCTTGCAGCCTTCTTGAGTACGCTGATACCTGGTGTCCTAATGATGACAACCTATTCCATCATTAACTTGGTTATGAGCAGGAAAATGGAAAAGGTCAAAGTGGCAAAGCCACAAAACCTACGGAAAACTATTGGAGAAATTGGCCATTCTACTAAACATGCTGGATTCGCTTTATTTATGCCCATCTTGGTATTAGGAGGTATTTACGGTGGTATATTCACCCCTACCGAAGCGGCTGCGATGTCGGCTCTGTATGCAGTAATTGTCGGTTTCTTTCTTTACAAAACAATGACATTTAAAGGAATGAGCCTGAATATAAAGAACTCCATGATCACCTCTGGTGTAGTCATGATTTTGCTGTTCTTTATACTAATGGTCAGCAGAATTATGGTTACCTATCAAGTACCCCAGCAAATGACAAGTTTAATATTAGGAATTACAACAAACAAATTTCTCGTTCTGTTTATGATAAATATCGTTCTTCTGTTGATGGGCATGCTTGTCGACGATGTCTCTGGAAATATTCTCTCTGCGGCTCTGCTTTTACCCATAGCAAAATCAATTGGCATCGATCCAGTCCATTTTGCCGCTATCTCAGTCACAAACCTTTCCCTTGGAAACATTAGCCCACCCTGCGCGCCCATGCTGTACCTCGCCGGTCGGATTGGAGGTAACCTGCCACTGAACGAATATATCAAACCCGCCTCATACTTCATGATATTTGGGGCTTTACCTGTAATACTAGCAGTAACATATGTACCTGAGTTTGCCTTGGTACTAGTAAACCTATTCTTAAGATAATTATTTAAAAAGGAGGAAATTGTATATGGAAGAAGGCTCAGTTCTTTACAGACGAGAGGGCAATGTAGGAATTATCACATTTAACAGACCGCACAGGCTTAACGCTATCAACGGTAATCTTTTAGACGATTTCATTAAACAATTAATCGTAGCGACGCAAGATGAGGAGGCCGTGACAGTAGTAATGACCGGTACCGGGAGAGCCTTTTGTGCAGGCGAAGACCTTAAGGAGACATCTGCTGGAAAAAGTTTCGAGCAATGGGTCAGAGAGACAGATAGGCTCCAGGATATACAGAGACTGACTTTGAGACTGAATAAGCCTCTAATCGCCGCAGTAAATGGTTATGCTTTGGGTGGGGGTTTGGAGTTTGCATTAAGCGCTGATATAAGGATAGCAGCCCAAGATGCCAAGTTTGGTTTTCCGGAGACCGGGGTGGGGCTTACGGTAACACAAGCAGGTACCAAGTTGATTTCTCAGATTGTTGGCCTGGGAAAAGCCAAGGAATTGGTTTTTACTGGTGAATTTATCGATGCCGAGGAGGCTTTACGGATTGGTTTGGTAAATAAGGTAGTACCTAATGAGATGCTTATGGAAGAAACGTTTGAAATGTGCAGAAAGATTGGAGAGAGATCACCTTTATCTCTTAGACTTTCTCGTATTGCAATAGATCAAGGCCTTCACTCAAGCTTTGAACAGATATTGGAAATCGAGGCTGATCATTTGCTGATGTGTGGAGGCTCAGGGAATGAAAAAAAATTTGTAGAGAAGAAGTTGGCAGAGATGAAGCAAGGTTGAAATCAATACAGCCCAAGGCCTTATGATTGGTATGAATGCCGTGAAAAATGATCCTCACAGTTCTTATGCCGGACTCGGCGTAAAATAATTTGTAAAGGAGGCACACATGTTAAAAGGCAAAACCTATGATGAAGTTTTTGAAAACTTCAGATGGGAGATTCCAGAGTATTATAATATAGGGGTCGATGTATGCGATAAATGGGCAAATGAGAAACACAGATTAGCTCTCATATATATAGATAAAGAAGGTAAGGATCATAAATACAGCTTCTGGGAGCTAAAAAATCTATCTAATCAATTGGCTAATGCTCTTCAAGCAAAAGGAATAGATAGAGAAGATAGGGTGGCTATACTTTTACCCCCTTGTCCTGAGGCCTTATTGTCTCATATTGCGATCTATAAATTGGGAGCTATTGCGGTACCACTTCTCCCACTGTTTGGGCCTCAAGCTGTAGAATATCGCCTTGAGGATAGTGAGGCGAAGGCTGTTATTACAGACATAGAGAATTTGCCTAAGGTTCTCGATATCAAGGATCGCCTCCCGAATTTGGAAATGATTATGGTTGCAGGTCCCATAATGGAGGAGAATATAGTAGACTTTTGGGAGAGCGTTTCAAAAGGGAGTCGCTATTTCGAGCCTGTCCTAACTAAGCCAAAAGATCCAGCTTTGATAATATATACCTCGGGCACTACTGGCCCGCCCAAGGGAACACTTCATGGTCACCAAATTCTCTTAGGCATTCTTCCGGGATTTGAATTCTATCATAATCTGTTTCCAAAGGAAGGAGATTTGATGTGGACACCTCTTGATTGGGCTTATATTGGTGGATCATACGATGCACTGTTTCCTACTTTGCATCATGGCATACCTATGTTGGCATATAGGGCTAGAAAATTTAATCCGGAAGAAGCCTTTTTTTTCATGGCTAAATATGGCGTTAGAAACATCATGGCTGTTCCCACCGTATTACGGATAATGATGCATGCGGTGAAAAATCCCAAAGAACGTTACGACCTTCAATTAAGATCAATAACAGTTGGCGGTGAAACTTTGGGAGAAGAGCTTGCTGAATGGTGCAAGAATTCTCTTGGCGTAGAACTCAATGAACAATACGGTCAAACAGAATGCGATTTGGTGATCGGCTTTTGTTCTGACGTTATGAAGGTTGTTCAAGGATCAATAGGTAAAGCTGTTCCAGGGCATGTGGTAGAGATAATCAATGAAAAAGGAGAGATACTTAAGCCCGGTGAGCTGGGAGAAATCGCTGTTAAGTGTCCGGACCCTGTTATGTTCTTAGAGTACTGGAAAGATCCAAATGCCACAAAGGAAAGGTTCATAGAAAATTGGATGCGGACAGGAGACTATGGTACAAAAGATGAGAATGGATATTTTCGATTTACCGGAAGAGAGGATGACATCATTGAAAGTGGTGGTTTCAGGATTGGACCGGGGGAAATAGAAGATTGTTTAATGAAACATGAGGCAGTGTCATTGGTAGGTGTTATTGGTGTTCCTGATAAGATCAGAGGTGAAATCATAAAGGCCTTTATCGTGCCCAAAGAAGGCATCAAGGTGGACAAAGCCTTTGAGGAGAATATTAAAGAGCATGTTAAAACGAAGCTTGAGGCACAGGCGTATCCCCGGGAGATAGAGTTTATGCAAGAGATGCCCAGGACAAAATCAGGAAAGATTTTAAGAAGTGAGCTACGAAAAATACACAAGGAAAAAAAGGCAAATGATGGTGAATGATTTCTCTAAAATGGCTTATTAGCAAATCAAGGAGATTGTGAAATGCGGGTAATAGACATGAGGGTACGCGTCCCTCGCAAAGTTGCTGCTCATAATCCTGAAGCTTTTATGGAATATTATCAGAATAGGGCTGGGTTTGATCTACGCTACGAGGCTGGAAGTGATGAGCTACTAAAAGAGATGGATGATGCATCCATTGAAAAGGCAGTATTACACAGCGAGTGGGAATTCGAAGACCCAACTCTGCTGAACGAAGAGATCGCAAGATTAACAAGTGCGCATAAGGATAGGTTTTTTGGAGCAGTGAGTGTAGATCCGAGAAGGGGCATAAGCGACTCTGTGAACGAATTTAAGAAAGCAGTTAGGCATATAAAGTGCGTAGGTTTAAGTTTACAGCCTGCTTTTATTGATATGTTGCCTAATGATGCGAGACTCTATCCCCTTTATCAATTGTGTGTGGAATACAAGATTCCACTTTGGCTTCATACGGGCATAAATTATGCACCTAATCATTCTATGCAGGCCGATCGGCCATTGCATTTAGAAAAGATCCTTTTAGATTTCCCTGATATTACATTAGTTGCCTGCCATTCAGGTTGGCCTTGGGTTGGTGAGCTATGTGCCATTGCCAGGAAATTTTATCCACGTGTTTTTCTTGAAATAGGTGGAATAGCCCCAAAATATATTTTCGCCACTGGAACAGGATGGGATCCTTTCTATCAGTATGCCAACTCTTTACTCCAAGATCAGGTTCTATTTGGAACTGATTGGCCTGCAATCTCCTTTAGTAGAGCAGTTAAGGAGATTAAAGAATCACCTTTAAAGGAAAAGGTAAAGGGTAAGATTCTGCACGGAAATGGACAAAGATTGATAGACGAAACCTTAAAAGGAAATGATTATTAAAAGGAAATGGAAAAGCCATTGTTGTGGATGTTGAGCATCCATTGTAGAATCTTAGATTATGTTATTGGCCCTTGAGATGTCGGATGAAGATTTTTTACTATGATAGACAAACACTTATTAAGACAGGAGGAATAAATCATGTCAAAAAGGGTAGGTATTGTCGGTGCAGGTGTTACCCCTTTTAAGGGTACATGGAGAGAAAAGACCTATTATGAGTTAGCCCAGATGGCAACAAGGGAGGCGGTGAAGGATGCCAGGATAGACATTAGTGATGTAGATGCAGCATTCTACGGGATCTATAATGATATCTTTGAGCGGACCGCCATTCCTGAGCATGCCATCCACGGCCTTTTGGGCATGCAAAACAAGTTTGGTATACGCATTACCAATGGAGGGGCAACCGGTGCCTACACTATGTCAGCGGCCCATGCATACCTTGCAGCTGGAAGGTTTAAGACCGCCCTGGTAGTGGGCGTGGAAAAGGCAACCGATTGCTTTGATTTTTCATCTATGTCTGCCACACCAGAGGTGATCAAAACAATAGGATGGTCTGGGGATAGTTTTTTTGAACAAGGCATTGGCTGGACTGCCTCTGACAGCTATGCCGAGGTGGTCCTGGCTTATTTAGATGAGAACCCTGGGGACCTGAAATCGGAAATAACGGCCCAGATTTCTGCCCAATTAAGCCGGCAGGTTAGAGAGAATAACTATGCCCAGAGGCAGTTTGATCAGGTAACGCCTGAGGAGGTTATAAACTCACGCCTCGTGGTTTATCCATTCAAGGAGCTTGAGATCTGCGTTTATAGCGAAGGGGCAGCAACCCTTATTATGGCTGAGGAAGAGACGGCAAAGGCAATATCCAGAAATAATGGTACCCCTGTTGTCTGGATAACCGGTGTAGGGGAGGCTAATGAACATTCATTTGCCGGTAAAAACCAAAAGGATATGTCCCGGATCATGTCTGATTATTATGCATCTCACCGGGCCTATGAGATGGCAGGCATTAAAGATCCTACGAAAGCAATTAATATAGTTGAGCTCCATGATGCCTTTGTGCATCAATTAGAGATCAGCATGGCCGAGTTTGGGCTTGTTCCATTGGGCAATGCGGACTCATTAATAGAAGACGGGCTTATGACACCAGGGGGAAAATATATTGTCAATCCCTGCGGTGGTTTGATCTACTGTGGTCATCCTGTTGGTGCAAGCAATATCATGTCTGCCTGGTCAGCCAGAAATGAGCTGATAAAGAGGAATCTGAAAACAGCCCTGGTTCATGGAACTGGCAGCACCGTTGCCCAGTATACAGCATGTATGACCTTTGAACATGAATGAGGGTAATGAAGTAATTTGCTCAAGGAGATATCTATAGGATGAATGGTTAAATATATTATGCAATAGAGACCATAAAACGGAGAGAAAAAGATCATGAAAAAGAAAAAAGTTATTGATGAGATATATATACCAGATGTGGGGTCAGAGGTAGAGACAATCGATGGCAAGGAATATCTGATCACAAATGATGCGATGTATACTTTTTTCAGGAGGACAAAGGGGGAATTTTCAGCATTTTTTCTTGCACTTAAAAATGAAAGAAGACTCTTAGGATGTCGATGCACAAAATGCGGGCTCGTCAGGGTACCACCCTTTTTAACGCATTGTCCTGATTGTAACTTTGCACCGACAGAGATGATTGAGGTCGAACAGGTGGGGATCATGAACAGTACTCCTCCCATTACCTATTTTGCCACATCCCTTTTTCAGCATATGGCACCCTATGGAAGGGGGAGGGTTATATTCAGAGGGGCTGACACTGCCATGAGCATAAATCTCTATACCACAACCGGTATTCTTGTACCCGGGATAATAAAGAAAGGAACAGAGGTGAAACTTATCTTCAGAGACGAACGGATTGGCGAGATGACTGATGTTTTTTGTGTACCCACAGCAGAGCTGACTCAGGAGAAGATAAACAAGAATGGCCTGCAGGAATCAGAAATTGATTGGGAAACACCCCAAGAGCCGTCTTTTCCTGTTGCCTCTGAGGAAGATAGTAAACAATACAGAAAGGCCCTGGATGAGATGAAAGACCTTATTGAGGATATGAACAGAAATGAGCCTGCACGGAAGGCCATTGCTGGCTGGAAGCGGGATATTCAGGTTAAAACAAGAGGCGGACAATTTGCAATCATGATTGATGACGGAGATATAAAGCTTACGGAATCGGTATTATCATCTCCTGATTTTATAATGGTCTGCGATGATATAAACACCCTTCTTGACGGCCTGGCCTATAGGGGTGCTATTACTGATTCGGTAATCAATAAAAAGATTTGGATCAGTAAAAATCTGGAGTTCAATACGATTTTCAAGTTAGACAGGATGGCTCGTTTTCTGGTGAGGGCGAAAAAGGTTTAAAATCATGATATCCTAATCCATTGCCGATATATCTTACGGTTTAATCAAATCCACTGTTATTAATCGATAGTCAGACCACTTTCTAATACAGTTTGTAAGCTTTAACCCCATCTCTGTGAGATAATCATCATTCTTTCCTCAGAATGTAAGGGCACGATTAGTTACTGATCCGATAGTATATCCCTGGAGCAGTGGGAGAGCCCATATTGAGAAACGAGATGATGCGCTTGTAAGGGTGTCACCGCTGTTAAAGTTGATTGCTGAATGGGATGAATTTTTGAAGGACGAACTTCAGGAGAGGGAATATCAGCAACTCCGTCAGCATGAAAGGACAGGAAGACCTCTTGGCAGTGATTTGCTCATGGATAAGTTTGAGGTGCTACTGGGAAAACAACTCCGGAAGAAAAAGACCGGGAAAAAAGGTCCATGGAAAAACAGGAAGCCATAAATAATTTAGTATTGTGTTCCTGGAATCCCCGCCGCATGAATAACCCCGTCAGAGTCCATGAACCGGTTCGAAATTTTTTTCCATCAGTTCAAATGTGATTCTATGTTTCTTGAAGGCAGGATGCTCAGGAGCTTCACCCGGGGATGTTTTGAAGCCCAGCTTCCTGAAGAAGCCGGTCGAAGTGTCTCTGGCGATTACGCAAATTCGAGTGCACTTGTTTTGAGAAAGTGTCCCAATAAGTGCATTAACGAGCTGGCTCCCGGCACCTTGATTTTGGGCTTCCGGCTTCAAAGCGATATGGCGAAGCTTCACTTCCGTGGGTGAAGTCCGTTTTGCCACGAGGCCACCCAGGACTTCACCGTGAGATTTGGCAACAAACTCCAAAGACTTGCCTTCTGATATCGCATCGAATGCTTATTTAACAAATTGATTTATATTTTTTCCCTATATAGAAAACATAGCCATAATATTCTTTGTACTTATAATACATCTGAGTTTCATGTCGTTGGTTTGCGATAAATTCTACGGCAGCTTTATTGCCTGCATTTTTTTCAAGGAAAACTTTCTGTGCATTTACTTGTGGTGCATAGAAATGTTCTGTCCAGCAGTTTTCGGGCAAAATAAAGGTGGCAACCGGAATATAACCGGCTTTTTGCATTTGCGCTACCTTATTGGGGATAGTGTCAATTTCCGGATAAGCATCCATCCAAAACTCATCGATCTCAGCAGGACGCTCTTCTGTAAACCACGATACTTCCGAAACAGCAACATAACCTCCTGTTTTCAGGAATTTCCTCCATTCATTAAGCCCCCGTTCAAAACCAATATTGTAAATTGCTCCTTCTGACCACATCAGGTCTAATTCTTCATCCCGGAAAGGAAGATTATCCATCGAGCCAGTAATACCTTTTACTCTATCCTGAAGATTCAGTTTCTCAACATTCCGGTTGAACAGGTCGATAAAAATAGGAAAAAGGTCGATACCTGTAATTTTCCCCGGTGCATGCTGTGCTAATACCATTGTCTGTCCACCTGATCCGCAGCCGATGTCAGCAATAAATGATTTGTCGTTAAGATTATCGATAAAACTCAATGCATTAATCGTTACTTCAGGGCTGCCTGGTCCCTGTCGTTCCAGGTTTGAAAAATATTGGCAGATTAATTCAAAATCAAATTCATGAATTGATTTATTTTCATCGTTCATAATTTTTCCTTATTTTCTATTAATTTTACTTTTATCAGGTATCGAAAAAGTTAATCTAATGCCGATGCTGTAAGGCGCGCGTTAGTTTTGCGCGTCCTTACAAGCAGCATGTTATGATCCATACTTCATTAAAACCTCAATATGTCCAGTATGCTCATCTACTTTTTCTTTTATAGTTTTAAATCCACAGTTTTTATAAAAATCTAAACTCTTTTGATTCTCTTTATATACAGTCAGTTCCAATATTTTTTTCAAAGATTTTGCTTTGTTCATTAGTTTATGACCTACACCTCTGCTCTGAAATTCAGGAGAGACGAATATAGCTTCAAGTGTTTCATCTTTAAGGGAGAAAAACCCCTTTATAATTTCATCTTCTTTAAAAACATAAGTTTCAGAAGACGGGATATAGGTTTCCCGCATAACATCTATTTTTGATTTCCAAAATGTCTCATCAATAAAGCCATGTGCCTTTATTGATGCTTTTAGCCAAACATCTAAAACCACATCTATTTCTTCTGTTTTAAGCTTACGTATCATTTTGTTTTTTCTGGTTCATAACATTTTTGCATAAGGTAATGTTGCCTGATATCATAATATTGAACCGACCAACAGGCAAATTTGCCTGCTTTCAATATGCCATATAGTAAATTCTTTCTGATCAGGAAAAAAACGATAAAACAGGAAGAAAGCTATGTCAAGTCGGATCCTTGATGATATGCGCGATGGGATGAGGCGGCGACACTTTTCGATTCGCACGGAGCCCAGCTACTGCGATTGGGTAAAGCGCTTTGCCCTTCATTTCAACATGAAGACGTGCGATAAAGGCGCGGTGAGATACAGTCTCAATTCTTGATCAGTGATTAATCGGTTTTCTGTAATCACAAATCAAGACACGGCCACATATTCATTCCAAAAAGCCTATCCCCTTTATATTGTATCGTCAAGTCGTTTTGGAACCAGCGTCCTTCTTTAAGGCACCGGATATGAAGGAATAATAAAAATTTTTCTCAAGTCTTGAATGTTTTTGAAAAAGACTTAGCATATGGGTGAAAGTGAAAATTACAGAGTCAAATACTT
>Ga0272444_10005715_pt1 | contig 10723 bp, 8 predicted proteins | sample SSMForm13_FD_201033 | JGI IMG/M metagenome (GOLD analysis project Ga0272444, IMG submission 201033) | Marine sediment archaeal communities from Little Sippewissett salt marsh, Falmouth, MA, United States - SSM-Form-13 | ecosystem: Environmental > Aquatic > Marine > Wetlands > Sediment ...
AGGTGTGATGTAGGATGACGCGCGCCTCAAGGCATATTCACACCTCTTTGTTGGCTTCGATACTAGATCAAGGTCCTAGAAGGAGGTGATCGTCCGGCAAACATGCGCCGAGTGACAATCGGAGACAGCGCACATGGCTCACTCAAGGAGGGTATCAATGCGTAGACTGGTGGCGTTCTTGCTTGTATGTATTATTGGTGTTGGTGTTCTGGGAGTAGCGGCGGACGAGTACGAGATCGCAGTCGTACCGAAGTCGCTGGATAACCCAGTCTTCTTCGCAACGAAGGCAGGGGCTGAGACAGCGGCGGCGGAACTAGGGATCAATCTAATCTACACGGGACCAGTCTCCGATGAAGGCTATGAGGCGGCCCGATTGGTCGAGGATCTCGTCAATCGCGGAGTGGATGCAATTGCCGTATCGGTCAGCAGCGCTGATGCGATGAAACCAATCCTCGAACAGGCGGCAGATCAGGGCATTCCGGTTATCACATGGGATTCGGACTGTCCCGGTAGCCCTCGCTTGATCTACTATGGGACACCTGACTTCGAACTTGGAGAGATCGTAGCTTACGAGCTCGCAGAAGCAATGGGCGGAGCAGGGAAGGTTGCGATCTTCCAGGTTTTTGTCGGACATCCGAACCTCGATGCCCGATACGACGGGATGCTCTCGAAGTTCGCGGAGTACCCTGGAATCGAAGTCGTGACTCGTTTCACAACTACAGCACTTGAGATTGGGCTTGCCGTGGATGCAGTCGAGAACTTCATCTCGGCGCATCCTGAAGTTGACGGCTTGGCCACCACCACTGGCTTCCCATGGTGGGGCAGTGTGGGCTCCATGCCGACCGTCGATCAACGCGTCCTGGCCGGTGATCTAGTGTGCGTCGGCGTAGACCCGCTCGAGAGCGCACTCCAGTACGTCGAAGCCGGAATCCTCGAGGCCTGCATTGGGCAACGCTTCTACGACATGGGCTATCACAGCGTGAACATGCTCTACGCGCTGCTGAGAACCCCCGCTCTCGCGGAGTATCTGGCGGAGAACCCGATCACGATGCTCAGCTCGGGTATGGACGTCATCACGAAAGATGGCGGGGGCGATAGCATCAGCGTCTCGGAGTACTTCCAGCTGCTGGCGGGATGGGAAGGGTAGTGTAACGCTGTTGTTCAGCTGGGAAAGGGGGCTTGTCCAGAAGTAAGGGCAAGCCCCACTCCTCACAGGAGCTTACGCAAGAACCGGCGATTATCTCTCAACAGCTAATAGGGTGGCAACGTGAACCTACTCGGGATACAGGGCGTCGTGAAGACATTCCCCGGTGTGCAAGCGCTCAAGGGAGTGAGCTTCAGTGTTGCAGCAGGCAGCGTTCATGCTCTTGTCGGTGAGAATGGGGCGGGGAAGTCGACGTTGATCAAGGTGTGTGCGGGAATAGAGCGCAAGGACGAAGGCGAGATCCTCTGGAAGGAAGAGCCCCTCGACGTGCGAAGCCCTTTGGATGCTCGAAACGTGGGAATCGGCGTCGTTCATCAGCATTTCCCGCAATGCTCGAACCTGACAGTCGCACAGAACATCTACCTGTCGGAACTCTCTAAGACCACTCTGCGTCCTCTCTCATGGGGATCTCGCAATCGAAGGGCGCGCGAGCTTCTGGAGCAATTCGGTGTGGAACGGCGGCCGGACGAGCTCCTCGGCGACCTATCCATCGGCGAACGGCAGGTTGTGGAGATCTGTAAGGCTGTCGCCATGGACGTTGAGCTCATCATTATGGATGAGCCGACATCGGCTCTCGCGCTGGAGGAGCTAGAACGCTTCTTCTCGCTGATTGGGAAACTCCACAAACAAGATATCACGATCATCTATGTCTCCCACAAGCTCGACGAGGTATTCCGCATTGCAGATCGGATAACGATCCTTAGAGACGGCAGCGACGTCTTCACTGGGGGCATCGACGAAGTTACTCCTGCTCATGTGGCCACTCTCATGGCTGGTCATGACGTCGAGGAGTTCGAACGGCTGTCTCCGGTGAAGGATGCGGACACCCAACCTGTCCTTGCTTTGGATGGCTTCTCCGTTGCGGATAAAGTCTATGGGGCCTCGCTCTCCGTACGCCCGGGGGAGATCCTGGGCCTGGCCGGCCTTCAGGGGTCAGGTACGAGCGCCTTGATGAAAGGGCTCTTCGGTCTTGAGCCGGAGGTTCGCGGGATGGTGGAAGTCGAGGGCAGACAGATCGAGATTCGGTCTCCGACAGACGCGATCAAGGCAGGCTTGGGGTACGTCCCCGCAGATCGCCATGTGGAAGGGTTGAACCTGATCCAATCGCTCGCTGAGAACACGGGGATCACCATTCTACGGAGACTCGCTCGAAAAGGGGTTCTGCAACGGCCTGTGATTCGCAGGCTCGGAGAACGAGCGATCCAGATGCTCTCTATTCAATCGCATTCACCGTGGCAGATCGTGAACTACCTCAGCGGGGGTAACCAACAGAAAGTTGTTCTGGCGAAATGGCTCGTGACCAACCCGCGTCTTCTACTGCTGGACGATCCCACGCGGGGCGTTGATGTCGGTGCAAAGGCGGAGATCCATGGCATCCTTCGCGATCTGGTCGAAGAGGGGAAGGCTTGCGTTATGACATCTTGTGAGCTGCCTGAGCTGATAGCAGTCACGAACAGGATTATCACCATGTACAAGGGCAGGATCACGGGGGAGTTTCAGTCCGATAGGGTCACGCAAGAGGACGTCATGCGTGCCATCACAGGAGCCACGATGATTGAGGACGATCCGGAGGGCGGAGCGACTAGGGAGGCCAGGCATGGCGAGTAAACGACGAGTAACGGTCAGCTCTAGCAAGAAGACAGTGTTGCGAGTCTTCCGCGGTCGAGAAACGGGCGTCTTGATGGCGTTGATCGCGCTCGTAATCGGTTTGTCCTTTCTCGGACAGAATTTCCTCACGACGCGCAACATCTTCAGTATCCTTCGGGCGGTCTCCTTCGAAGGAATCGCGGCCCTAGGGATGATGCTCGCCATGATCACGGGGGGGTTAGATCTCTCGATTGCGTCGAACATGGCGTTGTCGGGAATTGTTGTGTCATTGCTGATGGTCAGTGGAATTCCGGTGTTTCTAGCCGTTCTCATCAGCGTCATCGGAGGAATGGGAATCGGGCTGATCAACGGGCTGATCATTACCCGCATCGGCTTGGGCCCTATCATCACCACACTCGCGATGATGAGCGTAATCCGTGGGGTAGGATACATGATCACAAGGGGCTTGCCCGTCGTGAACCTGCCTGCCTCGTTCACCTGGCTGGGGCAGGGGTTGATTGCAGGGGTGATTCCTGTTCCGATTATCTTCTTCCTGGTCGTGGCCGTCTTGATCCACCTGATCCAACGGTACACGGTGTTTGGCTACCAGTTGTACGCCACCGGGGGAAATGAGGTCGCCAGTCGATACTCTGGGGTCCAGACGAAGAAGGTCACTCTGATTGCCTACATGCTATCAGGAGCATTGGGGGCGGTTGGAGGTGTTCTGCTTATCGCACGGCTCGGGGTTGCGCAGCCATCTATCGCGTCCGGTTACGAACTGGCGATTATCGCGGCGGCCATCATTGGAGGGACAAGCCTCAGTGGAGGAGTCGGAACCGTACTAGGAACGGTGCTGGGAGTCCTCATCATTGGAGTCATCCGAAACGGACTCACGCTGGCCAATATCGGCGGATACTACATCCAGTTTGCCAATGGGCTGCTGATTCTCGCAGCTGTCGCCATCAATCGTCTGCGAGGGATTCGCGATTAGAGCAATGCCTGAACGGGCGCCGGCTCACGACAGGCAAACATGCAGGGAAAGAAGCGACGGTCTTGGAACAGAGAGGAGAAAGCATGAAACCGCTGAACATCGGACTCATTGGTGGAGGTCTCATCGGTAGGACTCATACGGTGGGATACCACATGATGAAGGCGTTCTTTGTGGAGGAAACGAGGAACGTTCATCTTCGCGTGATTGCGGAGCGGGATGACTCCTTTGCGAAGGAGACCGCCGAGCTCCTCGGGATCCCTGAGTGGACTGGGAACTGGCGGGAACTCGTCTCCAACGATGAGATCGATCTGGTCTTCGTCTGCGTCCCGAACAACATGCACAAGGAGATCGCTCTGGAAGCGATCGCCAATGGGAAGCACGTTTTCTGTGAGAAGCCGCTTGCGCGGACAGCAGAAGAGGCACAAGAGATCGTCGATGCCGCGGAGCGTGCGGGAGTGACACACGGCATCGGATTCAACTATCGAAAGGCGCCGGCGGTCCTCCTGATCAAGCGATGGATCGACGAAGGCCGACTCGGGAAGCTCGTTGGCTTCCGCGGGTCGTTTCTTCAGGACTGGGGGCTGGATGAATCCGGTGCTCTGAGCTGGCGCTTCGACAAGAAAATCGCGGGGAGCGGGAGCCTCGGAGATCTCGGGTCTCATGTGCTCGACATGTCGCGGTTCCTTGTCGGCGAGATCTCCGAAGTGGCGGCACTGCTTTCCACGCATATCACGGAACGGCCCGTCGGCGCAGGAGGATTGGGGCACAAGGCAGAAGCGGGCGCCGTGAAGATGGGCAAGGTGGACGTCGACGATATCTGCGATGTGCTACTGCGATTCGAGAACGGAGCACAGGGGAGCCTCGTGGCGAGCAGACTCGCCTCGGGGAAGAAAAACCACTTCGATTTCGAGGTCTATGGGATGAAAGGTGCCGTGTACTTCGACTGGGAGCGTCCTAACGAAGTGCTCCTTTCGACGTACGACACACCGAATGAGCGAAGCGGGTTCACGCGCGTTCTCACAGGAGGATTCGATCACCCCTACGGAGAACAGCTCTGGCCGATAGCAGGGATGGGGATCGGTTTCGGAGAGACGTTCGCTGTTCAGATGTATGAGATGGTGACGGCGGTCAAGGAGAACGGCCGCGCGAATCCGGACTTCCACGACGGGTTGAGAATCAACAAACTCTGCGATGCCATTCAAAGGGCCGCCGATACTAAGGCATGGGTTACGCTGGGATAAGCGGCCCGGCACGCAGAGGAATGAACGCACGAAACATGAAAGGGGTAGGGGAATGAAGCTTGGTTGTTTCACAGTGGTGTACGCGGATCGCTCTCTTGAAGAGGCACTGAACGCTCTCTCCGATCTGGGCCTCGATATGGTCGAGCTTGGCACCGGCGGGTTCATCCCGAAGTCCCACTGCAACCCCGGCGAACTGCTTGCAGACGCCTCCAAACTCAAGTCTCTGAAGACAATGATTGCAGATCGGACACTTGAGATCAGTGCGCTCAGCTGCCATGGAAACGTCGTTCATCCCGACAGATCCATCTCGGAACAGCATGTCCGGGACTTCAAGGAAACAGCACAGCTCTGCGGCGAACTCGGCGTCGAACGCATCGTGGGGTTCGCCGGTTGCCCCGGTGACAGCGAGACCGCGAAGTGCCCGAATTGGGTGACCTGTTCGTGGCCCGACTACTATGCAGAGCTTCTGAAGTGGCAATGGGAGGAGAAACTGATTCCGACCTGGAAGGATCTTGCCAAGCACGCCAGCAAATACGGAGTAGACAAGATCTCCCTTGAGATGCATCCGGGCGACGCGGTATTCAATCCGGAACGGCTCCTGAAGCTCCGAGAGGCCGTGGGATCCTCGATCGGCTCCAACTTCGATCCGAGCCACTTGTTCTGGCAAGGTATGGATCCCTGCCTCGCAGCGCGCGAACTCCGAGAATGCATCTTCCACGTTCATGCCAAGGACAGCGCTGTCGAGAAAGGCGTTGCAGAGCGTTTCGGGGTGCTAGAGACCAAAGATCTCAGTGCAGAGGGTCGCGGCTGGAATTTCAAGACCGTGGGTTACGGCCATGGCGAGGAGTTCTGGAAGGCTTTCATCTGGACCCTCAAAGAGATAGGGTACGACTACGTGATCAGCATCGAGCATGAGGATCACCAAATGTCACTCGAAGAGGGCTTGAAGAAAGCAGCTCAGTTCCTTGACTCGGTCCTCATCCGCGAGAAGCCTGCGGGTCTTTGGTTCGATCGTACAGACTAACAAGACTGCTGCGCGCCAGCCTCACAGGTCGGCGCGCTAGTGCTTCAGATTGGAGGACACCATGAGCAAGAGAGACGTTGGCTTCGTCAGTCTCTCCAAGACATCCGGTGGGATGAAGAGCCACGGCCCGGACATCGGCGTTGGCATGTTGGGATACGCATTCATGGGAAAGGCCCACACGAACGCCTACAAGAAGATCCCGTACATTTTCTGGCCGGCCCCAGTGACACCCCGCTTGGTGAGTATCTGTGGCATTCCGCAGGAGGCAGTCGCCGAAGCCGCAAGCCGTTACGGGTACGAGAGATCGACGACCGACTGGAGAGAGCTTGTCGCTGACAAAGACGTCCACCTGTTTGACAATGTAGGGCCGAACAGCCTTCACGCGGAGCCCTGTGTTGCCGCAGCGAAAGCTGGAAAGCACGTTCTGTGCGAGAAACCGCTGGCGCGTAACAGCGAAGAAGCAAGACAGATGTGGGACGCAGTCAAGGAAGCTGGCGTCAAGCACATGTGCGGCTTCAACTACCGCTTCGTAGCAGCTATTCGCTTAGCAAGAGAGATGATCGAGGCTGGAGAGCTCGGGGACATCTACCATTTCCGGGCTCGCTACCTGCAGGAGTGGATCATGGATCCGCAGTTCCCATGGGTGTGGCGACTGGACAGGAAGATGTCGGGCTCCGGCGCTTTGGGCGATCTGGGAGCGCATATCATCGACCTAAGTCGTTTCCTAGTCGGCGATGTGGCATCGGTGAGCGCCCTGACGACTACGTTTATCGGAGAGCGGCCGAACGCGGCCGGTGACGGCACTCGCCCTGTGGATGTCGACGATGCCTTCGAGGCGATTGTCCGTTTCGAGAACGGCGCAGTAGGAACATATGAGGCGTCTCGTTTCTGCGGCGGACGGAAGAATCACATGGTGTTCGAGATCAATGGGGCGAAAGCATCGATTGCATTCGATCTAGAACGACTCAACGAGTTGAGAATCTGCAAGGTCGCAGATGGACGCGGAGAGGGCTTCCGTACGCTGTCGGTCACCGAGAGTGATCACCCGTTTTGCGAAGTCTGGTGGCCGCACGGGCACGTTCTTGGCTGGGAGCATGCCCACATCCACGAGGTGTATCACATGCTTGAGGCCATTGCGAACGACAAGGAGATCTCACCCTACGGAGCGACGTTCGAGGATGGGTACAAGTGCGCTGTGATATGCGACGCCATCCTTGCCTCAGCAGAGAGCGGCTCCGAGGTTGCCATCCGGTACTAGATTCACGTAGACGGCGAACAAGAGATGGACCTGAGGAGGCTGCAGTGAACAGCAACTACACGCCCAAACCGGAGGACCGATTCACCTTCGGCTTGTGGACGGTCGGAAACGTTGGACGGGATCCGTTTGGCGAGCCAGTTCGTGCCCCGATGGCCCCTGTAGCAATCGTTCATCTTCTTGCGAAAGAAGGAGCCTACGGTGTCAACTTCCACGACAACGACCTCGTTCCGATTGACGCAACAGCCAAGGAGCGCGACAAGATCATATCTTCGTTCAAGAAAGCTCTTCGGGATACGGGTCTGGCGTCACCTATGGCGACAACAAACCTCTTCGCTGATCCGGTCTTCCGTGATGGGGCGTTCACCAGTAATGACTCGCGTGTACGTGCGTATGCATTGCAGAAGACCATGCGTGCCATGGATCTGGGAGCAGAGATCGGCGCCCAGTTCTACGTGTTCTGGGGGGGGCGAGAAGGGACGGAGACGGACGTCAGCAAGGATCCCCTCGATGCTTTGAAGCGGTTTCGCGATGCGCTGAATTTCCTGTGCGAGCATAACCTGCACCAGGGATACGGCATGCAATTCGCCCTCGAAGCGAAGCCGAATGAGCCCCGTGCGGATCTCTACCTCCCGACCACAGGTGCCATGATGGCCTTCATCGAAACACTCGACCATCCGGAGATGGTCGGAGTTAACCCAGAGGTAGCTCATGAGCACATGTCAGGCCTCAACTTCATGCATGCCGTGGCTCAAGCATGGGAGGCGGGCAAGCTGTTCCACATCGATCTGAACGATCAGAATATGGCCCGATTTGACCAGGATCTGCGGTTCGGGTGCCATACGCTTAAGCCAGCGTTCTTCCTTGTAAGATTCCTTGAGAGTGTGGGATACGCGAATCCGAAACACTTCGATGCTCACGCCTATCGGACATCGGACGCGCAGGACGTGAAAGCGTTCGTCCGAGGCTGCATGCGAACGTATCTGATCCTCAAAGAGAAGGCGGAGGCGTTCGGTCGCGACCCGCAGATCCAGGAGCTCATGGCACGGATTCACGAGCACGACGATTCGATGAAGGAGCACCTCGGAACGTACACGCCTGAGAAGGCCGAGAAGCTGAAGGAGCTACCGTTGGACAGAAAGGAACTGGCTGCCCACGGCCAGCCGTACGAGGAGTTAGACCAATTGCTGATCGAGCTTCTGCTCGGGGTGCGATAGGGGCCGCCGGAGCCGGCAGACGGAGTGAAAGGACCGGAAGGGGATCGGATGCCATGCCTGCTTGGCGTTGATGTAGCGACTACGGGGGTCAAGGCCCTTCTGATCAACGAACGAGGGTCGGTGTTGAGGGCCGTCACGACGTCTCACGAGCTGTCGACGCCTCGTCCGCTATGGAGCGAGCAGAGTCCCGTGGATTGGTGGTCCGGTACGTGTACCAGCATTCGGGAGGTCCTTCACAAGACGGGCGTCTCTCCCGAGGAGATCCTCGCAGTTGGCCTGACCGGCCAGATGCACGGCCTCACCCTCCTCGGCAAGCGGAACGCCGTCCTCCGCCCGGCGATTCTCTGGAACGACCAACGAACGGGGAGCCAATGCGACCGAATCCGCCGGGAGTTTGGGCTGGAGCAATTGATCGCGATCACCGGGAACGACGCGCTGACTGGTTTCACGCTGCCGAAGCTCCTCTGGGTCGAGGAGAATGAACCCCGTGTGTATGCTGACATCGAGCATGTGCTCCTCCCCAAGGACTACGTCCGGCTCCGGCTGACAGGCGATTACGCCACCGACCGCGCTGGAGCGTCGGGGACGTCGATGCTCGACATCCGCAGTCGCGATTGGTCACCTGACGTGCTCTCGGCATTCTCGATCCCGCGGCAGTGGTTGCCCAAGACGCACGAGGGTCCGGAATTCACTGGCGAAGTTACGGCCGATGCGGCGAAAGCGACCGGGTTGAGGGCAGGCACGCCGGTCGTGGCAGGGGCGGGCGATCAGGCGGCACAGGCTGTCGGCGTCGGCGCGGTCTCTCCGGGGATCGCGGCGCTTACCCTCGGGACGTCCGGGGTCGTCTTCGCGTCGACCGACGAGCCAATCGTCGAGCCACAGTGCCGGCTCCACGCGTACTGCCACGCTGTTCCGAACCGGTGGCACATGATGGGCGTGATGCTCTCGGCGGGGGGCAGTCTTCGTTGGCTTCGCGACACGTTCTTCCCCGACGTGTCGTTCGACGACCTGACGAACGGTGTAGACCTGGTTCCCATTGGATGCGACGGACTCCTTTTCCTTCCGTACTTGACGGGCGAGCGAACGCCGCATCCTGACCCATTGGCGCGGGGGGCGTTCGTCGGCCTGACGGTTCGACATGAGCGGCGGCAGGTCGTCCGTGCTGTCCTCGAGGGTGTGAGTTTTGGGCTCCGCGATGGGTTCGAACTGCTTCGCCTGGCGGGCCTTTCCGGAATCCAGGAGGTGAGGACATCCGGCGGAGGAATGGGGAGTGCGGTCTGGAGACAGATCTTGGCCGAGGTGCTTGGCGTCACGCTCTCCGGAGTTGACGCGACGGAAGGCGCCGCCCTCGGCGTGGCCCTTCTGGCTGGAGTTGGCGCCCGGCTGTGGGACAGTGTGGATGCGGCATGCGTCGAGGCGGTGCACACGACCGCGTGCACCGTCCCGACACGCGCCGCCAACGGGAGCTACAATGAGATCTATGGGCTCTACCAGGGCCTGTACCCTGTACTAAAGGAGTTGTCGCACGATCTCTGCGCGTGGGAACAGATGCACCACAACACGGCGGGCTAGCGGACCCCGCGTACGGCAGTCTCCGCAGGCGCTTCGGAACACGGTTGGATACAGCGAGAGGCAAAACGTGAAACGATCGGAAGTCAATCGAGCCATTGCCGTCGCCGCGTCTGCGTTCGCCGAAGCGCACATACATCTCCCTCCGTTCGCGTCGTGGAGGCCGTCTGATTGGCGTGAGCATCGCGAGGTCGCACTCGAGCTGATGAATGCCAGTTTGGGATGGGATGTTGTCGAGTGGCGACCAGGGGAGTTCGCGAAGCACGGGCTCGTTCTGTTCACGCTGAGGAACGTGTTGCGGACGAGTGAATCCGGTCCCCCAGACGGCTACGCAGAGAAGGTGATGCTGATCCGCGCGGGCCAGGAAACCCCGATGCACAAACACCTCCGCAAGATGGAAGACCTGATCAACCGCGGCGGTGGCGACCTGATCATCGAGCTTCGTGTCGCGCCGGGGGATCGGGTCGATCGACACGTACTCGTGAACGGCGTGAGCAGGTCGAGCGTGCGCGAGGGAGAGACGGTCGCTCTGTCGCCCGGGGAGAGCATCACGCTGCCGCCAAGGGTTATCCACGCGTTCTACGCGTCCGGCGGTGATGTCATTGCCGGAGAGGTCTCCACGTACAACGATGACG
>Ga0272444_10005716_pt1 | contig 10723 bp, 5 predicted proteins | sample SSMForm13_FD_201033 | JGI IMG/M metagenome (GOLD analysis project Ga0272444, IMG submission 201033) | Marine sediment archaeal communities from Little Sippewissett salt marsh, Falmouth, MA, United States - SSM-Form-13 | ecosystem: Environmental > Aquatic > Marine > Wetlands > Sediment ...
GCTGTTACTCATCCTGACTGCGGGGTATTTAGCTCAGCATTCGCTGAGTTTGGCCCAGGGACTGGCGCTGCCAGAGGGTCGCCCGCAGGAGGGCGTTCCGCCGAACGCCCCTATGGGGACCGGCGTTTCGGCTCCTCTCAACACAGGCTTCACGTATCAAGGACAACTCAAGGACAGCGTCGGCAATCCAATCAACGACACCTGCGATTTCATCTTTGGGCTGTGGGACGCCGAGAGCGGCGGGACGCAGGTAGGCAGCGACAGCGTGGCCACCGGGGTGGCCGTGACCGATGGCTACTTCTCTGCTCTGGTCAATAGCAGCGGCGAGTTTGGGGCTGGTGCCTTTGCCGGAGAGGCCCGCTGGCTGGAGATTACCGTGCAGTGCACGTCCGATCCCAGCCCGGTCCTCCTAAGCCCGCGCCAACTGTTGAGCGCGGCACCCAACGCGCACTACAGCATGGGGGCACCCTGGGACGGACTGAGTGGGGTCCCGGCCGGCTTTGCCGACAATGTGGACGACGATGTCCTTGGTGGCCTGTCCTGCGCCAGTGGGCAGATCACCGAGTGGAACGGCAGCGCCTGGGTCTGCACAGCGGACGACGACAGCGGGGGCGACATCACGGCGGTGAATGCCGGGGATGGCCTCACCGGGGGGGGGACCAGCGGCGACGTGACGATGGACGTAGAGTTTTCTGGCAGCGGCAGCGCCACGACGGTGTCGCGCAGCGACCACGACCACTGGGGCCAGAGCTGGAGCGGCAGCGGCACCGGGCTGACGCTCTCCGGGGGGAACATTGGGCTTTCTGGCAGCGGCGGAAGCTACGGTGTGTCCGGGGAATCTTCCTCGGCCTCTGGCCGCGGTGTCTACGGCTATGCCAGTGCCGGCAGCGGTACGACCTACGGCGTGCGTGGAGAGTCCAACTCGACGGACGGCCGCGGGGTGGCCGGCGTGGCCGGTGCCACCAGCGGTAATGCCTGGGGCGTGTGGGGTCTATCCTCCTCGACGGATGGCCGCGGTGTCTACGGCATGGCCAGCGCCACCTACGGCACCAACTACGGCGTGTACGGTCAGTCCGCCTCAACCGCCTCCGGCGCCTGCGGCGTGTATGGCTATGCCAGCGGCACCAATGGCAACAACTACGGTGTGTATGGAGAGTCCGCCTCGACCGCCGGTTCGGGGGTGTATGGCTACGCCAGCGACACCAGTGGCCTTACCTACGGCGTGGTGGGTAGGTGCAACTCGCCGATTTGCTACGGGGTGTATGGCGTGACGACGGCAAGCGATGCCGATTATGGCGTCTACTCCTACGGCAACTTTGCCGCCACCGGTTCCAAGGCGGCCATCGTCGGAACGCAGGACTATGGCTGGCGGCACCTATACGCCATAGAAAGCCCCGCTGTGCTCTTCGAGGACGTGGGCACGGCGCAATTGCGGGACGGTCAGACGGTCGTTTCTATCGACCCGATCTTTGCCCAGACCGTCAACCTGGAACAACCTTACCAGGTCTTTGTGACAGCTCTGAGCGACGAGCCGGTGCTGCTCTTTATCTCCAACCAGGCCGCTACAGGCTTTGTCGTGCAAGGGACCACGCTGTCTGGCCGACCGGCGAGCTGCTCTTTCCACTACCGAATCGTGGCCAAGCGGCTGGGCTACGAGGATGCCCGCCTGGCCCCGGCCGAGGACCCGGACACGATCGTCCGTCCGGTCGCACCGGAGGTGCAGCCATGAGGACGTACATACACTGGAGGATGAGGGCACTGGCGGCCTTGCTCCTCCTTGGGGGCGCGCTGCTGGCGGGTGTGGCCCTGGCCCAAGGCCCTGATCAAACTTATGACCTCACCTGGTGGACGGTGGACGGCGGCGGGGGCACGAGCACTGCGGCGGGCAGCTACACGCTCGACGGCACGGCCGGCCAGCCCGATCCCGGCCCTGTCCTCAGCGGGGGCAACTACCAGCTGGAGGGTGGGTTCTGGGGCGGCAGGCTGAGTGGAGTGACGATTTTCAACATATATTTGCCGTTGGTGATGCGAAACGGGTAGCTATGCTGGGGGTGGTTTCGGGCGAAGCCCGAAAGCGCAAGCCGGCCCCCAGGGCCAGCAGCAGAAAGCGCCTGTCTCTCACGGCAGGACCTCCACCCAGCCACCGTCTCGACGAAGCGCGGCTGGTCCGCATTGTGTAGGCACCTTGCGAAGGCCGGTAGCCCGGAGATTAATCTCCGGGCTACCGGCTTATATCCGTCTGGCCATTCAGAGTCACACAAGGTGATCTCCGGGAAGGGTCGCCCCAGGAAACGGCAAAATCTAGCCCTATTCGTCTCAGGAAATCCTGAGACGTTCCTGAGGACATTGAGACGTTCTGTTATTATACTGAGACTGTACGGTGGACACCCGGTCCACGGGTGAACAAGATGTTCACCGGTTAACAACCAGGACGATCCCCCAGTCCTCGAACGCTCGTGCCGGGCCGGCCCCGACCGCCAAACCAGCGGCAAGTGTAGAGGCCGAACCCCCAGAGAGGGTATCTCGCGGCGCGGCCGGCGGCTCATTTCGGCAAAGCCGAAATGAGCTAACCAGTTACAAGGGAACTGCCAGGGGCAGGACGGGGCAGAGAGGGATCGCGGGAGGCGCACCGAGGCAGTCTGTCCGGGCTGCGCGCCTGTGGCCCGGACCATAGCAGTGGCGCCCCGCGGGGGCGACCGCAAGGAGGTGCAGGGGCATCGGCTCTTTTCAGCAAAGCCGAAAAGAGCTAAGCAGTTCCGAAGGAACTGCCGCCGGCTCCCCACCGGCAGCGTATTGGAAGGAAAAAGCCGGCGGCTTTTTCCCGAGGTGCTATCGAGCCCCACCCGTACCAACCGTATCGGAACCTTCGTGAGTCCATTCGTACCATCTAGTCAATAGGAGGAACACCATGATCAAGTACCGCATCATCCAGAGCAAGCTCATCGCCAACCCGACTGGGTATGCCGGCCGGATTCAGTCCCGCGGTGTCGTCGAACTCGACGAGATCGCCGAAGAGATCGCCGCGCTCGGCACGACGGTCTCGAAACCCGACGTCCTGAACGTCATCCAACACTACAACTACATCGTCGCCAAGCTCCTGGCCCGCGGCGAGACGGTCAACACCCCCGCCGCCCGTTACCGCGTCTCGATGAAGGGCACCTTCACCGACGAGGGCGACAGCTACGACCCCGAGCGCCACCAACTGGTCGTCCGGGTCACAGCGGGGCCGGTACTGGACAAGGCCCTGCGCGACGCCGAGGTGGAGCGCTACACCCCCGACCCGGCCGCGCCCAACCTGCTGACCTACGTCGACACGGCGACGGACGAGCGCAACGGCGTGATCACGCCGGGGTCGATGGGCCGGCTGATCGGCCGGCGCCTGCAGTTTGACCCGGCCGACCCCGAGCAGGGGCTCTTCTTCCGCGCCGCGGACGGGTCCACGATGCGGGTCGAGGACGTCGGCTGGAACAAGGACCGCCACCTGATGTTCATCGTCCCGGCCCTGCCGGCCGGCGACTATGGGCTGGAGTTGCGGGCCGTCGTGGGCGCCCAGGGCCTGCGCACCGGGGTGCTGGGGGCCGTGCTGCACGTGAACGGTTAGTCGTCCCACCGCCGGCCTTGCCGGGCCGGCCCAAGCTGGGGCCCAGGGTCTTCCCTGGGCCCCTTTTTTTTCGGGCGCGCGGTCGTTTGCCTCCAGAAAGACAACGCTTTTACCTCCAGGAAGGAAACCCTTTTCTCTCAGAAAGGAAACCTCTTTTGCTCGAGAAAGGAAACTTGTTTCTCTCAGAAAGGAAACTCTTTTCTCTGAGCAGAAGAGGTCTCTTTTCTCAAGAGGATAACTCCTCCTTCTCGAGCAAAAGAGGTTAGTCCGCTGAGAGAATCAAGTCGTTTTGCTCAGCGGAAGAAGCTGTCTTGCTGAGCACGCAAGCTTTCCTTTCTGGAGACGAAAAGTCCATCTGCTGAGAGAAACAAGTTGTTCCGCCCAGGAGAAAAGCCGGGTCTTTCAGGGGAAAAAACCACCTGTTCAGTCACGAGAAACAGGGCCGACGCCCGTGGCGGAAGGGGGATAGGCAGGAGGTGGGGGAGAGGTACCGGCCACGAGGGAGCGCAGCGGAGTGGCGTTTGCGGCTAAACGGAACGGCACTCCGCTGCACTGCGTGCCTCACTACGAACATTCTGTTCTTGCCAGTACAAAAGGCCAAACCTTATGCCGCTTGCACGCCGTGCCCTTTTTTGGTATGATGCGGGTGCGGCGCACCCTCCGGTCCTTCCCCGCGCCAGGTCCTGATGTCGGTTGCTCCCTTGCAGACAAGGAGTCTCTCAATAGCGCCACCCCCACCACTCTTCGGTGTTGGGGGCCAAGTAGTGGGTTACTACCCCAAGGAGGAGTAGCATGAAAGGACAACGGGTTCTTGTTTTGGTCGTCATCGCGCTGATCCTGGCGTCGATCGTCGTACCACCGACCTTCGCCCAGCCGGAAAGGGGCCCACCCCCTGCGGCCGGCCCGAACGCACCCACGCCCCAGGATGATCCGGTCATCCTCGTTCCGGGAAACGTGGGCGACTATGACCTGGCCGCCCCAAAACTGTTCTGGCCGGACCCGGCAGGGTGTCCGCCCCCTCCCCCAGGGCAAGCATCGCCGGAGCAGATCGATTACGATGAGATCCATCGTATCGCTACCTACGGCAGCATAACGAGGACCCTTTACTCCGAAGAAGTTGACTGTGGCAGTAGCTATAGCGATATCCTCTCGAACGTCATCGCCGACGACAACTATCTCTACTGGATGAGTGACAGTGCCGGCGGCCTGGTGCGGCTCTCGACCAGCGCCAACGTCGGTGACGCGCCGGATTTGTGGCACAGCCACACGACCGGTGCCTCCTATTTGGCCCAGGATGAAGGTTTTGTCTATATCCTCACCCGAAGTGGTAGTGTACTGCGGCGCGTCAGCAAGGCGAACGGTATGTATCTCTCCCTCGCCTACCCCGGCGCGTCGCCGTCGAACCTGCAGGCGGACGGCAAATACGTCTACTGGATCACCGGGGGTGAGCTCAAGCGTATCCCCGTGAACGGGGGAACGGTCGACACCATCGCCAGCGGCGTGACCGGCTATTATGCCGAAGGCCGGCGCAGCCGCTTCTGCCTCCCTGACCCCTGCTACACCGAGTACGTCTTTATCGGGCAGGGGGGCGATGTGGTCCGCTACGACAACCTCGATGGCAGTACCACCCCGCTTTATTCCAGTTCCGACCCCACGGCCATCGTTTACAGCCTCGTCTCCTACTATGGCGGTTCGTTCAGTGGTATTTCGCAGCTCTTTTTCCTGGAAAGCCACGAGGTGAGCTGCCCGCCCCCACCCGGCTTTTGTACCTACCAGGACGTGCTCTTCCGCACCAGCCGAGGCGGGGGGGCGGCGACACCGGTGTATACGACACCAGCAGTAGAGCTGGGCGGTATCTACAAGATCGCCAACTACCTCGAGACAGACGGTACCCATGTCTTTTGGAGCGAACTGCAGAAGGGCCTGCTGCGGCTACCCAACGACGCCTCCTCCTTGCCCCAGATCAACCTCACGATCCGCGAGATCGAGGTGACCCAGGGCATCCAGGACCTCGACAACAGCGTGCCCTTAATCGAGGGCCGGCGTACCTTTGTCCGGGTGTACGTCGAGTCCGACGGGGACCCGGTGGAAGGGGTCACTGGTCTTCTCTACCTGACGGACTCGGGGGGAAGCCTCGTCGACGGCCCGCTGCTCCCGGTCAACCCGGTCGGCCCGCAGATCAAAGTGCCGGAGAGCGCGTCTCCTTTGAATCGCGTTTCCCTTAACAAGAGCTTTCTGTACGAGCTGCCTTGGGACTGGACGACCGGCGAGCTGCGGTTGCTCGCCCAGCTCAATCCCTACGGCTATCCCCTGGAGCCGGACTATGGGGACAATGATATGTCGCTTGGGCCCCTGCCCTTCGAAGCCTCGCCCCGGCTGCGCGTCGATTTCTACGAATTCTGGTACCTCTGGAACGGGCAGGGAAGATTTGTCAATGGCCGGAAGCAGGCCTATTCCTGGATCCGGCGCACCTATCCCCTGGCCAGCAAGCCAGGATCCTGTCACGACTCGTCGCCCGGCTTTCGCCCATGCGTCAACAGCCACTTTGACTGGGAGCTGGACGAACGAGTCGCCCAGACAGCGGAGGCATGTCTCGAGATGAGCGCAGATCGCCGGAGCCTGTGCGCCGCTGTCTATGTCAACGCCATCATGATGAACTATCACAACACCTATGGCTACTATGTCCCCGCCTACGGCCTCATCGCCCGCACGGGTGAGAACATTTTCATCCGCGGCTGCAAGACAGGGGGGGATCCGGTCGCCAGCGGCATGGATGGCCGCCGCACGACCCCAGCCCACGAGATTGGCCACATCCTGAACCGCCACCATCCCTTCAAGGGCTCAGTGGATGACAGCAACGTCTGTGGCCAGGGGCCCAATGACGGTCCCTACGATTACGGTTATCCCTACGCCGATGGTCGGTTGGACGAGGAATTCCGCGGCATGTATGGCTTTGACAGTGGCGACTGGTATTTCTGGGGTGGCACAAAGATCGATGATCCGATGCAAGTATATGGCGGCGTCTGGTCGTTTGATGTCATGAGCTACTGCGGAAATCGCTGGCTCGGCGACTACAACTACGTAGCCATCCTGAACCACCTGCGGCTGATGAACGCCGAGGAGGAGTCGGACCTGATTCCCGGTGTCCGCATCAGCGGCGACTTTCTCGTCATCGCCGGCCACGTCGAAGCGGACAGCTCCATGGCCGGCATCCACGACCTGCGCCGCGTGGGTAGTGTGGCCATCGTACCGGCGCTCATTCCGGGCGACTATAGCATCCGCCTGGTGGACGGCGCGGGGAGCACCCTGGCCGACTATGCCTTCACCCCTATGGCCGACGACAATTCCTCGCTGCTGTCCTTTGGGCAGGTGGTGAGCTTTACCACCGGCGCGGCCCAGGTCCAGATCGTGGAGATCGCTTCCGACCAGGTGTTGACCAGCAAGGCGATCAGCCCGAATCCGCCGACCATCCCCTCCGTGGCCCTGCAGGGCGCGCCCGACCCGGTCACCGGCACGGGTCACCCTGGGCTGGACCGCCAGCGACCCCGACGGCGATGCCCTGGTCTTTGACGTCCTCTACAGCGCGGACGGCGGGACCACCTTTGAGCCCCTGCAGCTGAACGTCAGTGGCAGCAGCGCTGACGTCGACACGCTGCCCCTGGCCGGCAGCGCCAGCGCCGTGCTGCGCGTCGTGGCCCGCGATGGGGCCAACACCGCCGAGGGCGACACCACACCCTTTACCATGGCCAACAAGCCGCCCCAGCCGCAGATCCTGCTCCCCGCAGACGGCACCCAATTCCACTATGGCCAGCTGGTCAACTTTATGGGCGAGGCCGAGGATTCCCTGGATGGCAGCGTGGCCGACGCCGGCCTGTCCTGGAGCAACCAGTACGGACCGTTGGGGACGGGGGCGCTACTCTCGGTCGATGACCTCCCGGTGGGGGTCAACTATATCACCCTCGACGCCATCAACTCGGCCGGCCTGTCCGCCTCAACCCAGATCACGGTCATCGTCGACGACGACCTGAACTGGCCCGGACCGACACTGGACGTGGTCCCGATACAGGTCAGCTTCCAAGTCGCGCCCGGTGAAAGCCTGCCCGTGTCCGCGGATGTATGGATCTCCAACGCCGGCAGCGAGGGCGGCGACCTGGTCTGGGCCGCCCAGGAGGACGCCTCCTGGCTGACGATCAGCGCCATGACCGGCACAATGCCCTTTACCCTGACGCTGCAGGCCGATCCGGCAGGCTTGTCGGCGGGCGACCTCCTGACCACGACCCTGCGGATCACGGCGACGGGGTCGGTTACCCAAACGGCCGCCGTCCCGGTGAGCCTGGCGGTGGGGAGCCAGTGGACCCCGCCGGCTTTTCCTTATCGGATCTATCTACCGTTGGTGTTGCGGGGGCACAGCGTGCCCTAGCCCAGTACTATGCAAACGGGGGCGGGGAGATCCAACGATCCAGCGATCGCTGGATCGCCCTCGCCCATAGTTGTTGCTCACTACCTCTAAAGACCGAGCGGAGGGCTCTATTGAGAGGCCTCATCCACGGAAAAATCCAGGGAGCGGCCCAGCTTTGCTGGGCTTGCTGCTTGCGGCGGGGAGATTCACTCCGACATCCCGCTCAGTTTCTCGGATCCCGAGGCGGAGGGTGACCGCAACGGTTTTTAAGGCACTTGACTTCACCCAGGGCGTCTGCTATACTTTTTGGGGGACTTTTGCTTCGTCATCGATCGAGTACTACGCCCGTTGATTTCACTTTTGCCCAAGGAGCGCCAGGCTCCAGTTCAATAGTCCCCCGATCTTTGAAGGTGATTATCCTGTCAAGCTCCAACCAGTCTTGTGGATCGTGAAAGGAGACCCCCCATGCCTGTCCTGGAGTCGGTTCGCACCTTTTTCCGCCGTCCGGCGGTCCTCTGGACCCTGCTGTTGCTGATCGCTTTGGGCCTCGGGCTGACCGCTGCTTTCCTCTTGATCCCCGTTCCGCGGGTCGGCATCATCCGCTTCAACGACGTCATCTGGTCCGAAACCGCGGCCAATCTGGAAACTCAACTGCGTTACGCCGAAAACGACCCTTCGATCCGCGCCGTCGTCGTCGTGCTGGACAGCCCAGGGGGTGAGGCCGCGGCCAGCGAGCGCCTCTACTTTGACCTCCTGCGCCTGCGCAAAAAGAAGCCGGTCATCGTCATGGTGGACACACTGGCCGCCAGCGGCGGCTACTATGTTGCCGCTGCCGCCGACCTGATCTATGCCACGCCTTCTTCTTCGATCGGCAACATCGGCGTCATCTCCGAGGTGCCGCCGGTCTCCTATGTCATCGAAGAGTACCTCTTCACCGGCCCGTTCAAGGCCTTTGGCAACACACGTGACTCGTTCACCCGCCAGATGGAGTTGCTCAAAGAATCCTTTCTGGAGTGCGTCTATGCCCAGCGTGGCGACCGGCTTCTGGTGGACGAAGCCACCCTCTCGCGGGGCGAGATCTATGTCGGGACGGTCGCCGTGCAGATGGGCTTGGCCGACGCAATCGGCTCGCGCGGTGATGCAGTGGAACGGGTGGCCGAGATGGCCGGCCTAGCGAACTATGTCGAGGTGGACGTAGCGGCGGAGATGGTCTCTCAGGGTGCCCTGGCGCCCACGCCGACGCCTATGGACCCCTACTACGCCTACGAACGGATCCAACAGCCATCGTGGGCACCTGGTTACTATTACCTCTATATTGCGCCGCAGGCAGGAGGTGAAAGGTGAAAGGTCGTCGATTCCTTTGGATCTTGCTCGTCCTGCTCCTCCTCCTGGTCTTGGTGGCCGTGCCGGCCGCGCGCTATTTTTGGTTCTACCGCGGCCTGCCCCAGCCCTCCCGTGCCGTCCCCCAACCGGACCTGGCCGGCCTCACTGTGCCCACGCCGGACTCCGGCGCGTTCGTGGACCAGCCCACGGCCGGCCGGGGGTTGGTGCTCATCGATCAGGCGCACGAGAACCTGTATACCCCGCCCGAACTGTCGGTCTTGACGGCCCTCTTGGGCGCCCGGGGGCTGACGGTGCGCGAGCTGACCGCTGACGACGACTTGGAACAGGCGCTGCGGCCGGCCTCGGCCTTGGTCGTCGTGGCCCCCGGGCGGGCCTTTACCCCTTTGGAAGTCACAGCGGTGCGCCGTTTCGTCGCCCGCGGCGGACGGCTGCTCCTGGTCGCCGATCCCACCCGCTATACTGTATTCTACGACGAGGAGTACTATGAACCGACCTTTGTCGACACGGCGGTACTCCTCAACTCGTTGGCTAAAGCCTTTGGCCTTTCCTTCGAAGACGACTACCTGTACAATGTGGTCCGCCACGAGGGAAATTACCAGAATATCCTCCTCGACGAGTTCGTCACCAGTCCGCTTACCGCCGGCCTTTCCGAGGTTGCCTTCTATGCTACGCACTCTATCCGTACGGCCGGGGGAGGTCTTATCCTCGCCGACGCCGACACCCACTCCTCCCTGGACGAGCTGGGCACGGACCTGGTCGTCGCGGCCCTGGACCCGACCGGGCAGGTGCTTCTGCTGGGCGACCTCACCTTTATGACCAGCCCCTACGCCAACGTCCTGGACAACAACCGGCTGGCCGCCAACATCGCCGATTTCCTGGCCGCCGCCGAGCGGCGCTATACCATCGCCGACTTTCCCTACTTTTTCGGTGACGAGGTGGCGCTGGTCCCCATCGGTGACCTGCGCCTGGGGGCCGGCCCGATCGCGGACAGCAGCACCCTGCAGCGACTTTTGGAGGCTGCGGACAAGCGAGCCGTCGTCCGCGATGCGGCGGATCCCACCCGCGACAACTTTTTCCTGGGCGTCTTTTCCGATACCACTGATGTGGACACCGCATTGGAGGCGGCCGGCGTGGTCATCACGCTCGAGGAAACGGACCAGGGAGTTTCCTATACCCTCACGATCTCGGGCACTGGTGAGGTGGACGGCACCGACCTGGCCCTCTTTCTCCTGCAGCACGAAGACGAGCAGGTCGCCTTCACCCTGCTCGCCGATAGTGGCGAGATGTTGCCGATGGCCATGCAAGCGCTGGTGGCGGGCGACTTTGACCGCTGCCTGGGGCTACGTCCGACGCTCATGCTCTGCGCCCTGGGCGAGGGC
>Ga0272444_10005717_pt1 | contig 10723 bp, 9 predicted proteins | sample SSMForm13_FD_201033 | JGI IMG/M metagenome (GOLD analysis project Ga0272444, IMG submission 201033) | Marine sediment archaeal communities from Little Sippewissett salt marsh, Falmouth, MA, United States - SSM-Form-13 | ecosystem: Environmental > Aquatic > Marine > Wetlands > Sediment ...
ACCCCGGCGCGCCGGGACTACCGACGACCAAACCCACTTTTCCCCTTGTCACGCCCCCCAACCCGCGATAGCATCAGAATCAAGATCCCGCCAAAGCGGAGGCGGGACCCGGCAACCAGGGGACCTCCCAGCACCCAAAGGGCCCTCCCAAATGGACATCAAAACGGCTGGACAAGCGGCGATATCGACCCAGCCAGTAAACCCGGCAATCGAGCTATGCACGAATCGGCACATCAAGTCCAATGTCGAAGATCCCGACGAACGTCGGGGGCGAGGCCGCACGCCCGGCAGGGGATGCCGCGCTACCCCACACGCAGTATGGTATTTCCGAATATCGAGAAGGGTCAACTTGGTGTGAACTATGGCTAAGAAGAACGTATTTAAGACTGATTTCGCGAAAGAAACAGGGCCAGCGGACCCTGAAGCACTGTTTCGCGATCTAAAGGGACGAGATCCAGAGATCAAGCACCTCTGGTCGCATCAGGCTGACATCCTCCGTGCCTACCACGAGAACCACGCACATACGAGCGATGTTGCGCTCGAACTCCCTACGGGTGCGGGGAAGACGCTTGTCGGCTTGCTCATCGGCGAATTCCGCCGTAGGACGTCCCAGCAACGCGTGGCATATCTGTGTCCAACGAGACAGCTAGCTCATCAGGTTGGCAAGCAGGCGAAGAGATATGGGATCGCCGCTCACGTTTTTGTTGGCAAGCAGCGGGATTACCCGGTCGGGGAGTTCAGCGAGTACGAAATTGCTGGCGCCATAGGGATAACTACTTATAGCGCTGTCTTCAACACCAACCCTAGAATTGACGATGCCCAGACGATCATCTTGGACGATGCTCATGCCGCCGAGAGCTATATTGGTGGCATGTGGTCGTTGGAGGTGGCTCGCTCGGAGAAGAGCGACCTATACAACGCAGTGATAGGTCTCTTCGCCAACGCGTTGCCGCCGGCATTCGTGTCGAAGGTAATGGATGAGGACACGCCAGATCGCCAGCGAGTTGTCGAGGCAGTTCCCGGCAAGTATTTCCGAGAGAAGTTCGCAGCGCTACAGGACCTCATGGCTTCACATCTGTCTGGGGATGAGCCCGCAGGATACTCTTGGCAAATGGTTCGTGACCACCTGCACGCGTGTAGCATGTTTATCTGCAAAGATGCCATTCTTATCAGGCCAGTGATTCCTCCGTCTATGTCTCACGCTGCTTTCAGCGGCGCAGACCAGCGCATCTGTATGTCTGCAACGCTTGGATTGGGCGGCGAATTGGAGAGGGTCACAGGTATCCGGAACATTGAGCGAATACCTGTGCCCATAGGGTGGGACAATCAAGGTACCGGCCGGCGGCTTTTCGTAGCGCCGTTTGTCTCCCTCGATGACGCCAAATCCATCAGCGTGGGCGTGCAAGCGATGAAGGATGCTAAGCGAAGCCTCGCGCTTGCGCCAAACCAGTACGAGGCCCGGAAGCTTCAAAATGCCTTGGAGGCAAAGGGCCTGACAGTCATTGGCGCTTCGCAGATTGAAGACTCCGTGGAGACGTTCACAGGATCGAGGAACATTGTCCTCTTGCTCTCCCGGTACGACGGCTTGGACCTACCCGATGAAGCTTGTCGCGTCCTGGCCTTTTCGGGCCTTCCGGCAGGGACCAATCTGCAAGAGCGATTCCTGATGTCTCGCCTTGCCGCGTCGTCGCTTTTGCGGGATCGGATCCTGACCAGGTTCACGCAAGGAGTTGGCCGTTGCACACGGTCCGACAATGACTACGCGGTGGTTCTGCTCCTCAACCGGGTTCTGGCCGATTATATCCTCAAGCCAGAGAACCGAAGTGTTTTGCACCCGGAACTGCAAGCGGAGTTGGAGTTCGGAATAGAGAATTCCAAAGACAAAGATGCAGAGGGATTCCAGGCGTTACAGGAGGCCTTCCTTGAGCAAGGGGATGATTGGGGCAAGGCAGAAAAAGCCATAGTGGCCCTACGGGAGAAGAAGAAGCGCCTTGAGGATCCAGTTACTGCAACACTCGGGCAGGTCGTAGGTGACGAAGTAGACTACCTCTATGCGATGTGGAGCGGCGATTGTGAGAGGGCTCTGGAGAAAGCCAAAGCCGTCTCTGACGCCCTTGGTGGCAATGAAATCAAGGGGTACCGCGGTTGGTGGTACTACTTAGCTGGCGATGCTTCGCTAATCCTCCATGAAGAGGCGGCCGATCAGGCGCGGCTGAACACTGGCAGAGACTACTTTAGACGAGCCGGCGGGTGCTGCTTGGCGATCAGTTGGTTCGCTCGCCTAGCGCGATCCCTTTGCGAGGAAGTCGAGGCTGAGGTGATCGACGAACTTACGCCGCTGGCGGTAGAAGCGATCCGGAACCGGCTTCAAGAGTGGGGGTTGATCGGCAAGAAGTTCGAAGACCGGATGGGCGGCGCTCTAGCGGATATTAGGTCGGACGGGCACCGCAACTTCCATCGGGGTCTCGACGTTCTTGGGCAGATGCTAGGCTTTGAAGCCGAAGAACCGAAAGGCAGTGCGACTCCCGACTGCGTCTGGTCGTTGGGAGACGCGCTTTATGTCGTCCATGAGGCAAAAACCGAGCACACCCCCGATGACGCCATCGGGGTCAACGACGTTCGCCAGGCTCAGAGCCATGTCAACTGGGTCAAAGCCAACAGGCCCAGCAACAAGAATACATCGATTGTTTGCGTTATGGAAACCCCACGCGAGTGCGTTAACAAAGAAGCTCTGCCTCATGCCAACACGCTCTGCAGGGCGCACCCCAATGAGGTAAGGGCTCTGACCGAAGAAATCATGGCGGTGTTGCGATCTGCCCGATCAGCGGCGAGCGGCATGAGTGACGAGGCGATCCTTGAAGATCTGATGAAGCGTCTGCAGAAGGCCTGTCTTTGCCCCGCAAACGTGGCCTCTAGGTTGAGCCAGCAGCAAGTAAAGGCGATGCCCCAATGACGTGGCTGCGGTCCTCTATTCTATTCAGATCAGATATACGCCAGATATAGGGTGGAGTCGGATATAGGGGTCAGGACCGAATGGCACTGCCGTCTGTAACTGGACCATTCCGCGATTGTTACGGTTTCTTCCATGTTTTGGCACGGTTTGTCTTGCCAGTTGCGTATGTCGCACAAAATGATAGTGTTTCTGGCATCGACATACGCTAAGGCACCGGCCATGCGATTCGCCTTACGCTTATGGGCTCAAAACGCAACTATTGCATTAAGAGAGGCTTCTGACGGCAGTGCCATTCGGGTCAGGACCCTTCAGTCAATACGCTTGCGTACGCTAGATTCAATCTGAATAATCGCCCGCGATGCTGGTGTGAGAGTTACCAGCGCACCGTTGAGACGAGAAAGGGTTGCCAATGCCGTGGGAAACTGGAAACAGGCTTCGGAGCTTTCTCAACAGCAAGCAGGCTCAGCGGGAAGGCATGTGCCTCGCTATCTTGCCCACCATGGGGAACTACTCCTCTCCGCGACCCCGCCGCCCCGAAGGTGGCCGCGATGGTGGCCGCGACATTGAGACGTATTTTAATGGGACTATTCTGACTTGGGGGGCCGTGGGTTTCCTTAACGACGCTGGCTCATGCGAGCCGGATAGAACGCAGGCCCAAAAGAAGTTCCGGGACGACCTTGGCGCTGCGCTCAAGAATCACCCGACCTTGCCAGGGTTCATCTTCTTCACCAACGTAGACCTGACGCCTGCGCAAGTTAAAGACCTGAAACAGTATGCCTACGCCCGCAACGTGAGCCACGTCGAGGTATTCGACTTCAATCGCCTCCGAGATGCGCTTGATCGTCCTGCTGGATTCATCGCCAGGCTCCAGTATCTCGAAATCGAGATGTCCAAAGAAGAGCAATTGGGACTCGTTCGAGACTTTGGCCAAGAGCTTCAGAAGACGATGAATTCCGGCTTCAGCCGAATGGAGAGCTCGCTTGAGCGGTTGGAGAAGTTTCTCGACATCAGGAGACCTCTCAATCATATTGCTCTGGTTTACGCTCTTGATCAGCGGTTGGCCGACATCGCTGCTTCCCCTCAGACAATCGTGACATTTATTCAGGGACTCTGGCCGACGGGTACCCAGGGGATCATATTGTCGGCCCGAGCACAGCAGCAGACCGCCAACGATGCAGTGGTAGCAGCCTTGGAAAGCTGGCGAATAGCGGGCAGGGAAAACGGCGGCAAGACCATCTTTTCCCCGAAGGAGCATCTGCATTTTACCGGTACGCAGACCCAAAATGGCACCAATGTTGCCACTTCCTACAACCTCTTGTTCTCGGCGGGAGGGGGGAGCCTACATCTTGCCGACATTACGTCGATCAGCGTCGCCATCTTCGCGTCGCCCTCGGTGGCTTCTCATATAACCAGGTTCCAACTGGACATGAACGGTTATACCATCCTCGGAAGAGACCGGATGTATGAGGAGGATGGCAATGGCTCTCTCCCGTGCGTTCCCGAAGAGCTTGCCAAAGAGGACCTGCGTCACGTGCTTACTTCTGCCCATTCCATCAGTCATAATGACTTGAGACGATCAGGTCTTTCCTTCAGCCAGTCCTGAAACGGGAAACGGGCCAGCAGGTGGTTACCGATCGTTTGTGGGTGAATCCGGGGACGCCAGATAATCAGATAATCCGGGGACGCCATACATAATTCCATCCCAGGAATCCGGAAACGCCATACACAATTCCATCCGTCGCGGGTTCGGCTGGGGCTTTGTTTGCCGGGCGGTGCTGTGGTTGGGTGGGTTGGAGATGCCGGTGCGATTCGGCGGGGCTTGCGTTGGGGCGGGGTTTGTAGTGGGTCCGTGAGGGCCTATCTTCGTTTGTTGTGGGCCCGTGAGGGCCTATCTTCGTTTGCTATCTGGGATATGCCCTCACGGGCACACTACGAACTGGGATATGCCCTTACGGGCACACTACGAGCGAAGATATGCCCTTACGGGCACACTACGAGCGAAGATATCGCCTTACGGCGACCTGCCTACCGGCTACTGGCTACCGCCCTACCGGCTACCGCCCTACTGGCTACCGACTACTGTCGTACCGCGCGGGGTCCTTTGTTCCCGCGGCTTCGAAGCCGGCTAGGCGGAGTCGGCAGGAGTCGCAGTGGCCACAGGCGAGGCCTTCGGGCGATGGGTCGTAGCAACTGTGCGTCAGCGAGTAGTCCACGCCCAACTCCAGGCCGGCGCGGATGATCTCGCCCTTGGTCATGTGGATCAGCGGCGCGTGAATGCGGTAGGTTCCCTTGCCCTCGACGGCGGCGGCTGTGGCGAGGTTTGCCAGGCGCTCGTAGGCCTCGATGAACTCCGGGCGGCAGTCGGGATAGCCGCTGTAGTCTACCGCGTTGACGCCCAGGAAGATGTCGAACGCCCCCACCACTTCCGCGCAGGCCAGGGCGATGCTCAGGAAGATCGTGTTGCGGGCCGGCACGTACGTAACGGGAATATCCCCGCCGTCGGGCCGGTCCTTGGGCACGTCGATCGCGTCGGTAAGGGCGCTGCGTCCGAAGCCGCCCGAGGCGCTCAGGTCCAGCCGGACGATTCGATGGTCCGTAACGCCCATCGCCTCGGCCACGCGTCTCGCAGCCGAGATCTCGAACCGGTGCCGCTGCCCGTAATCGAAGCTGATGGCGCAGCAGGCAAAGCCCTGCCGGCGGGCGATCGCCAGCGTCGTGGCCGAGTCCAACCCGCCCGAGAGCAGGCACACCGCCCGTTTGTTCGTTTGTTCTGACATGCCCAACAGGCTACCACGGCTTTACTGGGCAGTGCAATCCATGTTATGATTCCTGGCGAAAGAAGAAGATACCCGCAGAGACACTGAGACGCTGAGGGTTAGAAGAAGAAACAGAAACAGGAACAGTTAGCACCTTTTTTTACTTCTTCTTTTGCTTCGTTTGGCTCTGCTTTCTTTCTGCGAGCCAAAACCGCGATTTTTCAGGAAGGACCTCGGCCATGGCTGAGTTGGAAACATTCGAAAACCCGCATCCGAGTCGCGACTACGTGATCAGGCACGTGGCGCCGGAGTTCACCAGCGTCTGCCCGAAGACAGGCCAGCCGGACTTCGGCACGATCGAGATCGAGTACGTCGCCGACAAGCTCTGCGTGGAACTCAAAAGCCTGAAGTTCTACCTGCAAGGCTTCCGCAACGTGGGAGTTTTCTACGAAGACGTCATCAACCAAATCCTGGACGACCTCGTCGCGGCGCTTTCGCCGAGGCGAATGACCGTCACCGGCCGATTCACGCCGCGAGGCGGAATGCATTCAATCATCCGGGCATCCCACGAAGGCAGTAAGCCGCAATGACCAACAAACGATTGATTGGCGGCCTGGTGATTATGGGCATTACGCTGACCGGGGCAATGGTCATCCGCTCGGTGGTTGACCCATCCCGGCGGCTTGGTAACCACCGGGGCGAAACCTCCGGGGCGGTGACGACCAACCCGGTTCAGATCATGGGCACCCGCTGCTCCCTGACGGCCGTGCCGGCCAAGGGGCAGCGCCGGCGGGCCCAGCGGGCCGTTACCGCTGCCGAGAGAGCCTTGCGACAGGTCGAGGCCCACATGAGCACGTACCTCCGATTCTCGGAGCTTTCGCAGCTCAACCGCGCGCCGGTCGGGGAGGCCGTCAAGCTCTCCGAAGACACCATGGACGTGCTGCGACTGTCGCGCACGCTCGCAACGCAGACTGGCGGGGCATTCGACGTGACTCACCTGCCGGTGTTCATGCTTTGGGCCCAGGCTGGGAAAGCCGGCCGGCTTCCCGGCGAAGCGGACATCGCCGCCGCCAGGGCCAAATGCGGCTGGGACAAGTGGAAGCTCCTGGGCGACGGCGCGGTCAAGAGCGTAGACGGCGCGGGTTTCGGCCTCGGCGGAGTCGCCAAGGGATGGGCGATAGACCGGGCCACTGAAACAATAGCCGCCGCAGGCTGCACCGGCGCCCTGGTGGAGGTCGGCGGAGACATACGCTGTTTCGGCAAGCCCGATCACAAGGACAAATGGGTCGTCGCGGTTCAGAACCCGTTCGACCAGGAGGGCAACGACTTCTTCGGCACGCTGGCTGTCAACGACGCAGCCGTCTGCACGAGCGGCAACTACGAGCGGTTCAGCATAATAGACGGCAAGCACTACAGCCACATCATCGACCCGCGAACGGGCAAGTGTGTGGACTTCGCTCCATCGGTGACGGTTGTCGCCCCCACGGCCGCGATGGCGGACGCCTGGGCGACGGCGCTCAGTGTGCTGGGGCCAGAGGGGTTCAGCCTGCTGGACGCTGGCAGCGGGATCGAGGCGATGCTGGTCGTCGGTGGCCCGACGGACTACCGCATCCACGAAACGCCCGGCTTTGCCAAGCTGCTGGACAAGCCCATCCCCCGCTCGCAGGCAAAAGAGAAGCCCCAGTCAGCAATCAATTTCGGCGGGGATGCCGGGGCGAAAAGAAACCCCCAATAGTTGGCGAAAGCAAACCTGGATGGTTTAATCGCTCTCCGATTCGATGGCCTGCCTGGGCGGCCCGGCCAACACGTCGTCGAAAAGCTTACGCAGCGCCGGCCGGTAGATGTCGTCGGATTGCACGAACCCTCCGTTGTGCGGGCCGTGAATCTCCAGGAACCGTTTGGGCTCCCCGGCCGCGGCAAGGATCTTCTCGCCGTGATGGAACGCGATCATGCCATCGGTCTTGCTGTGGATTACCATCACGGGACACTTCACGCCCCTAACGTACTCGGCTGTCTTGTACTCCATTCGCGACAGCCAGCGTACCGGCAGCCACGGAAACAACTCCACCCCGAGTTCGGTAATGTCGTAGAAGCTGGACTCGACCACCAACGCCGCCGGAGTAACGTCGCGTGCCAGGTGCGCCGCGACCGCCCCACCCAGAGATCGGCCATGGATTACGATTTGCTCGGGCTTCTCGCCGCGCGTTTCCACCAGGTACTTCCACGCGGCCTCGGCGTCGCGGTAGGTGCCCTCCTCCGACGGCCTGCCCTCGCTCTTGCCGTAGCCGCGGTAGTCGAAGACAAGCACGTTCATGCCAAGTTGGTGGTGGACGAGAATCGTCTCCAGTCGATGGGAGACATTGCCCCCGTTGCCGTGGCTGAACAAGACGGTCCCCTTTGCATTCTTGACCGGGATGTACCATGCGTGCAACTTCACCCCATCGGAAGTGACCGGCCAGACATCCTCATAGGCGAGTCCCGCGTCGGAAGGGATGGCGTCCCACTGGGGCTGCGGATAGTAAACCAGCCTGGTGTTCATCCATTTCATGCCGCAAAGCACCAGAATCCAAACCAGAGTGACACCGGGCAGAATCTGCTGGAAGAGTACTCGCAGCAGTTTCCAACCGTCCCATTTCATACCCCGTCCCTATCGGTCAATGTGGCGCGGGCAGCATGCCCGCTGCTCCAGGCGTTGTGCAATCCTCACCGCACAACGCTTACCCCTGCCATGGGGTCTTGTCCACGGTGGTCTCCGGGCGAGGCTCGATCAGGGATGGCAGGTCCTTGTCCGCAACTGCAGCGAGCTGGTCGTCGGTGGGCTTGCCAACATAGACAAGGCGCTTGGTCGGGCATTTCTCGAAGGCCTTGGCAAAATCGTCCGGCTTGGCGGGATCGTAGTTCTCGTAGTCGATCCTGGGGAGGTTTTCCTCCATGGCGAAAAGCCCGCTGAAGCGTGTGCATGCCTTGCAGCCGATGCAGCCGACCTTGCAGACGGCCTTGACGTCCTTGCCAAAGTCCCGGTTGGCGCACGACACGGCCAGCATCTGCTCGGCCTTGAAAGGCGCCATGGAAATCACGTGCCTCGGGCAGGCCCGCTCGCAGGCGCCGCAGCCGACGCACTTGTCGTAATCCACCGTGGCCAGGCCGTCGACGATATGGATCGCGTCGTACTTGCACGCCGTCACGCAGTCGCCGAAGCCCATGCACCCGTAGGTGCAGCCCTGCACGCCGCTGACGAGGTTCGCAGCCGCACATGTCTGCTCGCCGTCACGATAGTCGTTACGCTTGAGGCGGTCGGCATAGTGTGCTCCACAGTGAACGACGGGGCGATACGGGAAGCTGCCAGACAGGTCCAGGCCAAGAAGCTTTGCGATGGCCTCGGCGCAGTCGGCTCCGCCGACGGGGCAGCGGTCCGGCGGAGCGTTGCCCGCGACGACTGCCTCGGCGTATTCGCCGCAGCCTACGAACCCGCAGCCGCCGCAATTGGCGCCGGGGAGTATCTCGCCGACCTGCTCGACGCGCGGGTCTACTTCCACGTGGAAGGCCTCGTTGGCCCAGCCCAGCACGTAGCACATAAACAGCGCCAGCACCAGCATGGTCCCGGATGCCAGGATGATAATCAGTGTCGTCATATGCTACTCCTCAGCGTCTCTGCCTACCGGCAGGCAAGCTCTGCGCTTCTGTGGTAGTCATCATTGCCGTCGTGTTGGCGTCAACGGGGGCGGCGGTGCTCTGGGGCTTCTTGCCGGCCAGGCCCATCACCTTTCGCAGGTTTGTGTCCACACCCGAGAAACCCATGAACGCCATCGCCAGTATGCTCGCCAGGATAAGCGTAATGCCGGCCCCTCGCAGACACTTGGGCACATCGCAGTGATCGAGTTCCTCCCGGATGCCAGCCATGATCGCAATCGCAATCGTGAAGCCCACCCCGCCGAAGATCGCCATCGTCAATGCCTGATGAACTCCCCATGAAGCCTTGGGGTCGGTGACGTACTTGAGGATTTCCAGGCAGGCGAACAGGATCGCACAGTTGGTGGTGATGAGCGGCAGGAAGACACCGAACGACTTGTACAGCGGCGGGTGGAACTTCCGCACGTACATCTCGACGAGTTGCACCGACGAAGCGATGACGAAGATATAGACGATGTAGCTGAGGATCCGCAGGTCCAGGGTGGCGCCGGCCTCGGCACCGCCGATCTGGAGCAGCCAGCCCGTCAGTGGCGCGCCCGGCTGGAGTATGAAGTACGTGACGGTCCAACTCAGAAGCGCCGCGATGGACATCACAAACGTCACGGCCATGCCCATGCCGAAGGCCATGTCCGTCCGTCGACTGACGCCGATGAACGGGCATATGCCCACGAAGTAGTGCAGGACAAAGTTGTTGATGATCGCCGAGGTGATCGCGATCAGGATGAGGTCGCCGAAGATTTCCATTTGCAGTATCGTCCTATGCCTTGTTGGCGGCGGCTTGCTTTCGTTTTTCCGACCGTGCGGACAAGAGGTTGAAGCCCCCCATCAGCAGGCCAAGCGTCAGGAACGCTCCGGGCGGCAGGAGCATGATGCCCCATCGAGGCCAGTACGCCTCGGGCACGATGGTGAACCCGAACAGGCTGCCGTTTCCGATGATTTCCCGCACAGCCGCGATGCTCGCAAGGCCCAGTCCAAAGCCGATGGACTGACCTATGGCGTCGCCGGCGGCGGTGACCACGCCCTGCTTGGATGCGCAGACCTCGCAGCGACAGATGATGACGCAGTTGACGATGATCAGCGGGATGTATGGTCCCAGGCCCTTGCTCATATCGTACATGAAGGCTGCGAGCACCCGGTCGGCGATGGTGACGAACGTGGCGATGGTCAGCGTGAAGACCAGGATCCGCAGGTGCGGCTTGAGCAGGCCGCGGATGAGGCTGGTGACGATGTTGGCGCACGTCAGAACGAACGCCACCGCCGCGGCCATGGTCATGGCCTCTTTCATGCCGTTGGTTACCGCCAGCGTCGGGCACATGCCCAGCAC
>Ga0272444_10005719_pt1 | contig 10719 bp, 11 predicted proteins | sample SSMForm13_FD_201033 | JGI IMG/M metagenome (GOLD analysis project Ga0272444, IMG submission 201033) | Marine sediment archaeal communities from Little Sippewissett salt marsh, Falmouth, MA, United States - SSM-Form-13 | ecosystem: Environmental > Aquatic > Marine > Wetlands > Sediment ...
CTTCATCTGAGACGATCAGGTTGTGTATCTCCTCTGTCGGTGCCCAGGCGCCCTCGGCCATGTTTGACAGGATCACCAGGTTCAGATCCTGGTCGAAGACGTAGCGCATCACGGCGCTGACGCCGTGGTTGTACCCTTCCTTCTGGCAGAACAGCGCTCGGCCATCCGGCTCGACACGAAACCAGAGGCCGAGGCCGTACCGGGCGGTCCAGGTCTCTCTCTCGTAGTAGTCGACCTGTGGTGTGAAGAGCCGTTTGGTCATCTCGGGCGAGAGAAGCTCGCCCCGGCGAGCCGCGCGCAGGAACCGATCGAGATCGGCGGCCGTTACGTGCGCCCCGCTGTCCGGCGAACCGATCGGCGGAAAGGAATAGATGTTCTTCTGCCATCCGAGGATGCCGCCGCCCTCTCCTTGGATCGGATCGGCTCCTTCGGCGAGGTTCGGCGCCACCCGATCGAGCCGGAAGAAGCCTGAGTCGGCCATGCCGGCCGGCTCGAAGACACGCTCAATGACAACGTCTCGGAACGGGCGTCCGGCGGCCTTCTCAATCATCAATCCGGCCAGGATGAAGCCGCAGTTGTTGTATCGACAGCCCTTGCCTGGCGGGAAGTTCGGAGGCTTCTGAACGAACTGTGGGAGGAAGTCGGCTGTCTGGGTGACGGCGTAGTTCGGCTTCTCCTTCCACAGATCGGCGTAGTCCTCGCCGGCCTCCTCCTCGGCATCGTCACCGATTCCCGACGAGTGCGTCAGCAGCTGAAAGAGCGTCACCTCGTCGGAGATGGCCGTTCCCCGAAGCCCGAGGTAGGGCATCACGCGCGTGTCGAGGTCGAAAGACCCCTCGTCGACGAGTTGAAGGGCGGCGACGGTCGTGAACAGCTTTGTCAGAGACGCCGTGTCGAATCGAGTCTCCATCCGATTCGGGATCTGCCAAGGACGGCTGGCAAGCCCATAGGCGCCGGCGAAGACTTCGTCATCTCCTGCGGTGATTCTGACGACGCCTGAGAACGTCTCCTCTTCCGTCCGCTTGCGAAGGATCCCGTCAATGTTGTGGGCGAGATCGGAGGTCGTGTTCATGTGCCAAGACTACTCGGCTCTCTCTTTGTCCGCAGCATCGAGCCAGGGTTCGAGAAGGAGGCCGACCGACCGTCGCTCCTCCAGCGCCGCGGCCCCGGCCATGAATCCCTTGTACGTGAGCTGGGGAAGGTTCAGGCCGCGCTCCTTGAGTACGCGCGAGAATCGCTTCCGGATGTCCCGCATCATCTCGTCGAGATCCGTTGTCGATGACCGAACGTAGGCGTCCTGATGGATGATGAACTTGCGATCGAACCGCTCTCGCTTCTTGAGTTCGAGCCCATCTGGCGGATAGCCGTAGCAGAGGAGTGTGATCGGAAGGGCGAAGGCCGGCAGATCGAAGAGCACGCGGTGTTCCTCCGCATGTCCCATGATGTCGCCGATGTAGCAGGAGCCGATCCCGAGAGACTCAGCGGCGATGACCGTGTTCTGTGCGGCGACCATCGCGTCGCAACAGCTCATCAGGAGCTTCGACGGATCCGGCATCCGATGCTCGAGTCCTTCCTCTTCGCAGTACGTGCGCACGTCCCCTCCGTCGAAGAAGTCGACCCACCGCTGCATGTCGGCTAGGAAGAGCAGAACGAGGGGCGCCTCGGCGATAAAGGCGTGGCCGCAAGTCTCGGCCAGCGCCCGCTTCTTCTCGGGATCGGACACCCGGACGATGCTGTAGAGCATCATGTTGCCGGCGGTTGGTGCGCGCATCGCGCTCTCGAGAATCGCCTCGACATGGGCACCCTCGATCGGGCGATCGGCATATGTCCGAAGCGACGTGCGTCGGTCGATCAGCTGCAGTGTCTCGTTCATCGGGCCTCCTCCACGAGTTGGTGTGGTACCGATTGGGCTCGGTGGGAGAGAAGTGTAGAGAGGACGTCTCCTGCTGTCAGAGGCCTCCGCCAGCGCGTACAATCGAAGAGGAGCTCGCGGGCTCGAGGCATCGCCTCGTCGCGAGCTTCGTGTCTCTGGGAGGCAGGGCTCAGTCGTAGGAAAGGTCCTCCGGAGGGACGTCGACGAAGTCCGGTTCAGGGTCCTCGTCGAATCGGACGGCGCGAACCGTCCGATGTCCTTGCACAAGTGCCTTGCATACGCGGTGCATGCCATCCATCACGCGTCCGTCGGCTCCGAGAATGATCGGATAGGCGAGATCCGTCTCGGCTATCAGCTTGGCGTGCTCGGCGATTCGTCGGCACGTCGGCCGATCCCCTTCGTGCTCGAACCAGAACGTCTGATCGAGTTCCCGAATCTGCTCAAGAGGCTGATCAAACGGCTGGGAATCCTTGGATAGCTCAACCAAGCGATGGACATCCCAGATGAGGACCCCCCGGTCGGTCTTCTCGAAGTGATACTGCTTGCGCATGGACTGACTCTACACGAACAGCGTCTACCAAGAGACGCGGGGCCGTGATAGACCCCGCGTCGACTGTTGGTTGCCGATCCTGCGGTGCTCTAGTCCTTCTTGAGTCGATTCACGATCGACTGGTAGCAGAGACGATCATCCCGTGGCATCGGGTCCATGATCGGAGTGAGGAAGAGCTCGACCTCGCCGATCTGCGGATGCTGAAGGAGGTAGTTCGCCTGACCGAACTCCTGGTCGCGCGCTCCACGGAAGATCAGGGAGAACGCGTCCACGATGTCCGTCGAACGATCCTCGACCTTGGCCAACTCGATTTCGATCGGACCGAACGGCTGATCGAGGGCGCCGGGAATCCCCGTTGCGACGATCGTGAACGAGGAGCCCTCATGCCCCACGAAGAGCTCGTGCTCGACTCGCGTTGTCATGACGTAGCGGCTACGGCCTCGGCGGGTACTGCCCGTCCATGCAGACGCAGAACCGGATCGTCAGGTAGGGCTGCATGTTCTCGTGGGCCTGTCCGCCGCCCGTGTTCTCTCCGACCTCCACGGCGTCCGGCGCCATGTTGACACTCCTGTCCGTGCAGTAGAGGTTGGTGCGGCCCTCCTCACCCCAGTAGTGGTTCTCCGGCGTGACCTGCGTCGCGCTTCCAGCCCTCGCGTGGACGACCGCCGGATGCGTGTGAACGGGCGCCTGATTCGCAGCCAGAACGACAGACGGCACGCCGCCGGCCCATCCCATCTGGAAGTCCGGAAGTCCGGGCCCTCTGCCTACATGGATCGGAACGCGTCCGCGGAAGTCGGGAAGCTTGAAGTTGGTTCGCCCATCGCCACCGTAGAGAACGCCGTACAGGGAGTAGAGCGTCGTATACTGCGAGACCGCCAACAGCTGCCCATCCGCGTTCGACCAGTATTCTGGAGCATACTGGAACCCAACCATGCGGATTTCGCCGATGTACGCATCTGCCATTTGAGACTCCTTTCACTGTTCGAGAGCCGTCGCAGCCCTTCGACGGGACTGCGTGTCCAAGGAGGGCCTCCTCCGCTTGGATGATTCCACCGTAGTCATCACCCGCATACATGTCGAATCCCATTGTGATTGGAGGCTTCTGATGGATTCGTCCTGAATGAACGAGGGCGCGAATAGGCGTATCATGAGTCGCAATCCACTGGTCTTACGTGTTCGGAAGGATCGGAGAGGATCGATGTGAGGCAGCCGGCTCCAGGGCAGCTCGAGATTGAGCTCAGGACGCTACAGGCCGGGGATGAAGCGTTCGCGCTCGAGGTGTTCGAGTCGACGCGCGAACGCGAGCGCCAGGCCATTCCGTGGTCAGAGGGGGAGTGGGCGTCTTTCATCGAGACACAATTCGCGGCTCAGTGCCATCACTACTCCACGCACTTCCCCGGTTCGGAGCATCTCATGATCGTCGCAGACGGACGCCCCGTCGGGCGCGCCTGGGTCTGGCGCTCGCAACAGGAGATTCGGCTCATTGACATTGCGATCTTGCCCGAGCACAGATCCCAAGGCATCGGAACGCACATCATCAAGGATCTTCAGGAAGAGGCAGGAGCGAGCGGGCGCCCTGTCCGTCATTCGGTGGAACTCGAGAATCCACGGGCGCGGGCCCTCTACGAGCGGCTCGGTTTCGCACCTACCGAAACGAAGGGCTTGCACACACTGATGGAGTGGCGCCCCTCGTCGCAGACGGGAACCTAGGCCGCCTCTACGCCGAGGAGCATCTTCAGCATGCCGATTTGCCCACCGTGATAGCAGGCATGCTGGATGTAGCCGTGGAGGTTGTTGTAGGCGGAGGAGCCTCCCTCCCGAAAGGGCTTGTCGAGCTGGTCCTCGCTGACGCCCTCGGAGACGACATCTCTGACCTCCGCTTCGCCGGCGAAGAACCGGTCCATCGTCTCCGCCCAGGCGGCTGGCGAGTCATCGTCGACGGGCGGCCACTCGTCGCCCGGCTCGAAGGGGCGGGTCTCTTCGCGGACGAGATCGACGATCAGCTCCTGAGCCGTCTCCAAATGCAGAATGATCTCCCAGATGCTGTGAGCGTCCGGGATCGGCCTGGCGGAGGCCTCTGCATGAGTGACGCCTTCGAGGATTCGCTCGAACGGCCTGTCCGTCCATGGATTTCCGATGTGTGCCTGTTCCATTTGACCGACGATTCGCTCGATTTCGTTCATGAGCCCTCCCCTGATCTGAGCCTTCGACCCCGATTCTAGAAGGCGGTCGGCCTGCCTCCAAGCAAACATGCGGCGAGCCTCCGCGGTCGGCTCGACCTGCGGAGGCTCGTGCCCTTGAGATCTAGCGGAACTAGAACTCCATCCGGTAGTACTCGCCCCCGGACGCGCGGCAGCGTAGCGCCTTCCCGTTGGCGAAGGCATCGAACGTCATCCGTTCACCGGAGGCGGGTCCGCCTGTCGTGTACCAGCCATCTCCGAGGTCATTCAGGGGTTCGTCGACGTAGCCGCCGTACGACTGACAGAGGAGCTTCCCCTTTCGCTCGAAGATCCAGAAGTTTGTGACGAGGATCCCGAACGAACGGTATTGGCCTGTGATCCCCGCCCACTCAGTTGGAGTCTGGAACTCGGTTGGACCGTCGTAGCGCTCGCTACGGTACCAGTCGCCGAGCTGGAAGGCCTCGACCACGTTCTCCTGATCGTCCCGGGCGAAAGAGAGCATCCCGTGATTGAAGGCGGGATGAAGGACGGTGAAGTTATCTCCGTAGAGCGGCTCCAGCTTCCCGCTCGTTCCGTCAGCCGTCATCCAGAGCTCGCCATCCTTCGCTTCGATCCGGAAGGACCGTTCATCGGATGCATACGTGCCAACGTACGCCTCCGCCTTCTCTCCAAGCGGCTGCGGCCAGAGGGACCGAAGCTTCGGCAACTCGGGCAGCTCCTCGCTCTTCGCCGCCGCGACGAGTGTCTTCATGATCCACTTCATCTCGCCCCACGCGACATCGAAGCTATTGCAGAAGAGAACGAGTCCGACGCCATCTGCGAAGTCTCCGTACATCCCCGCTTCGAAACCGAGATTCTCCCCGCCGCCGATGATCCTGCGGCTGTTCCCGGTTCCTTCGCTCTCTTCGATCAGGACGCCATAGCCCTGCGTCATTCCAGGAAAGAAGCCCTCCATCTGGCAGTACGGGTGCGTCAGCTTCTCGAACGCCTCCTCGGAAAGGAATCGTGAACCGTCGTCGGCGACGCCTTCGCGGAGAAGCATCCGCAGGAACTGTGCAAGCTCGGAGGCCGTTGTCACGACGCTGCCGCAGCCTTCGCTGAGTTCATACCAGTTCACGACAGCCTGTTTCTCCGGTCGCGGTGTGACTCGGTCGTCGTGAACCGTGTACTTGTGGCCCACGGCCATCCGTTCGTAGAGGTCGCTCGTGATCTGTCCGTACGTGCTCTTGAGATCGAGCGGCTCGAAGATCAGCTCACGGAGCGCGCCGTCGAGCGTCTTGCCTGTGACGGTCTGAAGGATGCACTGGAGGACGTTGTAGCCGACATTGGAGTAGCTGAAGCGCTCCCCCGGCTCGTAGCTGAGCCGCGTGTTCCGCAGAACCCACGTTTGCCACCAGCTCGACGGGTAGCAGTCGATCATCATGACGAGGCCCGACATGTGCGTCAGGAGATGGTGGATCGTGATCGACTCCTCGTAGTCTGACTGAACCTCGAACCAGTCTAGGACATCGGTGACCGGAGCCTGAAGATCGAGTCGACCCTGCTCGGCCAGCCTCATGCAGGCAATGGCGGTGAAGTGCTTGGTAATCGAGCCAATCTGGAAGAGCGTCTCGTCCTTCACCGGGGCCCCGCTGTCCGCGTTCAGTGCCCCGTAGGTCCGGGTCTCCAGGAGCTCATCCTTCGTCGTGAGCGCCAGCGACAACCCCGGGCCGAGCCCGTGCTCATGGCGCTTCGTCAGCATCTCGTCGATCCGCTCGATCGCCGACTCATACTGCTTCAGTTGGGTCATGGATCCTCCTCGTTCGGTGGTTCATTGGGAGACAGGGCGTGCGAGTGCGAGCCAATGCAGTCGCAAACCGTGGACACGGCTGGGCGGTGCGGATGTCTGATCAGACCGCGTATCGTAGATCGAGCAAAGTGCCTATTCAAGAAGGTTTCGGTTTTTGAGCTTCCTGGGAGAAACTACCATGCTATGATGCCGTCCCTCGGAGGTCGACCCGTTGCGCGATCGGGTCGATCGAGATACGTTGAGAGCGCTCGACGGAGGTTCGAATGCCCTACAAGCAGCCGCAGATGCCCGGCGAAGGTCTCCCGCAGTCTCTGTATGACGCCGTGAGTTATCTGGAACGACGTGTCGCCGTCCATCTGCGCGGAACAGGCCTGCACTGGGGGCTCCGGCGCCTTCTTCAGCACCTGTTCATCGAAGACGGCCTGTCACAGTCGGAGCTGGCCGAGGCCGTTCGCTACAGCGAGGCGAGCGTCTCAAACATGCTCAAGCATCTGCTCAAGGGTGAATGGGTCGAGCGGCGTCAGGATGAGTACGACTATCGCGTCTCGCGCATCTACTTGGCCGATCGAGGCCGCGAGCTTCGCGAAGCCATCCAGGAGACACTCCGAAAGGCCGACGAGCAGATCCGGGAGGCTCTGGGCGCGGAGGATGCCGATCGGCTCCTTGAGACGCTCGGCCGAGCCGTCATCAGCCTCGATGCTCATGCCGCCGATTGCGACCCTGAGGGGAAGGAGACTTCGTGCGTTCGCCCCGGTCCGCCCGGCGAGCTGTAGCCGATCGCAGAAGCCCGGCCGGATTGCCCGTATTGGCGTCGTCAGTATGTGCGTACAAGCGGCCAGACGCGAAGGTCGGTCTCGGGTAGGGCCGATGGCTCTCCTGCCTCGAACCCGAGACGCTCGTAGAAGGACAAGACGTCCGGCTGGGTCGTTTCGGCGTAGACGGGCATGCGGCGATCGCATCGGTCGAGCATCGGCCGAAGTAGCGTCGACGCATGCCCCTCTCTTTGGTGGCTCGGATCGACAGCGAGCAGGCTCAGGAAGATGTGCTCGTCCGGCACGGTCCGAAGTCGGAGCGCTTCGTTGTGCTCCGACACTCGTCCCATGCGGTCGACGGCCTCCGCCCCGACCTGTCGGTAGAGGCGCAGTCCACCGGCTCGGAGCTGCCGCCAGCGCGTCATCGCCGCAACCTCTGACGGGAGCCATACCGCGATGCTTTCTGCATTCGACGTTGCGGACACGATGCCGTACCGGAGCCCGTAGTCGATCCGCATGCGAAACAATGCGATGGAGTCGCTCATCCGCCGGCTCACCTCCGGGAAGAAGTAGGCAATGTGCGGCTCATCGATGAAGGCCCGTGCGCAGAGTTCGGCCACGGTCTCGAGTTCGTCTCGTTGGAGAGATTTCAGGGGCTTGGTCACTCGACGTCCTCCTCGCGATTCGGCTCTGCATCCAGCTCGAGAACCAGACGACGCACGCTGGCGATCAGGCTCAGCACCGGCGCGATCTTCAGATCCGGTAGGCCGTTGGCGAAGAGAATCGCCCCCGACCTCTCGTCGGGCACATAGAAGATGATCGAGAAGACGCCGGGATCGCCGCCTGTGTGTCCTGGGACCGGGCCACGCGCGCATCGCTCCGGATCGAGGTTCCCGATCTGTTTGGTGTCCCACGCGAGTCCCTGATGCGAGTTCAGTTCCGGGAACTGGGTCCGGATCATCTCGGCGACCGTTGCCTCCTCGAGGATCCGCGATCCGTTTGCGCCCAGGCCGCCGTTCATCATCGCTTGCAGGAAGAGGGCGTACTCGGCGACGGACGTTCGAAGGGATCCGTCCGGGTAGGTGGCGTAACTGTAGTGCGGGAGGACGGTGAACGTACCATCCTTGTACTCATGTGGATGGGCGAGGAGGGACTCATCGACTTCGGCGATTCGGAAGCCGGTCTCGACCATTCCGAGGGGCTCGAAAACGTTCTCCCGGCAGTAGTCGGCGAAGTCGATTCCGGAGACTGCCTCGACGAGGACGCCGAGAAGCGCGAAGCCGACGTTGGAGTAGTCGTGGCTTGTTCCCGGCGGCTCGTCGGCGAAGTTGGCCTCGGCATCGTACCAGGTGCCGCCTGGACTCACGTAGCCCTCGACGAAGGATGCCAGAGCCAGTGGCGAGTCTCCGCCACCCGCATCGAGTGTGTACTGGCCCATGTACGTCTCATCGTGATCACGCAGGCTCGACGTGTGTGCCATGAGCTGACGGATCGTGATCGGCTCATCGGGAAGGCGCGGGTTGCGGACGGAGAAGGGCAGGTACTCGTCGACGGGGCCATCGAGGTCGACGAGACCCCGCTCGACCAGCTGCATGACCGCCGTGCCGGTGATCGTCTTGGAGACGCTGGCGACGTGGAAGAGCGTTTCCGCCGTGACCGGCCGATCGGTCCCGGCGTCGACCCGCCCGAATCCGTCCGCCCAGGCCACCTCGCCGCCGTGCAGGATGGCCACGGCCAGACCGGGCACATGTGCCTGGCGCATCCGCGTCTCGAAGAACTCGCGCGGATCCTTCGGCCTTGTGGGGTCCATCAGCTCCGAGATCTGCGCCGTTGCTCCGGCGATCGCCACGCCGAGAATTGCCAGCCAAACCGCCCATATCTTCATGAGGACTCCTTCTCTTGTGGCCTAGAGCCTGCCTGCGAGATCCCAGAGGATCGTCTCGATGCGACTGGCTGCGTAGTTCAGAAGAGGCGTCAGCCCAGGCGGAAGCGCCGGGTTCAGCCGATTGAACGAATAGATGACGGCTGTCCGATCGGAAAGGCGAACCTGCATCATCGTTCTGCAGCCGAATGCACCGCCCGAGTGTCCGCCGAGGTCACCCTCGCGGAAGACCGCCCAGCCGAGCCCATAGTCGAACGGATCCCCCGGCGAGCCCACCGCTTGAATCGACTGCATCTCTGCAACAGATGCCGGTTCAAGAATCCGCCCGTCCCGCAGAGCTCCGCCATTCATCAGAGCCGCTGCGAGTTGCGCCAAGTCTGCAAGTGTTGTACGGAGGCCGCCAGCGCCGAGCGAGCCGATCTCGTAGTGGTCCATCGGAATCGGGATCCCCAGGAGCGCCATGTAGGGCATCGCCGGCTCCGATGCGTCCGCGGCCGTGAAGGTCGAGTCGGCCATTCCGAGCGGCTCGAAGATCGCCCCCTCGACGTAGTCGGAGTACGTCTGACCCGAGACCCTCTCGACCAGCAAGGCGATGAGCTCGAAGCCGATGTTGGCGTACTCCATCCCATTTCCCGGTGGGACGTCGCGCCAGTAGGCCGGCAAGTACTCGGCCCCGGACGGCGTTAGGAAGGCGCCCAGCTCGGCAAACTCGTAGGGACGAAAGTAGAAGGTTGGGAAGAAGTGCTCGTTGACTCCGGCGAGGCTCGCAGTGTGGCTGAGGAGCATCCGGAACGTGATCGGAACATCCGGGAATGCCGGGTTGCGCAGATCAAACGGCAGGAACGGACTCACATCATCGTCGAGCGAGAACAGCCCATCCTCGGCGAGTTGGAGGATGGCGATGGCGGCGATCACCTTCGAGACCGACCCAATCACGTATTGCGTCTCCTCCGTTGCGGGGATGCTCTGGTAGACATCGGCCCATCCCCATGCTCCGTCCCAGATCACCTCCTCCCCCCTGACGATGCACGCCGAGAAGGATGGCATCCCGCCGAGACGCCGAAGAAGCTCGACGCGCAAATCGAACCCCAAACCCAACTCAGACGCTGAATTGGAGCGGCCGAGGACGGGTGCTGAGGTAACGACGAGTGAGACAATCATGATGGATCCGAGCAATAGCAGCAGTCTGGACTTCATCAGCGTGAACCTCCCAACAGAAGAAGCGCCGGCGATCTTGGCGAGATTCGACAGCCGTGACTCGCCTCCGGATGCAGGTCGAGCGTCGGACGCGAAGGGCGTCCGACGACGGCTCCTCAGCCGCCTTCGCGCAAGTACTCGAGGAGCGGAGCCAGATTCTCCTTCGCAACACCGTCGACCGGGTTCCGGATCTGGTTCTTGACGTCCTTGTTGCCGAGGAGAACCCCGGCAATCCAGATCATCGCCTTGCTGATGCCCTTCAGGCGGGCATAGTCGAACCGGCCGGGAAGGGGGAAGGCGCGGATCTGCGATCGGATCGACTCAGGCAGGGACTTGTCGATCCATTCCTGGACCGGCTCATTCGCCGGATCCGCGCCGGAGGTCGTGAACAAGACGACACGCTTGTCCTTCATCCGATCCCAGTTCTTCTGAACCCATCCTGCGAGGGACGGCTTGTTGACGATGATCGGTGAGCCGATGACGACCGTGCCCGCGC
>Ga0272444_10005720_pt1 | contig 10718 bp, 8 predicted proteins | sample SSMForm13_FD_201033 | JGI IMG/M metagenome (GOLD analysis project Ga0272444, IMG submission 201033) | Marine sediment archaeal communities from Little Sippewissett salt marsh, Falmouth, MA, United States - SSM-Form-13 | ecosystem: Environmental > Aquatic > Marine > Wetlands > Sediment ...
CCTGGTTTCAAGGTCCAGTTCCTTGACCACATGGCTTTCACCCCGGTGCAGGTAGACCGCGCCCTGATGGGTCTCGCGAAAAGCCCGGCGCTCGTCTATGAGCCCGATCGTGGTTGAATTCTGCATTGTCTGAATGGAGTAGGTCCGACCGGAGGAGCGCAAGTCCACATGACGGTGGGGGTTTTTCCTGGAGGAGAACAAAAGGTCGCCCTCCCGGCTTCGGAGCAAGCCGCCCCTGGTCTCAAGTTCGTTCACGACCTTCAGTGTCTCCGGCTCGCTCAGCCAAGGTTCGTCCGAGCGCAAGGGCTGTTCGGCCGCGGCGCATTCCAGGTGCCGGGCCAGAATCACGGCATTGTGCGGGTTGAGCACGGCCGATTCCGGCGGCCGGTTGAAGAAGTCGTCCGGGTTTCGCATGAAATACTGGTCCAGGGCGTCCTCGTGCGCGATCAGGAGCACGGCCGACTCCTGACTGCCCCGCCCCACCCTGCCGCCCCGCTGCAAGGTGGACATGACCGTGCCCGGGTATCCGACCAGGATGCAGATATCCAAGCCGCCGATGTCTATGCCCAGCTCCAGGGCGCTGGTCGAGATCACGGCCAGCAGATCGCCGTCGGACATCCTTTTTTCGATCTCCCGCCGTTCTTCCGGTAAGAATCCGGCCCGGTACGGGCTGATCCTGCCCGCATACGGCCCGGCCCGCTCCGCCGCCCACAGGCTGATCAACTCGGCCATCTTCCTTGACTGGGTGTAGACTATTGTTCGCAACTCCCTGGCCAGGGCCGACCTCATGGCCTGGATCGCGGCCTGGGCCGCGCCCAGTTCCGGATTGATAAAAACGTAGTTTCTCTTCCCTTTTGGCGCGCCGCTCCTGGTGACGCATTCCACGTCCAGCCCGGTCAGTTGATTGGCCAGCTCGGCCGGGTTTCCAATGGTGGCCGAACAAAAGACAAAGGTCGGGGCGGCCCCGTACCTGGCGCAGATGCGGGCCAGCCTTCTGAAGACCTGGGCCATGTGCGAGCCGAGCACCCCCCGGTAGGTGTGGACCTCGTCCACCACCACAAAGGAGAGCCCGGCCAGAAACGCGGTCCATTTCTCATGATGGGCCAGCAGGGAGAGGTGCAGCATTTCCGGGTTGGTCATGAGAACGTTGGGCGGATTTTCCCGGATCTTTTTTCTGAACCAGGCCGTGGTGTCGCCGTCGTAAATGGCGGCTTGCGGCCTGGCCGCCTTGGGCCAATGGCTGGTCAGGCCTTTGAAGGTCTTGAGCTGGTCCTGGGCCAGGGCTTTTAACGGGAAAAGATAGAGAGAGCGGCTTTCCGGGTCCTGAAGGAACCGTTCGATCACGGGCAGATTGTAAACCAGGCTCTTGCCGCTGGCCGTGGGCGTGGCCGCGATGACATGCTTGCCAGAGCGGATGAGGTCCGCCGCCAGGGCCTGGTGGGAGTAGAGACGGTTCGCCCCGGACTCGGCCATGAGGTCCAGGATCGCTTTGGGCCAGGGACGCTTGCAGTCCGCGAAGACCGGCTCGGCCCCGGGTTCGATCCGGTGGTGCGCGGCCTGGGGCCCGAACTTTGGAGATGCGAGCAGGGCCGAGACATACTCGGCCGCGTGGCCGGGAGTTTTCATACGGCGATATTGACTGTCGAGCTAATGGTTGTTCTACGGGCGGAAAGATCAACCGGCCGGTCAATGGCCCGTGATTTTATATTTCTTGAGCTTGTACTGCAACAGGCTTTTTGAGATTCCCAGGAGCTCGGCCGCCTTGACCTGGACAAAGTCGGACCGGGCCAGGGCCCTACGGACCAGGGCGGCCTCGATTTTCTCCAGGGTCTCGCCAAGCACGAGCTTGGCCGGCAGGAGGTCGACCGCGCTCTTGAACTGGGACTCCTCGTCCTTGATCTCGGGCGGCAGGTCCTCCACTCCGATGATCTCGTGCATGGCCAGGACCATGCAGCGCTCGACAATATTTTCGAGCTGCCTGATGTTGCCGGGCCATTCATAGCCCGTCAGAAAATCCATGGCCTCGGGAGAGAAGGATTTGGGGCTGATCTGGTTTTCCTTGGAATACTTTTGCACGAAGTGGGAGGCCAGAATCGGTATGTCCTCGCGCCTCTCGCGCAAGGGCGGAATCTGAATCTGGACCACGTTCAGGCGGTAATACAGGTCCTCGCGGAACTCCCCGGCCTCCACCGCCTTGAACAGGTCCTTGTTCGTGGCCGCGACAATGCGGATGTCAACCTCTATCTCCTTGCCCCCGCCGACCCGCTCGAACTTCCTTTCCTGCAACACCCGAAGGAGTTTTACCTGCAAGTCGTGGGAAATCTCGCCTATCTCGTCCAGAAACAGGGTGCCCTCGTTCGCCAGTTCGAACCGTCCTCTTTTCTGGGCCACCGCCCCGGTGAACGAGCCTTTTTCGTGGCCGAAAAGTTCGCTTTCCAGCACCCCGGGGTTCAGAGCCATGCAGTTGACCGAGATGAAAGGGGCCTTTTTTCGGGGCGAGGCGAAGTGGATGGCCTTGGCCACCAACTCCTTGCCCGTGCCGGATTCGCCGGTGATGAGCACGGTGCTGCGTCTGGGCGCGGCCCGGTCCACCATCTCCAGGACCCCCCTGATCCCCTTGCTTTTGCCGATGATCTGGTGCAGGCCGTAGCGCTCCTCCAGGTTCTCGTGCAGCAGCCTGAACTGCTGTTGCGCATTGGCCAGTTGGATGGCCTTGGTCACGGACAGGAGAAGCTCCTCGTTGGCGAAGGGCTTGGTGATGTAGTCAAAGGCCCCGATCTTCATCGCCTCGACCGCGGCCTCGATCGAGCCGTACGCGGTCATGATCATGACCGGTATGTGCGGATAGGTCTTCTTAACCCGCTCCAGCACGTCCTGGCCGCTGAGCTTGGGCATCTTCATGTCCGTGATGATGACGTCCACCTCGCTTTCCTCAAGATAAGCCAACCCCATTTCCGGGTCGTTCAAGGCGGTCACGGAATACCCCTCGTCCTGAAGCAGGGCCTCCAACACCAGGAGATAATTCGGCTCGTCGTCAAGTATGAGTATGTTGTTCGGCATGTCGGCTTTGATAATATGAAGGTTTTTCGGGCCTGATTGTTTATTATAAAGTTCTGAGGGGGGTCCGGGGGGAAACCCGTGTATCGACTTTTCTCCCTAAGGGCGCCCCGGGACTAATGGCGCTAGGCCATCTAAAAGAAAGGGCGCCCCCAGGCCCTCCTTTCTACCCCTTGGCCGCGGGGAAGATCATTGTGACCTTGGCCCCGCCCTGGGGGGTGTTGTCCAATTCCAGATCCCCCTGGTGGCTCTTTACTATGTTGCTCATAATGGTCAAGCCCAGGCCGGTGCCGTTGTCCTTGGTGGTGAAAAAGGGGTCCAGGAGTTTTTCCCGGTCCTTGTCATCAAAGCCGGGGCCGGAGTCCCTAAAGGAAAGGCTGATCTCTTTACCGCGCACGTTGGATTCGATCCTGATCCGACCCGGCCCCTGCATGGCCTGGAGCGAGTTGGTCAGCACGTTGTACACGGCCCGGTAAATGAGGTCCTTGTCCCCAAGCATCTTCAGGCCGGGCTGATATTCCTTTTCCACCTTTACCTTTTGCTTGGCGCATTCCCCTTCGAGAAAGACAAGGGCCTGGTCAAGCACCTGGGCCAGATCCATTTCCTTCATGTTCAACTGCTTGGGCCTGGCGTAGTCCAGAAAGTCGTTCACGGTCTGGGAGAGACGCTTGGCCTCGTCATAGATCGCCTTCAGAATCTTGGTCTGAACGTCGTCGCCCTTGCCCGCCCTTTTTATGAGCAGCTCGGCGCTGGAGCGGATGATGCCCAGGGGGTTTCTGATCTCGTGCGCCACGCCCGCGACCATGCGGCCGATCGAGGCCAGCTTTTCGCTTTGATTGAGCTCCCTCTCCAGCCGGTTTCTTTCAGATACGCGCAAGGCGTTGACCCGGTCCGTTCTTCTGATGATCCATAAGAGAATCAGGAGCAGACAGCCCGAGGTTATGAGCGTGGTGTAGATTATGACCCACTGAAAACGTATTACGGTTTGATAGTCGCCGGTAATATCCTGGTAGACCTCGAGCACGCCGACGATCTGGTCCTTTTCCTCCCCCCCTTTTTCCACCCTGAGTTCCTTTTCCACCTTGAGCGGGAAAGTGGTCTTAAGGATGACCCCGCCCGGCTTGATTGAAGGATTCAGAAACAGCCAGCTGGTGTTTTTCTCGGACTTGATCTCGTAAAAAGGGCGGGTTTCATTCAGGCATTGCTCCACGCCGGCGTCGGCCAGCCCTTCCTGTCCGACAAGGTCCTTGTTCGTGGCGAAGGATACGACCTTGTCCAGGTCGTAGATCCTAAGCTCCATGATGTGCAGGCCGTGAATGGTCGAGTTGATGACCTGCTCCAACCGGTCGTACTGGGCCTTTTGCTTGAGCTCGACCCGGCCGAAAAGCAGGGATGTCGGGAGGATGAACCGGCGGTAAATCTGATGGTTCAAGTTTTCCGCCAGCAAAAGCGAGAACTCTTTCTGCTTTGTCAGCAGAGTCTCGCGGGCCGAGTTCGCAATGACAATGGAAAGCAGGACGCCCGAACCCAGGATGAGCACCAGGGAGCTTAAGGATAAGAATCTGGCGAAGCCAAAAGAATGTTCGTCATTTTTCCTTGCGCCTGGGTTATGGACCTTTGTCGGACTTGGCTTTCTCATTTTTTCGGCGCCTTGCCTCAACCCTATTGATTACAAAATGTAGATGTTTTATGAATCGTTTTGTATTTCATTTGGTATTACTTAATCAGCGTCCGTAATACTTGGCCCACTTTTTCAAGGGCTTTAATCAGTGTTTTATCATCCACCGCATACGATATCCTGATGCACTCATCCTGCCCGAAGGCGGTCCCGGGAACCAAGGCCACGCCAGCCTTCTCAAGCATCAGGGTGCATAACTCGGTAGAGTTTTCCGCCCCCTTTCCGTAGCAGGCGCTGACATCCGGGAACAGATAGAAAGCGCCGTCTGGTTTGGGGCAGGATGCTTCGGGCCAGCCCAGGACTATTTCCATGGCGATGTCCCTGCGTCTGGCGAAAGCCCGGCGCATTTCCCCCACCTCGTCCCACGGCCCGGTCAGGGCGGCCAGGGCCGCCTTTTGGGCGATGGAGCAGATATTCGACGTGGACTGGCTTTGGATCTTTGAAAGCCCCTTGACGCAGTCCGGATGAGCCAGGACGAATCCGACCCGCCACCCGGTCATGGAGAAACTCTTGGCCAGCCCGTTGACCACGGCGACCATTTCCGGCTTTTTTTCCCACCACTTGGCCAGGGAGGCCGGAACCGCCGGTTCAAAGATCAGTTGGTCGTAAATTTCATCGGATATGATGAACAGGTTGTTGTCCAGGCAATATGCGGCCAGTTCATCAAGCTCTTGCGGGCTGTAGTGGCATCCCGTGGGGTTGGAGGGCGTGTTCAGGATAATCGCCCTGGTCTTGTCGTCAATGAGCGCGTCCAGGTCGCCCGGCTTTAACTTATAGTCGTTTTCCGCCTTTGTCGGTGCGATGACCGGCTCTCCCGAGGCGAGTTGGACCATGGCCGGATAGCTGACCCAGTAAGGGGCCGGGATTATGACCTTGTCTCCAGGATCAAGTATGGTCTGGAACAGGTTGTACAGTCCCTGTTTGCCTCCGTTGGTGACAATTGTTGATTCAATCCCGGCCCGCGTTCCATAGAAATTGTTAAAGTAGTCGGCCACGGCTTGCCGTAGTTCCGGAATCCCAGGGACCTGGGTGTAACGGGTGAACCCCTGATCAATGGCGTCCTTGGCGGCTTGCTTGATATGGTCCGGAGTTTGGAAATCAGGCTCGCCGACCGACAGGCTGATGATCTCTTTGCCCTGGGCTCTCAAGTCCATGGCTTTGGCGCTGACAGCCAACGTGGCGGAGGGTTTGATTGATTGAATTTTTTTTGAGATGCGCATCCTTTCCACCTCTGCTCTTGAATTTTACGCGAAATTCGCTCCCGCCCCCTGCCGCTGGGCGGCGCTCCCGCTTTCGCGCCCTGCGCACACTATTTTAATTTTTATTACAGGTAAACTCCGTATTGATCCTTCTAAAATTTATTCCCCTCACTTGATGAGCGCCCGCCAGTTCCAGCCCATAGGCTGTTTTCAGCGCGTCGAGGCTCAATATTTTCCGCATGCGCTCGATCAAGGAATCCGACTCTCACGCCGTACGAAGTCATTCATCGTCAGAGCTTTTGCTTGCTCCATATTTTACCCTGGCCTCCCAGACTTTGCGCGCAATTTTCCGTCCCAGGTCGTTTTCCCGCGTCCTGATCAGGGCCTCGGCCGCCTCCTTGTTGCCGCCCGACTTGAGCAGGGTGGCGGATTCCAGGTCCCGCAAATATTTTTCGCACTCCCTGATTATGGCGGATAAGTCCAGAGAACCCAATTCTTCCGGCACCCTGACAGACTTGACTCTTTTCATCTTGATTCTCCGTCTGCTTTTTTCCCCATGTTTTGTCTACAAATCGAATTTCAAAATATTTTAGTAAACGCTACATCGCACTTATTACGCTTAGCAACCCCTTTTGTCCGGATTCTCAAGCGTATTTCTTTTCGTTTGTTGATTTCATGCTTGACCCCGGAGTGGGGGGGCCGTTTCTTATTAACGCCTGGTTCAGCCGGCCCTGTTTGTTTTCCCCTTGCGTATACCGCGCTATGTGTTTCAAATCATTGCGCCGCGTGTTCAATTCGTCTGAATCCCCATCTTCCCGCTCTTGCTTTGGATTGAACAAACCCTTAACTTGATTTGCAGGCGACTTTTGCTTTTCCCGAATTTTTTTAACGAGAATCTTTATTATGCCTGCAAGCTTTGATCACGATAAACTTGGGCGCTGCGGATATGCCGCCCTGATCGGCCCGGCCAACGCCGGTAAATCAACCCTTCTCAACGCCTATTTGGGTCAAAAGGTGGCCATTGTCTCTTCCAAGCCGCAAACCACCCGCACTCAGATTAGCGGAATTTTTTCAGAAGGCTCAAATCAGATCGTTTTTCTGGACACCCCGGGCCTGCACAGACAAAAAGGCCGCATGGGCAAGGCCATGCTGCAATCCGCCCATCAGGCCCTTGCCGGAGCGGATGTCGTTCTGGCCCTTCTTGATTCAGCCCGCCTGTTGAAAAAGCCGGGATCAGCCAGATCCGATCTTGAACTGCTGGCTCGCTCTTTAAAAGGGGTGACCACTCCGACTTTGCTCGTCTTGACCAAAATCGATCTGATCAAGGATAAAAAAGAACTGCTTCCGTTGATGGAACTGCTCGCCGCCGCCCTGCCCCAGGCTTCCATCCATCTGGTTTCCGCCCTCAGACGGGACGGCCTTGACCAATTGCTGTCCGCTGTTCTTGAATTGCTTCCGCTATCCCCCCCCATTTTCCCGGAAGACCAGATATCAACCGCCCCCTTGAGATTCATGGCCGCCGAGATCATCAGGGAAAAACTGTTCGAGCGCCTCAGGCAGGAACTGCCTTATTCCGTGGCCGTGGATATCGAGAAGTGGGAGGAGATTCCCCGGAGAAACCTGTGCCGGATCAACGCCGTGATCTTCGTATCCCGCAAACATCATAAATCCATCATCATTGGTAAGCAGGGCCAGGTTTTAAAAGAGGTTGGCGCGGCGGCCCGCCTGGATATTCAGGACCTTCTGGAGCAAAAGGTCCATCTTGAGTTGTGGGTCAAAGTCCAGGAAAGCTGGCAAGAGGATTTAGGTTTTCTTCGATCCATCGGCCTTGCGACCTGATATTATTTTGTTCGCCTCTTGCTTATACCTTCTTATAAATCATTTCCCTATTCGGAGCGCTATTTCTTTTTACGCCATCATCCTTTTCAGCTTGAATCTTATTTTTGACCTTTTCATTCAATATATTTACCATATGCATTAGTTTCCATTTCTCTTAACTCTTCAACCCCCCTTAAACGCCATGACCCCTTCTCTTGATCATGCCCTTACCCAACGATTCGAGGCGTGCCTTCAGCGGATTCATGACGCCGCCCTGTCATGTGGAAGAAATCCGGAGCAGATTACTCTTGTGGCTGTTTCCAAGCGCCATCCCGTTCAATCCATTGAAAAGCTGTTCAACGCTGGCCAATTTGTTTTTGGCGAAAATTACATTCAAGAAGCCTTGCAAAAAATCACCGACCTGCCTTTTCCCGATATCAAATGGCATTTTATCGGCCACCTGCAATCCAATAAGGCCAAATTCGCCGCCGGCTCATTTTCCCTTATACATTCTGTGGATTCTTTTAAATTGGCCCATGCCTTGCATGTTGTCTCTGAAAAAAAGAATATTATTCAGAATGTGCTTATTCAAATTAATGCGGCCATGGAAAAGCAAAAATCCGGAATCGAACCTGATCAAGTCGAATCTTTGACACGCCAGGTTTTAGAGTTGCCGTCCATCAATTTGTCAGGGTTTATGTGCATGCCGCCTTTTTTTGACGATCCTGAAAAGACCAGGCCGTATTTTAAAACCACCCGTGAACTACGCGACATGATGCAAGACAAATTTAAACGCGCATTCCCGCATCTTTCCATGGGCATGAGCATGGATTTCCCCCAGGCGATTGAAGAGGGGGCCACATTGGTCAGAATTGGAACCGACATCTTCGGCCCAAGGCCGGACAAAGTTGTGAAGTAAAGGACCAGCCCATGGATCTGGCCACCATAATCGGCATAGTTCTCTCTTTCGGCCTGGTTGTTTCCGCCATCATGGTCGGTTCGAGCCTGATGATTTTTATCTCTATTCCGTCGGCCCTGATCGTTATTGGCGGAACCCTGGGCGCCACCCTGGTCAACTATCCCCTGGGCCAGGTTCTGGGGGTGATCGGGGTTGTCAAGAAGGCCTTTTTCACCAACCTGGACAGCCCAAACGACATCATTGAACGGTTCATGGACTACGCCAACCGGGCCAGACGGGAGGGCATTCTCTCCCTTGAACCGATTATCAAGCAAATCGACGACCTCTATCTTAAAAAGGGATTGCAGCTCACGGTTGACGGGCTCGAACCCCAGGCGATCCAGGAGATTCTTGAGACAGAGATTTCCTATCGCGAGGAGCGCCATGAAACCGGGGCCGAGATCATGTCCGCTCTAGGGGCGTTCGCTCCGGCGCTTGGAATGATCGGCACCGTTATCGGCCTGGTCCAGATGCTTCAGACCATGAGCGATCCCTCCACAATCGGTCCGGCCATGGCCGTGGCCCTGATCACCACTTTTTACGGGGCGGTCTTGGCCAACCTTGTTTTTATTCCCTTGTCCGGCAAGCTCAAACATAGAAGCAAGGAAGAAGTCCTGCTTATGGAGATGGTCATGGAAGGAATCCTGGCCATTTCAAAGGGTGAAAACCCTCGCATAATCCAAGAAAAGCTTTCCAGCTTTGTTCCGCCCAGACAGCGCAAGGCTGAAAGCTGATCAATCAAAGGCTGTGATTGGCCATGGCCAGAGATAAGAAAAAAAAATCCAAAGGCGGCGGCGCCGCCTGGCTGATCACCTTCTCGGACATGATGACTCTGATGCTGACCTTTTTCGTGCTCCTGGTCAGCATGGCCACCCTGGACGAACGCAGGCGCATGGTGGTTCTGGGCTCGATCATCGGCACGTTTGGACCCGGTCCGGCCGGAATGGACATGCGCTCCATATCGGACAAAAGGCGCACGGTTGAACCCGGCCCGATGAATGACATTCAAGACCTGGAGCCGTTAAAGAACATTTTGTGGGAGGATTTGCAGCAGGACATTGATTTTCAGTCCAACAAATATGTTCAGATCATTTCAATCAACGGGGATGTTCTTTTCGAACCCGGAAAGGCGGTTCTGAGTCCCAAAGGATACCAGATCATCAACCTGCTTTTGCCCGCATTTTTTCAAATTGATTATCCCTTGCTCATCGCTGGACACACTTCGACCAGCCGGGAGGAGTTTGGCAAAGATCACAAGATCGCGACCCAGCCGGAATTCAGAGATTTTTCATGGAGATTGTCCTTTGACCGGATTCTTTGCGTTTACAAGTATCTTCTGGAACGGGGCGTGAATCCGGACAAGCTGAGGCTTGAGGCTTTTGGCGCATATAAACCCAAATATTCCAACAAAACCCCGGCCGGAAGAAAGAAAAACAGGCGCGTGGACATCGTGCTCGACCGAAGGAACAAGGATTGGATCAAGACTCTTGAACGCGTGCGAAAGCCCGGCCAGGGCGATGAAGACTCCTATATTTTCAGGGATTTTATTTTCGACTTGAAACGCCCATAGGTCTCCGCCCCAAACGGGCTTGAGCTTTAAGAACAACGTTTTTTTGGAGCAAAAGGAAAAGTCATGGCGCGGAAGAAAAAGGAAAAACAGGAGCCGGGCGACCCGATGTGGCTGGTCACCTTCTCCGACCTTGTCACCCTGCTCCTTACTTTTTTCGTGCTTTTGCTCAGCATGTCCTCAATGGACAAGTCCGTAATCACCAAGGTGAACATATTCACCCAGGACATGGGATTCATGACCTACCAGTCAGCCGGCCGCATACCCAGCCGCATCCGCGAGGTCATCGAGCTGCTTGAAACTCCGCTTGACCTGGTGGACAAGCCCAACCGGCTCAAGGACCTTCTTTTTCCGGACGATGTCCTGCCGCCTGACATCAGTCGCAGCATGCTTGAACAGAACCTGGAAATACTGGTCCGTCCTGACGGCGTGGCTCTGGTC
>Ga0272444_10005721_pt1 | contig 10718 bp, 8 predicted proteins | sample SSMForm13_FD_201033 | JGI IMG/M metagenome (GOLD analysis project Ga0272444, IMG submission 201033) | Marine sediment archaeal communities from Little Sippewissett salt marsh, Falmouth, MA, United States - SSM-Form-13 | ecosystem: Environmental > Aquatic > Marine > Wetlands > Sediment ...
TTCCACTTCGAATCTCGGAGTTTCGGAGCCAGGACCAAAACCAATCTGGAGCTGGAAAGTTCACGATCCCAGAAGGCGGAGTAGACCTTTATGAGGTCGAGAAACAACTGATCCAGCAGGCTCTCATGCGAGCCGGGGGTAATCAGAGCAAGGCATCAAGGCTCTTGTCGATAACTCGTGATACGCTGCGCTACAAGATGAAGAAATACGGCCTTCGAAAGGGCATAGAGCAACTGGCTTAGTCTGTACCGGTCCAAGGAGTGTGAGGGTAGGCCGGTGTAACACCTTAGGTCCAACCGGGAAAGACAATGATCATAGGGATTCCAAGAGAGAACGAAGTCCTCAAAGGGGTGGAAGAGAAGCGTGTGGGGTTGTCTCCTTCCGGAGTCAGGGAAGTCTCTTCACTGGGGGCGGAGATCTTCATTACATCCGATGCCGGAGCAAGTGCGGGTTTTCTTAACCGGGAGTACCGTTCAGCTGGTGCACAGGTCGTCTATTCGAATGAGGAAGTGTTTCGCAGAGCGGATGTGGTGGTTCAATTCGGGAGGCCAAGTGAATCCGATTGCGGCTTCTTCAAAGAGAATTCCCTGCTGCTCTCCTTTTTACACCTCGGTGTGGCAAAACCGAGTCTGGTCCGGAGGCTGATTGACAGTAAGGTAACGGCTATCGGGCACGAGATTGTCCAGACCGGCGATGGTTCGCTGCCTATTCTCAGAGTCTTCAGCGAGATCGCTGGCAAGATGGCACCACACCTGGCCGGAAGGTTACTGGAAAACACCTATGGAGGACGTGGTGTCTTGCTCGGAGGTACCCCTGGAATTCCTCCTGCCGATGTGACCATTCTGGGCGCGGGCATCCTCGGCTATAATGCTGCCCGTTCTTTCCTTGGTCTGGGAGCCAGCGTCTATGTGCTCGACCATAATCTGGTTAATCTCTCCAGAATGGATCAGCTGCTGCAAGGCCGAGTAGTCACCTCTTTGGCAAATCAAACAAACATTGAGAAATGTGTGACCTTCGCTGACGTTGTCATTGGGGCGGTATTGGTACCGGGACAGCCTGCACCGGTTCTTGTGACTAAGGAAATGGTCGCCCAGATGAACCCGGGAAGCGTCATCATAGACTTTTCCATCGACCAGGGTGGTTGCGTTGAGACATCCCGCTTAACCCCAAGCGAGGATTTTCTGTTCACGGAGCAAGGAGTAATCCACTTCTGCGCTCCCAACGTGACTTCCATGGTCGCGAGGACCTCCAGCTATGCGTTGACCAACGCCCTGCTTCCCTACCTCAAAAGCATTGTTCAGGATGGTGTACTCGCGACCCTGGTCAAGGAGCGATCTCTGCGCCGAGGACTATATACGTTCAACGGTTTTGCGTCAGAGCAACTCCCCTTTTCCGATCTGCCAACCGCGAATCTGGAGCAAGCAGTTGATGAGATGGAGTGACGACTACGAGAGGCGAAAGGTCTCTGCAGAAGAGGCAGTTGCTCAGATCAAATCAGGTGACAGGATCTACGTGAGCGGCAATGCGGCGACCCCGTATGTACTTCTGGAAGCCCTGGCTCAAAGCGACGACAGCCTGCAGGATGTTGAGGTCACTCACGTCCTGCTGATGGGAGACGATCCGCTTTCGCGACCTGACGCATGGGGTCGTTTTCGCCACAACTCTCTTTTTGTGGGGCCTGCAGATCGAGAAGTTGTCAATGAAGGCCTGGCTGACTACATTCCGGTTCATTTGCATGAGATCCCGGGACTGTTCACCCAGGGATACTTACCCTTACAAGTCGCCATCATACAGACCGCACCTCCCGACGAGCATGGGTTCATGAGCCTAGGGGTGGAATGCCTGGCCACGATGGCTGCCATTGCTCAGGCTCCCGTGGTCCTGGCTCAGGTCAATGAGGAGATGCCGAGAACTTTGGGAGACGCCTTCATTCACATTTCCCGGGTGACAAGACTGGTGGAAGTCTCTGAGAAGTTGCCAACTCTGGAGCCCGCCGGCTTCGGTGAGATTGAAAAGAGAATAGGTGAATCCGTGGCAGAGTTGGTCGATGACGGCAGCACCTTGCAGCTGGGTATTGGTGCGATTCCAGATGCGGTGCTCGCCTCGCTGGGAGATAAGCGAGACCTGGGCATTCATACAGAAATGGTATCTGACGGCATCATGGAGGGCGTAGAAGCTGGTGTGATCACGGGTTCCAAAAAGAGTGTCCATCGCGGCAAAGTCATTGGTACCTTTGCGCTTGGGAGCCAGGATCTCTATAACTTCCTCGACAATAATCCTCTCTTCGAGTTTCATCCTGTTGACTACACCAACGACCCTTTTGTGATCGCCAGGAACGATCGAATGATCGCAGTAAATTCGGCTATTGAGGTCGATCTCACCGGCCAGGTTTGCTCCGATTCGATCGGGCTTCGAATCTACTCCGGATTCGGTGGACAGGTGGACTTCATCCGAGGTGCAGCCCAGTCCGAAGGAGGTAAACCGATCATTGCGATGCCTTCCACTGCCAAAGGAGGCAAAGTCTCCCGTATCGTATCAACTCTGCGCAGAGGTGCGGGTGTCGTGACTACCCGTGCAGATCTCCACTACGTCGTTACAGAATATGGAACCGCGTCGCTGCACGGTAAGAACCTGAGGGAAAGGGCGCAGGAATTGATTCATATTGCCCATCCCCACTTCCGCGAAGAACTCAGTAAAGCAGCGCATGAACGTAAGCTGGTTCCGGTAACCGGTGTTCCCAGACATTTTGCGCCTCAGGTCAAAGGCTCTTCCGTTTGACCTAAATGGAAGGTAAGTACGGGGCAGGGAGCCGTCCTGACCACTCGTTCAGTCGTGCTACCCAGCAGCATATGCTGAAAACCGGACAGGCCATGAGTACCCATAACGATAAGATCCGTCTCCTGCTCTCTGGCAAAGCGTGAAATCCCGGCGTAGGCCTTGCCATCTCCTGCACCCAGCTCAACGCATAACTCCATTTCCCCAAATCCTTCTTCTCCAACGGTGTCGATCAATGCCTTCCTCGCTTCTGATTCAATTGCTGGTGCATCCTGAGCTACCGACTCCTTCCAGGCCTCGTAATACCCGGGATGCACTACCTGCTCAATTACGTAGAGTACCTGGAGATGAGCACCATACTTCTCTGCAAACTGCTTTGCACCTTTGACCGCCTCGCGTGAATGTTTGGAGAAGTCAAAGGTCGCAAGGACCTTCTTATAGTCAGGATCCTTTCTGTAGCCAGGCTGATCTTGACCAACAGTGATGACGGGGACCGGAGAAAAGCGAACCACTTTCTCCGCAACACTACCCAGAAAGAAGTTGGCCAGCGCGGACCTGCCGTGCGTCCCCATTACCACCAAATCAATTTGGTTCTCCTCAATGACTTCAAGGATTCCCGGAGCCGCCGAAATACTGTGTTTGGCGAGAGTCCGAACGACCAATTCCGATCCGGCTTTCCTTGATTTTTCTCTAAGCTTATCTGCTACATAAGATTCGTACTCGGCCTCGTCGAAGAAATGGTGTTCCGGTTGCGCAGGATCACCAGAGAAAGGCGTTCGGACATGGACCATTGTCAGCTCAGCTCCAAATCTCTGAGCGATCTCAAAGGCATGTGGCAGGGCATCATTGGCGGCTTCTGAAAAATCGGTGGGGATTAGAAGTCTTTCCAACTTGATCATAGAGGCTCCTTTCAACACTAAATTGACACTGCGCTGAATGAAATGCAACCACAGGCTCCTGCCTCCATCTTTGATCTTTGTTCTTTGATCTTCAAGTGAACAGTGTTGGATAGGGCTGACATTCTGAAGGAACTCGGGGCTGGGATCTGGGCAACGGTGGCCGGTGCGTCAATGGATCAGGGGCTGGTTCTTAGGTAAAAAGTAAAAGGTAAACGGTAAATGCTGTTGCCGAATTTTACCGTTTACTCTTTACCGTCTATCTCTCAGGTCAGTCAAAAGTCACAACCAGGACGGTCGTGCCACACCTCTCCGATCATACGGTATTCGAAATGGAAGGCGGACAAGACAGAGGCCCCCTCCGTGACTGCACGGGGGTGACGACTGACGAACGACGATCCGACGATTTTGCTATTTCCCTCAAATATGGAAAGATAGCGGAGGTCAAATTGAGGAGAGACATGATATGAGTGACGACTTCAATCCTCCGCAACGCATTTTGATGGGACCAGGACCCTCCAACGTGAACCCGAAGGTTCTCGAAGGGATGGGCAAACCTGTGATTGGTCACCTGGATCCTGAGTTTGTAAGACTTATGAACGAGGTCCAGCAACTTCTACGGACGGTGTTCCAGACCTCGAATCAGCTCACGCTGCCGCTCTCTGGAACGGGAAGTGCTGGAATGGAAGCGGCTGTAGCAAATTTCGTGGAAGAGGGCGATCCTTTTCTGGTTGGAGTCCACGGGGTCTTCGGACAACGATTGGCCGAAGAGGCCAGAAGATGTCGAGGCCAGGTAACAACCGTAGAAGCGCCTTTTGGAGAGCCTCTTAATCCGGATGATCTTAGGGCAGCTGCTGAAAAATGCCGGCCAAAAGTAGTCGCCGTTGTCCATGCTGAGACTTCCACTGGAGTGCTGCAGCCTCTAGAACCAATCAAAGAGATCTGTGAGGACTTTGATGCGCTGTTACTGGCAGACACCGTGACCTCTTTGGGTGGCCACCCTGTTGCCGTTGATAGCTGGGGAGTAGATATCTGCTACAGTGGAACTCAGAAGTGCCTGAGTTGCCCACCGGGACTCGCTCCGTTCACGGCATCGGAAAGAGCGCTGGAACGCCTCCATTCCAGGACGAGTAAATGCCAAAGCTGGTATCTAGATCTCTCGATGGTCTGTCAGTATTGGGGAGAAAAACGTACCTACCATCATACCGCTCCCATTTCGATGATTTACGGTCTCAGAGAAGCCTTGAGGATTGTGGTTGAAGAAGGCCTGCAGAACCGCTGGAATCGACACCAGAAGAATCATTTGGGATTCGTAGCAGGTATCGAAGCAATGGGCCTGAAGATGCACGTTTCGCGGGAGTTTCGACTCTGGAGTCTTAATACTGTTGCGATACCGGAGACTGTCAATGATTTGGAAGTGAGACAGCAACTTCTCTCCGATTTCGACATCGAGATCGGAGGAGGACTCGGTGAACTCCAGGGCAGGGTCTGGAGAGTAGGGTTGATGGGAGAAACCAGTCGCTCACGAAATATTCTCTATTTCCTTCATGCTCTGGAAAAATGCTTGCGGAGGCAAGGTTTTCAGTGCCCAAATGGCGCGGGCGTCGCAGCAGCCTCAGAGATCCTAGGTCGCCTCTCGGTGACAGAGGGCGAACCTCTTGACTAACAGCAACTCAACCACTTGCCAAGCCAAAATATGAGAAAATATTTGAGTTTGTGCTTGGGAATAGAAATTGCAACCAGTATTTACTTGGAGAGATAACCGTTCTGTGGGGTTGGGTTGTTCTTCAGGCAAGTTGACGATCGCGACTAGAACTTGGAGTGCTTAAGATGATTAAATCTACTGGAGCCATGCAAAAGATGAGTGGAAACGCAAGTGAACAGACTTTAGATCTTGTTGATACCAGGAGTCTCTCTTCTGGAGAGCGCGAAGAACTCATAGCATTGGGATTGCTTTCGACTCTAGGTGGAGTTCAACCACCTTCTAGAGTGACTCCTCCTGAAGGCTTTTCTTCGATAGAGACTCAGGGCATTGAAGCCCCCAACGTGCTGAACGAGGCCTACGATTACGAAAAGCCTTCTGCATTTTCGAGAGGGCTCCGGCTTGATCTAGGTAACTACCGATTGCTCATAATCTCCGGAACGGCTAGTGTTGACGAGCTCGGAGAAACAACCCATGTTGGAGACTTCAGAGCTCAGTGCTGGCGTACCTATCGAAACATCACGACGCTGCTTGAAGCAGAGGGGGCCAGCTGGAAGGACGTGGTCAAGTGTACGTGCTATCTCCGGGATATCGAACGCGATTACGATGAATTCAACAAGATTCGTACCGCCTTTTTCCGATGGCAGGAACTGAACCCCTTGCCAGCCAGCGTTGGAATCCAGGCTCGCTTGTGTAGAGAGAACCTTCTCGTGGAAATTGAGGCCCTGGCTATTCTGAAAAAGACAGACTGACCGATTTTCAGGCTTCCGAGGCACTGATCAGACTTCCTACCAATCGAATCGGTCTGGGCCGTTCAAGGAAGCTTCGCTACGGATCTCGTTCTGAGGTCTTAAGCCACAATTGATGGGCCAAATAGCACAAGAAGACTAACTCGAATGGGCTTCGTAAGGATTGGACGAGTGGAAAGGGCTGGCCCGCACCCAGAAACCATCTCACTTGACGATTGTCCCATTAGACTAGTATGACAGCTCAGGAAGGCTACCCGATGGCGAGTGCCCATGAGTTAGAATAACAGTCATGGCAAAACCCTTTAGGATTGGGATCATTGGGGCTGGACTCTCTGGAATGAGTACAGCCTACTACCTGCAAAAGGCGGGCAGCGAGCTTGAGCTTGACCTGGAGATTCAACTGTTGGAACGCAGTGACCGTCTGGGTGGAGTCATAAAGACAGAGAAGTCTGGGGAACTGCTCCTTGAAGGTGGCCCCGAAGGTTGGGCTTCGTATAAAAGAGCCGCCAAGGGACTGATAGAAGAACTCGATCTATCTGCGGAACTGATCGGCTCGAATGACCAGCATCGGAGAACCTTCATCGCTCGCAACGGGGGATTAGAGGCGATTCCAGACGGGATGACCTTCCTCTCCCCGGTGGAACCCCTGGCCTTCTGGCGAACAGCAAAGATCAGCAGAATGGGCAAACTACGCGCCTTTCTGGAACCTTTTGTACCCAAAACTGAAGGCGACCTGAGTGCCCGCGATTTCTTCACTCGGAGACTGGGTGCTGAGTTTGCAGATCAATTAATCGAACCATTCGTCGCAGCGATCTTTGGCGCAGAATTCGACAAACTCTCGGTACCCAGTACAATGCCGGAGCTCTACAGAGCCGAACAACGTGCCGGGAGTCTCTGGAAAGGCCTTCGTCCACTGGCGAAAATGAGTCTAAGCACGTCAGTTCTTTTCAGTCTCCGGAGAGGAATGGCTCGACTGACAGAACGATTGGAAGAGGAACTGACGGGCATTCGGATTATTCGAGAGGTCTCGAATCTTCTCCTCGAGAGGCCCAACGGCTCGTTCCTCGTCAAAGGAGCAGGATTTGAAGACAGCTTTGACAACGTTGTTCTTTCCACGCCGGCTCACGCAACGACTCAGATTGCTGGTTGCGCCTGTCCCGGACTGAAGTCCCTGCTAAGAGACATTCCCTACACGTCCAGCACGATCGTTTACTTGTCTTACAAGAAGAAGGAGTTCTCCAACCCCTTGGATGGTTTTGGCTTCATCGTTCCCGACCAGGAAGCCGACGTCATCGATGCTTGCACGTGGGTCAATCGCAAGTTTGATGATCGCTGTCCCGAGGATAAGGTGCTGCTCAGGGCCGCCATTCACGACGGCCGAAGGGAACGACCGGAGCTTTCAGATGATGATCTGGCGCAGACTGTGCACGAAGAGATTAAGAGATTCATGGGCATCAGCGCTGCCCCCGTATTCCACAGGGTCTTCCGAGTTCGAAACGCCATACCGCAGCTGCTGGTGGGTCATGTCGCGCGAGTCTCGCAGATCCGAACAACGTTGGCAAAGTATCCCGGGCTCCATTTGGCTGCTTCCTACTATGGTGGTGTTGGAGTTCCTGACTGTATTCAGACGGCCAAGGATACAGCGCATGCTATCATTGCAAACCTCGGGGCAGGTGGCCGGTAGTCGGTAATCGGTAATCGGTAGGTCGGTGAGCGGTAGTCGGTGGTTTGCTGGGCAAGCCGTTGTTTCAATGCTCTGGTCCCTGAAAAGGCGAGGTTTTACAAGACCCAACGCGTTAAGTTCTTTGAACTTCCACCCGAGACCTGAATATGATTCGTCTTCAGTGGTCGGAAGAGGGATCATATGCGCAGAAGGGTTCTTCTGCCAGGTAATCTCCCGTCATCGCAAAAGCTCGGGCTCGAGACCCTCCACAGATATCTCGAAACGAACAGACCCGGCATTTCCCCTTTAACTGATTCAGATCTCTTAGTTCCTTGAAAACTGGATGAGTCCTATATACCTCACTGACAGAGGCCTCGCGGATGTTGCCACAAGGCACCGGCAGAAAGCCGCTGGGGTAAATGTCGCCGTCATAGCTAACGAAGACATGACCGTTTCCCGAGTTCACACCTTTCGGGGCCAAGCCTATGCTACCGCCTGGTCCAAAATCTCTCCTCATATGCCAGGGAAGCTTGCCCCGGTCTGACTTCGGAGACGATTCGATCGATCCAGCCTGAGTTAGTCTCGAATGCTCCTGTACGAGATAACGCCGGTAATGCGGCGCTTCCGTAATCTTCACGATGAAGTCCACTTGATGGGAGTACTTGGCAAGTTTAGCGAAGAGCAGTTCGAACTGCTCTGAGTTCATCTGACCGACTTCTTTCCCTCTTCCGGTGGGAACCAGAAAGAAGACCTCCCAAAAGACCGCTCCGAGATTGCCGACAATCTCGGCCATCGCCTCGAAATGCTCCAGGTTGTAGCTGCTGAAGGTGGTGTTGATCTGGAGAGGCATTTTCACCTCTCTGGCCCATTCTGCTCCACGCATCGTGCATTCGAAGGCTCCATCGACACGTCTGAACTCATCATGGACCTTTTTGGTAGGCCCATCGAGACTCAACGCCATTTGAGCCAATCCAGCGGTCTTGAGATCGGAAACAAGTTCCCGGGTCAATAAGGGAGTTGCAGCAGGTATGGTAGCCATCCTCATACCCAAGCTGTCCCCATGGGCGACCAACTGGCAAAGATCCTCTCGTTTCGCAGGGTCACCTCCAGAAAGGACACAGATAGGCGTACCCATTTCGGCCAGATTCTCCAGTAGCCGGCAACCTTCCCGAGTGGTCAACTCGCCGGGCTGCGGTTCCGGTATTGCCTCCGCCCTGCAGTGTCGGCAAGCCAGGTCGCAGGCGCGGGTCGTTTCCCAAATAGCAACAAACGGGGTCTTCGCAAAATCTACATCCGCCAAGGAAGGCATTGCTGGGTGATTCATTGAGTTCTCTTCGTGAAGGTTCTATTCATCCTTCTATCACCTCGTCTCAGGCGAAAGTTGAAAACCGGTCGGAGAACAGAGGAGATCAAACTGTTCTGTAATCTGTAAACAAAATAGCTGAGGTCACGGTGGGCCAAGTAGAGGGTATCGGTAGGCTGCACAACCAAACTGACCTCTATGTTCGGTGCTATTCCGACCGGAATTCGTTTCGCAATACACTGCTCCACAATATATTTGAATACCTCTTTCATCTCGTAATAAAAGGGCGAAGGGTAGTAAGACATCTCACTGCCTTCCAAGGGTCTGAAAATACATACCGTCGGGAATGCCCCACAGTCCGTTATGCGATCAATGGCTTTGAGAGTTTCCTCGATCGGTTCGACTCCGGCAATGATCTCACCACTCACTCTACCCTTGCCGAGTTTTGAAGAGGTGTATTCCATGGCGCTGAAAAAAGCCTCCTGACCCAAAGTTCTCTCCTTGCCAGGGCAGTAGCGCGAAAATGCGAAATCACTCATAAACTCAAAGCAGAAAGAAAAATGGTCTGCACCGAGCTCAATCAGTTCGTCATACTGTGCCAGGTCAGTGACCGGAGCCAACTGAAGTCCCACCATCAATCCAGTTTGGGACTTGATTGCCTTGAGAAATGGCTTGGCCAGCTGGAGGTCTCGACCTTCCTGATAACCACTGTTGAGATGCACAAACGTAATGCCTGACTCCCGCCGGGCTGCCACACACGTCTCTACCACATCACCGACCGTTTTGCGCCAGCTTTCATCAGCTTCTTCATTGAGACCAGTTGTGCAGAACCGACAATTCTCAGGATCGTCCTTCTTCCAGTAACGACAAACCGGGCCGATATAGATGCCCAGATATGTTCCCTGCAACGTACCAACTTGAGACATGGGTCGACCAGACGAAGTCTCCAATCCGTACCAGTCCGGCGTCGCCTCAATTCTGACCGGGTACTCCAGTCCGGTTTTATCATCAACCACCAGAAAGGATCCGTTCCTGCTCTTCAGGGAATAGGGGGATTCATGAGCAAATGACTCAGAGACCGGCACGTTGATCCAGATATCCTTCAATGAGCCTGAGATCACCAGCTCCAGCCCACTGCCCAAACCAGCCCTTGTGCGCCGGGCCAGCTGGACCTCCGGAGCCGTTTCTGGATCGATTCGTATTCCTTTGCAGAACAGATCAATTTCAAGTTCACAGGGATTCAGAGTCTGCATGGTCGATACACCAGGATCTATTGCTTTTCCGATACGATTCTACAGGAAAGGTGCAAGTTGGTGCGAGAGGACTCACTCGGCGATTGATAACTCTGTAAATAACATGCGATAATTGTCGGATGAAGAAAAAGGGCACTAATGTAGGAAAGCGCATTCTTCGCTTAAGACTTGAGAGGAAGAAGACGCAACGTGAAGTCTCTGAATTGACGGGGCTTGCTGTTTCTTACCTGTCTCGACTGGAGAACGGAAGGATCACACCCTCAATTCCCACCCTCACAAAGATCGGTGATGCGCTCGGAGTAGACATTACTGCGTTCTTTGATCACGATTCTCACTTGGATCCGAATGACAACTGCCCTGTGAGCAGTTCGGGCCGC
>Ga0272444_10005722_pt1 | contig 10717 bp, 8 predicted proteins | sample SSMForm13_FD_201033 | JGI IMG/M metagenome (GOLD analysis project Ga0272444, IMG submission 201033) | Marine sediment archaeal communities from Little Sippewissett salt marsh, Falmouth, MA, United States - SSM-Form-13 | ecosystem: Environmental > Aquatic > Marine > Wetlands > Sediment ...
TAATAATACCGTTTAAGGACCATGAAGCTCTGTCGAAGAAAATGATCTTGCTCTTACAGAACGAAGAGAAAAGGCAAAGATTCGCGGAAGAGGCTTTTATAAAATTAAGGGAAAATTTTACCCTGGGAAAATGCGCCGCGAGGCATATCAAGGTCTATGAAAAAGTAATGGAGTGAGCTTGCATGTATATTCTGGGTATCAGCGCGTATCACGGTGATTGTTCGGCCTGCCTGATAAAGGACGGCAGGATGATAGCCGCTGTCGAAGAAGAGAGGTTCAGGAGAGTAAAACACTGGGCCGGTTTTCCCGCCGAATCGGTAAGGTATTGCCTGGAAGAGGGTAAAATAACGGTTGATGAACTGGATCATGTGGCTGTAGGCAGGAACCCCCGGGCGCACGCGGGAAGAAAATTATTATTCGTTCTGACCAATCCGCGAAGCCTGGGAAAGGTTAAAGACAGGTATGACAGTAAAAAAAGAATAGAAGGCGTGGGCGGGAGGCTTTCTGGCCTGTTCGGCAAAGAGATAGAAAAAAATAAGATCCATTACATTGAACATCACAAGGCGCATATGGCCAGCGCGTTTTTGGTGTCTCCCTTCGAAGAATCGGCGATAATCAGTCTTGACGGTTTCGGGGACTTTGTGAGCTGCATGATGGGTAAAGGAGAAGACAATAAGATCAGGGTTTTGAAAACGGTGCATTACCCTCATTCCATAGGCCTGTTTTACACCATGATCACCCAGTTTCTGGGGTTTAATAAGTACGGGGACGAATATAAGGTCATGGGACTTGCTCCATACGGCAGGCCTACATATAAGGATAAGCTTAAGAGGATCATCAGGTATGCCGGCGCCGGCGCTTTCAGGTCGGATCTTTCTTTTTTTACGCATCATGTCCGAAAAACGGATGTGAGCGGGGAAGACGGAGAGCCCGGCATCAGGAACATATTCTCCGAAAAACTTATAAAAGAATTCGGACCTGCCCGTAACAGCGGAGAAAAGCTTACGGAGTATCACAGGGATATAGCCGCGTCCTTACAGGCACACACCGAAGACCTGATCTTCGCTCTATTGAACCATCTGCATGAAAAAACCGGATGTAAAAATGTGTGCCTGGCAGGCGGGGTGGCCATGAACAGCGTGGCTAACGGCAAGATCTTTGATAATACCCCTTTTGAGGAGGTTTATATCCAGCCCGCCGCCGGGGACGCGGGAACGTCCCTGGGAGCGGCCTATTATCTTTATAACCATGTTCTGGGAAGAAAAAGGGATTTTGTCATGGACACCTCTTACTGGGGCCCGATGTTCGGGGACGATCAGATCAAACTCGGTCTTGATAAGAAAAACAGGGAACTGGAAGACGCCGGTTGCGGTATAGATAAGATAGAAGACGAAGGCCTGCTTTGCGGGAAAGTAGCGGAATTTATAGCCGGCGGCAAAGTGGTGGGATGGTTCCAGGGCAGGATGGAATGGGCCCCCCGGGCCTTAGGCAACAGGAGCGTTCTCGCTGATCCCCGGGACCCGAACATGAAAGATACATTGAATACGCGGATCAAAAAAAGGGAAACCTTCAGGCCGTTTGCCCCTTCTATCCTGGAGGAAAAAGTAGGAGAATATTTTCAAATAGATCATCCTGATCCCTTTATGACCAAAGTGTATCCCGTAAAAGAAGAGAAAAGAGCGCTTATACCGGCTGTTACCCATATCGACGGCACAGGGAGATTGCAAACCGTGAGCAGAAAGCAGAATAGCCGCTATTGGCTGCTTTTGAAGGAGTTCGAGAGGATCACCGGTGTGCCGGTCCTCCTTAATACCTCATTTAACGAAAACGAACCTATTGTATGCGGGGTGGAAGAGGCGCTGGATTGTTTTCTCAGGACAGGGATGGATGTCCTGGTCCTGGGAGACTTTATCATAAAAAAGATTTTCAAGGAGGCGACGTGAAAAAGGCTTTAATCACGGGAATAACCGGCCAGGATGGTTCATACCTGGCGGAACTGCTGCTTTCCGGGGGTTATGAGGTCCATGGGATCATTCGCCGGGCCAGCACCTTTAATACGGAAAGAATTGACCACATTTATGTAGATCCTCACCAGCCGGGAGCGCGTCTCTTTCTTCATTACGGGGACCTTTCCGACGGTGAACAGATATCTAATATCATTTACAATATCAGACCCGATGAGGTATATCACTTCGGCGCGCAGTCCCATGTAAGGGTAAGTTTCGATATTCCCGAGTATTCGGGCAACGTAACGGCTTTGGGCGCGACCAGGATACTGGAAGCGATAAGGAGAAGCGGGAATAACATGAGGTTTTACCAGGCTTCGAGCAGTGAAATGTTCGGGGACTCGCCTCCCCCGCAGAATGAAAAGACACTATTTAAGCCCAGAAGTCCCTATGCCTGCGCCAAGGCGTACGCTTACTGGATGGCGAAAAATTATCGGGACGGGTATAACCTGTTTGTCTCTAACGGGATACTGTTCAACCATGAAAGCCCCCGCAGGGGAGAGACTTTTGTCACTCGTAAGATCACGAGGGCGATCGCCGCGATACTGGCAAAAAAACAGGATAATCTTTACCTGGGCAACCTTGAGGCAAAAAGGGATTGGGGGTATGCCCCTGAATATATGGAAGCAGTATGGAAAATCCTACAGCAGGATGAGCCAGGAGATTTTGTTTTGGGGACCGGCAGGTCCTATTCGGTAAAAGAATTTGTTCAAGAGGCGTTCGAGTATGCGGGGTTAGATTGGCGGAAGTACGTCAAAAATGACCCCAGATATTACAGGCCCACGGAGGTTAAGAACATTATTGCCGATCCCGCCAAAGCAAGAGAAAAAATAGACTGGAAGCCGAAAATCGGTTTTTCCGAGCTGGTGAAAATAATGATGGACGCGGACATGCGGGCGACGGGTCTTGAGCCGGCAGGGGAAGGAGATAAAATTCTGAAAGAGAAATTTCCCAACAGATGGTGGAGGGCGGATTAAATGGGTTTTTGGGATAAAAGAAAAGTTCTGGTGACCGGGGGAAGAGGTTTTCTGGGCTCTTATGTAGTGGAAAGGCTCAAGCGGAAAAAAGCAGAGGTCTTTGTCCCGGAGCTTAAAGATCACGATCTGAGAAAGATTGAAGACATAAGAAGGATGTTTGATGACTTTATGCCCGAAGTGATCATTCATCTGGCCGCATCGGTCGGGGGCATAGGGGCCAATCTTAAAAACCCGGGAAAATTCTTCTATGATAACCTGATAATGGGGATACAGCTCATGGAAGAGGCCCGGATAAGGGGCGCGTCTAAACTGGTGAATATCGGCACGATCTGTTCTTACCCCAAATACACCGACGTGCCTTTCAGGGAAGAGAACCTGTGGAACGGCTATCCGGAAGAGACGAACGCTCCTTACGGATTGGCTAAGAAGATGCTGATCGTTCAGTCCCGGGCATACCGTAAGCAATACGGGTTTAACTCAATAAACCTTCTTCAGGCAAATCTTTACGGCCCCGGAGATAATTTCGATCCCGGATCATCCCATGTGATACCCGCTTTGATCAGGAAGTTTTTTAACGCGGTTGCGAATAAAGAAGATAAGATCATAGCGTGGGGAAGCGGCGATCCTACAAGGGAATTCTTATATGTCGAGGACGCCGCCAGGGGCATATTATCGGCTGCCGAACGGTATAACGAAAGCGAGCCCGTAAACCTGGGTTCCGGATTTGAGATCTCTATACGAGACCTGGCGGATCTTATCGCCGAATATACGGGTTTTAAAGGCGAGATAGTCTGGGACAGGTCAAAACCGGACGGCCAGCCGAAAAGATGTCTGGACACTTCAAAGGCAAAGAAGTTTTTTGGATTTGAAGCGGAAACTGATCTTGGGAAAGGCTTGATGAAAACCATAGGCTGGTATAAAGAAAATCGCAAAAACATGAATTATGATGACTAAAAGTAAAAAAAACATAAAGGTCCTGTTCTACACCATGAACTGGTATCCTTTCGAGGGATCTATCCAGCACATATACAGAACGGTATTGAAACATCTTAAGGAAAGGGGATACGAGATCACCATTCTCACCTCGATCCCATATTTTCTGAACGGAAGGGAAGAGAGATGGGCCTCGTACAGGGGAAAGGCGTTTATCACGGAACACCGGGAGGGGATCAGGACCGTAAGAACCTTTGTGCTGTCGCCTTATTTCATGAGACGGTTTAAAGTGCCCATCAGGATCATAAACTGCATCTCTTTCGCGTTTTCGTCCCTGCTCGCCGGTTTATTCATCGGCAAGTATGATGTGATCTTGACCGTGTCCCATCCGCCTCTTTTGATAGGGCTTGCCTCTTTTATAATGGGCAAGATCAAGGGGTGTAAATACGTATATTCACTTCAGGACATATATCCGGATATTTTGCGGGACCTGGGCATGGTAAAGAACGGAAAAATATTCAACTTTCTCAGGAAAATAGAACTGTTTATATATGAAAAAGCCGGGAAAATATGCGTCTTGTCGTCTCAAATGGCGGATAATCTTAGCCAAAAGGGTATAAACCCGGAAAAAATAGAATTGACCCCGCATTTTACGGACCTGAACACGATCGTGCCTTTGTCCAAGCAAAATCCTTTTGCCAGGGAATACCGCCTGGATTCGAAATTTGTTGTTCTTTTTCCCGGGAGCGTGAGTTACCGTTCCGACCTGGATACTATACTGGAGTCCGCTAAGATCCTGTCGGATGAAGAGAATATAAGATTCGTTTTTATGGAAAGAGGCGAATTGAAAGATGCCTTTAGGCGGAAAGCGGCATCCCGCGGCTTGGAAAATATGGTTTTTTTGCCGTTTCAGCCGGCGGAGAGATTTCCTCAGGTGCTGGCATCCGCCGATGTCGGACTTGTTTCTTTGGACAGGGAATTCAGTGCGTATTCGGTGCCTTCCAAGATCTATAACATCATGGCCAGCGCAAGGCCGGTCATAGCGGTAGTTGACGAGAACAGCGAAGTCTCGAGGATCGTAAGGGAAGCAGAATGCGGCCTCAGCGTCCCGCCCGGCAACGCGGGTCTATTGGCGGAGCGGATACGGGAACTGGCGGTCGATAAAGGAAAGCGCGAGGAAATGGGCCAGAACGGCAGGATATTCGTTGAAAGATACCATGATCAAACCGGGATCTGCCAAAAGTATGAACAGGTGATCTGTCGTGAGATTAATATTTAAGAACGCGAGAAATAAAGAGAAGTTTCTTTTATATCTTTTTGATCTGGTATGCATTCTGTATGCCAGTCTGGTGTCCTATGCGCTTATCATATTTTTGAGGGATTTATCGGCAAGGAAATTAATGCTCGATCCCGCGTTTTCAAGGTTTGTCTTGCTGATGATCTTGTTGTATTCTCTTGGGCTTTATATCTTCGAGTTATATGATATACCCTTTAAGCTGAGGAAACTTTATACATTGACCAGCATTGCCCTGATCATTTTTTTGTCCTGTGTTATTTTTCTGGTGATAAGCGGAATTTTTAACCTGGATATGCCGGACGCGCGCGTGCTTTTTCCGTTTTTTATCCTGGCTACCGGGTGTCTTTTTATCCAGCGCTGGCTGTTTTTTAAATATATTATTTCCCCGGATAAAAAAGTGATCAATGTGTTATTCGTAGGCATAGACGCTCTTACGGAACATATATTGAATATGATGAAGGGGCCCGGATACAATGTTGTGGGAGTGGTTTCAGGCGGCGATCCGCTTTCGAATGCCGGAGAGCGCAAACAGGGGCCATTAAATATCGTTAACGCGGGTAAAGATCTGGAGGCGCTGATCGGGTCAAAAGAAGTAAAGATCCTGGTCCTGGCCCTGGAAAACCGGATGTCCTCGGATTTTATCACAAAAATGCACAAGTATAAACTTGAAGGGATCGATGTTTACAGCAGCGATCATTTTTACGAGATCCTAAGCAGAAAATTTCCCATAGAGCAGTATCTGAAAACCGGGACCGTTCCGGTCTTAAATATAGATTCATTCGCCAGCCCCGTCTTTAAAAATACAAAAAAGTTGATCGATTACTTCGGGGCAACAGTTATGCTGCTGATCTTGTCGCCGTTATTTTTAGTGATCTCAGTTTTGGTCAAAACTACCTCCAGGGGCCCCATATTCTATCTGCAGGAAAGGATAGGTTTTCAGGAAAAGCCTTTTAAATTAATTAAATTCAGAACAATGATCGTCGGGGCAGAGAAGGACAACGGCCCGCAGTGGGCTAAAAAGAACGATATCCGGACAACGAAGATCGGCAGGATCCTGCGGAGGACAAGATTGGACGAATTGCCGCAGATGATAAACGTTTTAAGGGGAGAACTCAGCTTTGTGGGCCCCCGATCCATAAGAAGACATTTTGCGGAGATCATCGAGGGCGAGGTCCCTTTTTACGCTATCAGATTCAGCGTAAAACCGGGTATTACCGGATGGGCCCAGGTAAATTATCATTACGGCGGAACAGTGGAAGGGCATGTAGAAAAATTTCGGTATGATCTATATTATCTTGAACACGCTTCTTTGCTTCTGGACCTATATATCATCCTGAAAACCCTTCAGACCCTTGTTCGCAGGCCGGCATTTTAAGGAAGAGAAAAATGGGAAAAACGATAACAATGGAAAAAGCGATAGTATGGCTTGATAGAATAACGGTTTTTTCTTTATATGCCCTGATCTTTACTTTGCCTTTTTCGAAATCGATGGTGGAGATCTTTTTCGTCGCCGCGGCGGTCAGCTGGGCCGTAAAGCGCTGGGCCGGACGCAGGCACGGGCTATCGTTCGTTGCTTACCGTCCGGTCGGGGATGGTTTGAACCTGCCGATCGGGATATTTATAAGCCTCGGGTTTTTGTCGACGCTGACGAGTGTTTCGCTTCCATTGAGCCTGGAAGGTTTTTTCTTCAAATTACTTGAAGGAGCGATGATATTTTTTATTGTTGCGGAAACGATCAATGACAACAAGAGATTGAATGGGATGTTGTTTGTAATGCTCTTTTCCATGTTTTTAATAACCGTTGATGGCTTGGTCCAGCTTATTACAGGGGCGGATTTTCTGCGGGGCCATTTTTTAAGGGGCTGGAGGATACAGGCGTCTTTTGACAATCCCAACAATTTTGCCGCCTGGCTTATTATGATGACCCCCATCGCGTTAATGCTTATGTATCATAAAACTCTTAGTTGGGTCCATTCGCTTAAGACGCGTAAATGGCGCGGAGCGGTTATAAGCCTTATCCTGTGTGTTATAACCGCTTTATTGATAACTTGTTTGGCGCTAACATATACAAGGGGCGCATGGATAGCAACGGTGCTTGCGCTGGTATTTCTCGCGTTCCTCAGGAGTAAAAAGCTGCTTGTATTGCTGATCATAGTTCTATTGATCGTTCCATTTGTGACCCCGGAACAAATGAAGGATAGAGCGCTTACGGTCCTGCATATTGATAAAATGGCGACTAAAAGGCCGTATATATGGCAGGAGGCGCTGAGTATCGTCAAGGATTTCCCGCTTCTGGGATGCGGGTTGAATACGTATACAATTGTTGCTCCCCGCTATAAGCTGCCGGGAGGGGGCGGGCATTATCCGCATAATTCCTATCTTCACATGGCAGCCGAGTCGGGCCTGCTCGGGTTAGGGGCGTTTCTGTGGATAATACTTGTTTTGTTCAGGAAGGCACTCGCGAATCTCGTCAAGATCAAGGATGGTTTTCATGGTGCCGTCCTGGCCGGGCTATTGGCGGGATTATTCGCTTTTCTGGCCCATAGTTTCGTGGATACGAATTTCTATTCTTTGCAGCTGGGTAATCTGATGTGGTTCATCATGGGGCTGATCGTTGCGATACAGAAAATAGCTGAGAAATAGGGAATAAGACGGAGGAAAGATGAAAATAACCATAGCGCAGTTAAATCCCGTTGTTGGAGATGTCAAAGGCAACCTGAGGAAAGCGACGCATGTACTGTCCGAACACGCTAAGAATTCGGACCTTGTGGTGTTCCCCGAGCTTTTCCTTTCGGGTTATCCTCCCCGGGACCTTCTGGAAAAACCCGCGTTCATCGGGAAGATAGAAGAGGCCGTCAATAAACTTCTGGAAGTCTCGAATAAATATCAGAACACGGGCATATTGATAGGCGCCCCGACTCCCACGGGTAAGAAGAACGGTAAAGGGCTTTATAATTCGGCTGTTCTTATATGCCAGGGTAAGATAGCCGGCGCGCAGCATAAAATGCTATTGCCTTCCTATGATGTTTTTGACGAGATCAGGTATTTTGACCCCGCCGAGGAAGTCAAACCGATAGAGTTCAAGGGGGAAAAGCTCGGCATTACGATATGCGAGGACATGTGGAACGATCCCGTGCTCTGGCCGGGGAAGATATACAGCTCCGATCCGGTGGAAAGACTGGCCGCCGCCGGCGCGACCATGATCATAAACATCTCGGCTTCGCCTTTTTACGCGGGCAAGGAGGATATCAGGTACCACCTTATCAGGAACCACGCCAAAAAACGCGGCATGCCGTTCATATTCGTCAACCAGGTCGGGGGGAACGACGAGCTTATATTTGACGGCAGGAGCATGTGCGTGGATAAAGAAGGTGAGGTCTTTGCGGTCTTCCCGTGTTTCAGGGAACATGTGGAGACGGCGGATACGGCATCCGGCGGCAAAGCGGAACTGTACACACCGCTGGAAAGCATAGCGGCGGTTCATGACGCGCTTGTCCTCGGAGTGAAAGATTATGTCGGGAAATGCGGTTTTTCAAAAACCATCGTGGGACTTTCGGGCGGCGTGGATTCCGCGGTCACGTGCGTGCTGGCGAAAGAGGCGCTGGGAAAAGAAAACGTAATGGGAGTCTCCATGCCGTCAGTCTACACCGCGAAAGAGAGCATGGAATACTCGAAGATGCTCGCTGAGAACCTGGGCATTGGATTTAAGACAATACCCATAGATGAAATATATTCCTCATATATCATGGCCCTTAAAAAGGACCTAGGAATAAATGAAAAAGAGGATGTGGGCGTGTACCTGCAGAATATACAGGCGAGGATAAGGGGAAATATCCTTATGGCTTTTTCCAATAAGACAGGCGCGCTTGCCCTTACAACCGGCAACAAAAGCGAGCTCGCCGTGGGGTATTGCACGCTGTACGGTGATATGGCCGGGGGTCTCGCGGTAATATCCGATGTCCCCAAGACGATGGTCTACCGGCTTGCCGAGCACATGAACCGTGCCTCGGAAATAATACCGCGCGGGACCATTGAAAGAGCGCCTTCCGCCGAACTTAAACCCGGCCAGCTGGACGCGGACACGCTGCCGCCGTATGATATTCTGGACGAGATACTTTATTATTACCTGGAGGACGGATATTCCGCCCATAAGATACAGGAGCTTGGGTTTGACATGGAAACGGTAAAATGGGTCATCAACGCCGTGAACCACAACGAATACAAAAGAAGGCAGGCGCCACCGGGCCTTAAGGTCACCACGAAGGCCTTTGGTACAGGCAGGCGCATGCCGGTCGCCTCAAAATACGAGATATAGCGTTGCAATTTTAAAAGTTTCATTGTATTATTAACTCCGAACTACGAACTAAATTAAAAGAGGTGCGATATGGCCAACGAGACAGTTTTTAAAAGATACAAGGGTAATCCGATCGTGACGCCGGAAGCGGTGCCGCGCGCAAACAGCATACACAACAGCGCCATAGTGAAATACGGCTCCGGCTACGCGGGCATATTCCGCGTTGATGAGATAGATTTCAATTTCACCATGCACGTGGGCACGAGCCGCGACGGTATACATTGGGAAATAGACCCGCATATAATGAAGATGGAATGCGATAACCCGGAGATCCCGATAAAGGCCAGGACTTACGACCCCAGGCTCACCAGAATAGGGGATACGTATTATTTCACGTGGTGTATAGATTCACCGGAGGGCCCCTGCATAGGCCTTGCCACCACAAAGGATTTCAAGACGTTCAAACAGATGGAAAACCCACTTGTGCCCGCGAACCGCAACTGCGTGATCTTCCCGAAAAAGATAAACGGCAAATACGCCATGCTGCACCGGCCAAGCGACAGGGGGCACACTCCTTTCGGCGATATGTTCTACAGCGAAAGCCCGGACCTGGTGCACTGGGGCTGCCACAGGTTCGTTTTCGGCACCATGCCCAACAGCTGGCAGTCCACCAAAATAGGCCCGGGACCGGCGCCTATTGAGACGGATGAAGGCTGGCTTCTCATATACCACGGCGTGTGGACAAGCTGTAACGGCTACCTCTACTATGTCGGCGGCGCTCTCCTTGACCTTGAAAAGCCGTGGAAGGTGCTTTACCGTACGAAGGATTACCTTCTGGCCCCGACGGAAACCTACGAACGCGTGGGGGATGTGCCGAACGTGGTATTCCCGAGCGCGGCCGTGGTCATGGATAACGGCACGATCCGCCTCTATTACGGCTGCGCCGATACGTGCGTATCCATAGCGGAGGCCAAGCTCTCCGAGGTCGTGGACTTCGTCAAGACCCATAGCTACTGATAATACGCAGGGATCGAACCCCTTCGAGATTTAGTGAATTTCTGAAAAGGGCTTTTTCGGTGCATTCCATGCCTTTTCCCGAGCTATTCTGCGTATTGGGGACAGGTCCATCTCTCTTTTTCCTCACGAACAAGGTGCGGCACCCTTCGAGATTTAGCGAATTTTTTAACGCCTTTTTTCTAACCTTTTGAAG
>Ga0272444_10005723_pt1 | contig 10716 bp, 10 predicted proteins | sample SSMForm13_FD_201033 | JGI IMG/M metagenome (GOLD analysis project Ga0272444, IMG submission 201033) | Marine sediment archaeal communities from Little Sippewissett salt marsh, Falmouth, MA, United States - SSM-Form-13 | ecosystem: Environmental > Aquatic > Marine > Wetlands > Sediment ...
GGTCCACACCGTCCAGGGTGATGCGCCCCTGTATCGGGTCGTATAGCCGGCACAGCAGCTTGACCAGCGTCGTCTTGCCCGAGCCGTTTTCGCCTACCAGGGCCACGATTTCATCCGGTTTGATCACCAGGGAAACGTCGGTCAGGGCCCGGGCGTTGGATGCCGGGTACTGAAAACACACTTTTTCGATGCGCAGGCCCCTGGTGATCGTTGGGGGGAACGGCTGCGGCGGCTTTGCGGATATGACGCGGGGTTTGATATCCATAAATTCGTAAAAGTGGGTCAAAAACAGATGGTTTTCATAAAGGTCCGCCATGCCGCCCAGCACATTTTTCAAAGACGTCAGCCCGCGCTGGAAGGCCTGAAAATACATGATCATGTCTCCCACGCTGATCAACCCGTTGATTGCACGCCAGGCAATGAAGACCGAGGTGCCGACCATGGCCAGAACCGCCCCTGACTGGGCCGCCAGGTCCGCGGCCGATCGTTTTTTCAAAATGGCTGTCTTTTCCCGGCGCAGGGTCCGGCGAATGTCGCTGAAGCGCGTCTGAAACAGCCGTCCCAGATTGAACAGCCGCAGTTCCTTGGCGTGGGTGTCATCCGTTAAAACAGAGTGAAAATAATAGGATTTGCGCTCCAATTGCGTGCGCCGGCGCTGCCACGCATACATTTTGTCGGCAAAGCGTATTTTTACCAGCACCCCCGGCAGGGTGCCGCAAAACAGCAGAAGGGCCGCGGCCCAGTGAAAGGCCATGAGAAGTCCCACCATTGCCAGAAGAGAAACGCTGTTCTGCGTCAGTCGGAGCAGACCGTTGACAATGCGGCTGGGCCGGTAGGGACCCTCCTGCTGGGCGCGGTGCAGCGTATCGAAATACGACGGGTTTTCATAGTAGGCCAGATCCACCGACATGGATTTGCGATGCAGAACGTCATACATGTAATCGGTCACGGCGATGGCCTGGGCTTCGTTGACCGACGCCGCCAGAACCCCCACCGCCGACGTCAGCAGGGCTGTGCCTCCGGCCAGGGCCAGCAGCATGGCCACCTGCGGGAAGGCGGCGGTTGCTTCCGGCATGGCCAGTGCCCCCACCACCGCATCCACGATCAGCTTTACCAGGTAAAGCGCCAGAAGCGGCAGCAGCCCCTGCAGCATTACGAGCACCACGGAAGCGACGGCCCAGCCGGGGCCGGCCTGCCACACGAACCGGACCGCCCGCTCCAGCTGCAGGGATCGTTTGATTTTTTCGATGATGGGACGCGGCGCCATTACAGTATTTGCACCGGCTTTCGACCGCTGCGCTCCCGAAAGCGGCTGAGGCGCAGGGCTTTCAGATCCAGGGAGGGTCTGCCGTCGATGATGATTTCGGAGATCAGACGGCCGGCAACGGGTCCCAGACCGAACCCGTGCCCGCTGAAGCCTGCGGCGACGACCAGACCGCGCGGCCGGTCCGGATGGTCGATCACCGGCAGCATGTCCGGAGTGCAGTCGAGAAAGCCGGCCCAGGTCCGCTCCACTGTTATACGATTCAATCCCGTATATTCCTTGCGCATGCAGCCAAGTGCGTGTTCAATCGCCCGGGCGCTGGCCGGTGGGTCCAGCACGCGATACCGCCGAAGGTCGTCGAGACGCCCCAGCACATCTTCCGCCAGAAGGTGTTCCAGTTTGAGTTTAAGCCGGTTCGTATTCTGCAAATAGGCCGGCAGAAAGGCGCCCATGAAGCGCAGGCTGTCAAGCATGATGGGATGGTCGGCTTCGTGTCCGAGGGCCACGTACATCCGTCCGTCCCGGCGCTGGCGGAATGCCGCATGCCCCCAAACGCCGGCCGGAGTGATCGCCGGCAGCGGTGCAGTCTGCGCCACACTGTTTCTGACCCATAGGGAGGGGAGGCATACACCGAGAGGACGCAGCAGGCGGGTTGACCAGGCGCCCGCAGTGCAAACGACAATGGACGCGCGGAAATGTCCTCTTTCCGTGAGTACACCGGAAACACTCCCATTTTGGGTTGTGATTTTTTTCACGGCACAATTGGAAAAAAACCGCGCCCGTCGGGCCTGCGCCGCCCGCTTAAAGGCCGGGCACACCTTTCGGGGCTCCGCCTGGCCGTCGCTGGGGGTGTACATGGCGCCCAGCACGTTCGCCCTGGCGGCCGGCACCAGCTTTCTGACCTGCTGTGCAGTCAAAAGGTGCGTCTCGAGTCCGTGCGCTTTCGCCAGTTCAAGCCAGCGTTCGAACAAATCCAGGCGCCGCCGGTCGTAGGCAAGCGCCAAATTTCCGCCTTGAAGCCATTCCAGATCCGCCCCGAGTTCGGTCGAAAGATTCCGCCACATGCGAGTGCAGGCCATCATCAGCGGCAACTCGGCTGCATTCCGACCCTGCTGACGCACAAAGCCCCAGTTGCGGCTGGACTGTTCCATGCCCACGGTCGCCTTCTCACACAACAGCACGGGCACACCGCGTTTGGCCAGATAATAGGCGGCGGTACATCCGACAATGCCGCCGCCCACAATGATCACATCGGCCGAATGGTTTTCCGCCGGCATCCTGGCATCCTTTTTATAAAGTCCCGCGTTCCTGGTTCGGCGCCGGAAGCGCCGGTCTTTCCTATCCCATGGTCCGCGAGTACACGTCGCTTGAAAGATCAGAACGGATTCCTCTTTTCAAATAGTGAAAGCCGGTAAAAGCGATCATGGCCGCATTGTCGCCGCACAGATGGATCGAAGGGATGTGAAGACAAAGGCCTGCGCCGGCCGCTTTTGCTTGTATTTTGTCCCGCAGCCGGCGGTTGGCTGCGACGCCGCCCACAATGGCTACGTGCCGGCAGCCGGTTGCGTCGGCGGCGGCCAGCAGCTTGTGGCACAAAACATCCACCACCGTTTCCTGAAAAGCGGCGGCAATGTCGTTGACCCGCCGCTCGAGATCGGACCGGTGGCGTTCGATGTAGCGTTTGACGCCGGTTTTCAACCCGCTGAAGCTGAAGTCAAAGGCGGATTTGTCAAGGTAGGGGCGCTTGAAATGAATGCGCCCGGGATCCCCTTTTCGGGCCTTTTCACCGATGATTCGCCCGCCGGGATAGCCCAGGCCGAGCATCTTGGACACCTTGTCAAAGGCCTCGCCGGCGGCGTCGTCCCGTGTCTGACCGAGAAGCGTCGCTTCCGTGTGGGAACGTACGTGGTAGATTGCGGTGTGGCCGCCTGAAACCAGCAGTGAAATGAATGGGAACGGCGGGGGCATGGCCTCCAGAAAGACGGTGTTGATATGGCCCTTCAGGTGGTCAACGCCCACAAAGGGAATGCCGCGCGCATAGGCATAGGCTTTGGCGAAGGTGTGGCCCACCAGCAATGCGCCGACGAGCCCCGGACCTTCGGTGGCGGCCACCGCGTTGATGTCGTCCGCCGTGAGCCCGGCGTTTTGAAGTGCCTGCTGCACCACCGGTACGATGGCTTCGATGTGTTTACGGCTGGCCAGCTCCGGCACCACGCCGCCAAAAGGCTGATGAATGCTGATCTGAGAGGAGACAATGGAAGACAAAACCAGCCGGTCGTCCTGCAGCACGGCGGCGGCGGTTTCATCACATGATGTTTCGATGCCCAGAATATGCATGTTCAAGCGGGTTGCTGATTGCGCTCAACACCACATAATGCGGTCCTGACCGTCTTTGCGTTCGGTGATTTCACCGATGACAAAGGCTTTTTCCTGCATGGCGTTGAGGCGTTGGAGGATATCCTGCGTCGCTTTTTCCGGCACCACGGCGACCAGGCCCAGGCCGTTGTTGAAAGTGCGCGTCATTTCCTTTTCCGGGATGTTGCCGGCTTCCTTGAGATAGGTGAAAATCGGCGGAATTTCCCAGCTGTTCTTGTACAGGATGATGCTGCAGGCCTTGGGGATGATGCGCGTCAGGTTGTCATCAAAGCCGCCGCCGGTGATATGCGCCAGCCCCAGCAGCGGCAGATCCTTCAACAGACGCTGGATGGTTTCCGAATAGATGCGGGTGGGGGTCAACAGCTCTTCGATCAGCGGTTTGCCCAGTTCGGGGATGTAGGCGTCGATGTCCAGCTTCAGGATTTCGAAGCAGATTTTGCGCACCAGCGAAAATCCGTTGCTGTGCAGCCCGTTGGAGGCAATGCCCAACAGCTGATCACCCACGTGGATTTCAGACCCGTCTATGATTTTGCTGTTGTCCACGATGCCGACGGCGAATCCGGCCAGGTCGTATTCGCCATCCTGATAGAGGCCCGGCATTTCAGCGGTTTCACCGCCGATGAGCGCACATTTGGCCATTTTGCAGCCCTCGCCGATGCCGGAGATAACGGCCATGGCCACGTCGGGAACCAGTTTGCCCATGGACAGATAATCAAGAAAAAATAAAGGCTTGGCTCCCTGAACCGCAATATCGTTGATGCACATGGCCACCAGATCGATGCCGATGGTGTCGTGCCGGCCGGACATGAAGGCCAGCTTCAACTTGGTGCCGACACCGTCTGTGGAGCTTACCAGAACCGGGCTTTCGTAATTCTGGGCGTTGATGGAAAAAAGTCCGCCGAAGCCGCCGATGTCGCCGATGACGCCGGTTCGGAAGGTCTGTTTGGCAATTGTTTTGATGTTGTCCACCAGGGCATTGGCCTTGTCGATGTCGACGCCGGCATCCGCATAGGTCAACGGCTTTTTCATAGATGCCTTTCGCTGCTGTTTTGAAAAACGATTCGAGAGTGTTTGGATCCCACGAACGGCGCTGCTGTCCACCTGCCGCTAAAATGCCGGCAATACCGCTTTTAAGACGTGTGACGGCCAAGCACTCTAAGGGCCCTGAATTTAATGAATTGCGTGCGAAAAGTCAAAACAAATTTTGACATCCTGCCGCGGCTGCTGTAAAGGATTATTTTTTTTGGTTCATACGAGACGACAGGAGCAGCGATGCGATGAAAACAATCCATGTAGGGCTTTTAGGCTTTGGTACGGTCGGCAGCGGCGTTGTCAAGCTTCTGCTGCAAAACAGGGATGTCCTGGATGCAAGGACGGGGGCGGTGATCCGGCTCAAAGCCGTTGCGGACATCGATATCGAGCGGGACCGGGGCATCGCCGTCGATCCTGCCTTGTTGACCACCGACGCCTGTGCCGTGGTGGACGACCCTGATATCGACATTGTCGTCGAGATGATCGGCGGGGAGACCATTGCCAGGGAGCTCATCCTGCGGGCTTTGACCAATGGGAAACCGGTGGTGACCGCCAACAAGGCCCTGCTGGCCAAGCACGGCAACGCGGTATTCGCGCAGGCGGCGCAAAAGGGGGTGGATCTGGCGTATGAGGCCAGCATCGGCGGCTGCATGCCCATTGTCAAAACCATTCGGGAATCGTTGGTGGGGAACCGCATTCAGGCCATGAGCGGCATTTTAAACGGCACCTGCAACTACATCCTTTCCAAAATCAGCGACGAGGGCATCCGCTTTGAAGCGGCCCTGGCCCAGGCCCAGGCCGGCGGCTATGCCGAAGCAGACCCCACCCTGGATGTCGAAGGCCTGGATGCCGCCCACAAGCTGGCCATTCTGACGGCGCTGGGCTACGGCGGCAAGATCAATTTCGATGACATTTACATCGAGGGCATATCCAAAATCACCCCGCTGGACATTGCATTTGCGGAGCAGTTCGGCTACCGCATCAAACTTCTGGCCATCAGCAAGTACCGCGACGGGGCGGTGGAGGCCAGAGTGCATCCGACCATGATTCCGTTTGACAACCTGTTGTCCAATGTCAACGGCACCCTGAACGCCATTACGGTTTCCGGTGACGCCGTGGGGGACATACTGCTGTACGGCCATGGCGCCGGGATGATGCCGACGGCCAGTGCTGTGGTGAGTGATGTGGTCGACATCGCCAGGAACCTCGTTTCGCATACCAGCGGCAGGGTGCCGCTGTTGAGCTATCAGATGGATCATGTGCAGCCGCTGGCCATCCGGCCGCTGGACGAAATTGTTACGCACTACTATTTCCGGTTTGCAGCCCTGGACAGGCCGGGCGTGCTGTCGGCCATTTCCGGTATTCTGGGAAAGCACGACATCAGCCTGCGTTCGGTGCACCAGAAAGGCCGCAAAACCGAGGGGGCGGTGCCGGTGGTGATGTTCACGCATCTGGCCCGGGAGTCGCATGTGCGCAGTGCCATGTCGGAAATCGCCGCACTCGATGTGGTGAGCGCCGATCCCATGGTCATTCGCATTGAGGATGACACGGACGATTGACACCAAGGTGAGTGGAAAATGAAAATTGTTTGTGCAGACATGGAGGGTGTTTTTACGCCGGAAATCTGGATTCAGGTGGCCCAAAAAACCGGCATCGAAGATCTCAAGCTGACGACCCGCGACATTTCAGACTATGATGTGCTGATGAAACGGCGCCTGGCCACTTTAAAACAAAACGGCATCAAACTCAAAGACATCACCGCGGTGATCGCCGCCATGGAGCCCCTGGAAGGCGCCCTGGATTTTATAGACTGGCTGCGGTCGCGCACACAGCTGATTGTGGTGTCGGACACTTATGTCGAGTTCGCCATGCCGCTGTTGAAAAAGCTGGGGTGGCCCACGCTGTTCTGCAATTCGTTGACCATCGACGCGGAGGGTGCCATCGCCGACTACAACCTGCGCCAGCCGGACGGCAAACGCCACGTGGTGTTGAACCTGCAGAATCTTTGCTACGAGATCGTCGCCGTCGGGGATTCCTACAACGACATTTCCATGCTCAAAGCCGCCGAAGACGGTGTGCTTTTCAGGCCGCCGGACAATGTTCGCGCCGAATATCCGGAGCTGCCGGCCACCTATGCGTACGCCGAACTCAAGGATGTGCTGCGCCCGCTGCTGAACGGCCGGCCGCAGGGGCCGGTGCGGAGGGATGATTGAAAGAACAGCCCAAAAGCGGCCACCGGACCCTGTATCGCGTGATATACGGCGACACGGACACCATGGGCTTTGCCTATTACGCCAACTATCTGCGCTGGTTTGAGATCGGCCGTACCGAGATGTTCCGTTCCCTGGGACTTTCCTATCATTCGATCGAGGAAAGGGGCATTTTTCTGCCCGTCGCCGAGGCCCGCTGCAAGTATCGTTCACCGGCGCGCTACGACGACCTCCTCGTTATTGAGACGGCACTGCAAAAGGGCGTGAAAGCCGGTCTGACCTTTGTATATCGGATACTGCAGGAAAAAGACGCAAGCTGCGTTGCCGAAGGCTGCACGCGCCACCCGTTTATGGACAAAGCCGGCAAGGTGGTGCGGCCGCCGGATTTTGTCCGCAAGGTGCTCAGGGACAGCCCGTTTGTGTGAGATTGGATGCTGGTCTTAACGGAGACACAGAACGCCTGGCGGTTCAAAGCCCGGCTGCAGCCGCGCTCCAGCCGCAATGCCGTCGTCGGGCTGCACGGCGACGCCCTGAAAATCAAAATCAAGGCACCGCCGGTGGAGGGGGCCGCCAACCGCATGTGCATCCGGTACCTGGCCGAATGTCTCGATGTACCCCGCTCGGCGGTTGAAATCGTTTCCGGCCGCAGCAGCCGCATCAAAACGGTGCAGGTGCGCTGTGATTCCCCCGCCGACCGCAGCGCTCTTAAACAGGCCATCCTGTCCCTGTCCCGCGGCGGCCGGACGGATGGATAACATCGTCTGCTCCGGTTCCATGAGAGAATTCCATCGAGATAAAAATATATTCCCCTTGACACGGCACGTGATTGTTGTTATTATTTAATTTTCAAAACGCAGTGATGCGGGGTGGAGCAGTCTGGTAGCTCGTCGGGCTCATAACCCGAAGGTCGTTGGTTCGAATCCAGCCCCCGCTACCAAATAATAGAAACGGGCACTTACGCGAGATCGTGGGTGCCCGTTTTTTTTAAAGCCTGATGCGGATGTTTGGACCCAAAGGAAATCCACAGGCGCTGTCGCAGGATGCCGTATTTTGTGGTATGATACCGCTGACAGGAAAGATCTGGAGAAACTGCCATGCGAATCAAAATTTATACTGTCGGCGGGACCATCGACAAGGTCTACTTCGACCGCAAGAGCACCTTTGTTGTGGGCGAGCCGAAAATCCGCGACATTTTGGAAGAAGCCGGCGTTACGTTTGCGTACACGCTGGACGCCGTGCTGCACAAGGACAGCCTGGACATGACGGATGCCGACCGCCAGTTGATCTTTGACAAGGTGGCCGCGGATCCGCACCGCCGCATCGTGATCACGCACGGCACCGACACCATGCTCGAAACCGCCAGAAAGCTGAACACCCTGGCCGACAAGATCATGGTGTTGACGGGCGCCATGCAGCCGGCGCGCTTTAAGACGAGCGATGCCGCCTTCAACATCGGCTGCGCCGTCGCCGCGGTCCAGCTGCTGCCGCCCGGCGCGTACATCGCCATGAACGGCCGCATTTTCGATCCGGAAAAGGCGCGGAAGAACAGGGAGATGGACCGTTTTGAGGTGATTGAAACGCCTTAACCGGCATGGGCGCACGCGCTCCCCCGGACCCCCAATTTTACCTGCAGGGTCAACACGCCTTGCACCGGTATCTTCCGGGGCGTTTCCGAATACATTAACGTCCGTGCGCTGGCCCCGTTCAACCGCACCGGAGATCGCGTCTAATGAAGAACGCAACGCGCAATAGCGTGCTGCCGTATTTGACCTGCCCGCGTTACAAGGGGCGGCCCAAAAAGCACATATCCGTATGCCGCAAATGCCCCTGGAAGCGCAAATGCATCGCCTATCAGCGCCACCTGCAGCCGGAACTGCCATTTAAATGGGGTTCGGAAAAATGAGGCGGCGCAGGGAAAAAATCCTGTTGTATCCTTTCCAAGCGGTCTGATATAAACCCCGCAGGATGAAAAACATCGATGCCATTATCAACCGAATTGAGGTCCTCAAACCCATTTCGCCGGTGGTCAACCGCCTGATGGAGATTGTCGGCAACCCGGGATCATCCACCAGGGACCTGGTCGAACTGGTGGAATGTGATTCGGCGCTGACCGCCAATCTGCTGCGTCTATGCAATTCCACCTACTACGGCTTGACGGTGCACGTCAATTCGGTGCACCATGCGCTCACTCTACTGGGCATGAACCGGCTGGTGGAGCTCATTCTGCTGCGCAGCACCGGTGAAAACCTGCTGCGCGCCCAGAAGGGATATGGCCTGAAACCCGGTGAACTGTGGAAGCACAGCGTGGCCTCGGCAAGGCTTGCACGGTCCTTTGCCGAGAAGAACAACCGCGGCTTCGACGTGTTTCTGATCTACACCGCCTGTCTGCTCAAGGACATCGGCAAGGTTGTCATCGAAGAAAACGTCGGGCGTTCGCTGGCCAAAATCCGCCATTTGGTCAGAAAAAAGGAATACAGCTTTGATCAGGCGGAAGAAGCCGTTCTCGGCATCGATCACGCCAGACTGGGAGGACTGATCGCAGAAAGATGGCATTTCAGTCCCAAAATGGCGTTCCTGATCCGCAACCACCACCTGACGGACCCGTCGACACGATCCGATGTGGAAAGCGGCATCATTTATCTGGCGGATACCGTATCGCGTATGGTGCTGGCCGGCATCGGCGCCGACAACCTCGCCTACAAAGTTTACGAGGAAATTTTTCTGAATCTGAACGTATCCGCCCCGGATCTGGTGGATCTGACCAGCGCGTTTCAGGTCCATCTGCATCTCGCCGATCGACTGCTGCATTCCATGCAGTCGTAAATGACGGCGCGTTTGGATCCCATTTTCGGCAATGCGGGTTATAAGCCGATGCGGTCCACGCCCCCTCCGATGCGAAGTATTGTTTTGAATAACGGTCTAATAGGGCATATTTACGTTTTTTTTGCCGCCGTAGTAACGCATAAACTGAACCCGCTCGTAGATGGAAGCGTCATGGCTTCTGCCCTGACTCAGTTTGCCGCGGAACATGGAAAGATCATCGCAGTCTTTACGCTGCATCCATTCCTCAAGCCGCCGGCGCATGGCCTGAATGTGATCGATGCCTTTCTGATAGAGGCACGAGGCGACTTGCACGGCGGCGGCGCCGGCCAGAAGCTGCTTAATAACGGCGTCGCCGTCATGGACCCCGGTGGATGCGGCCAGATCACAGTCCACTTTTTCGGCCATAATGGCGATCCAGCGCAATGAAATCGCCAGGTCCGCCGGCGTACTGAAAACAAACGAGGGTTTAACCTCCAGCTGGTCGATGTCGAAATCAGGGCTGAAAAAGCGGTTGAACAACACCAGTCCTTTGATGTCGGTTTGGGACAGATTCTGAATCATGGGGCCGAGGCTGGTAAAGTAGTGGCTTATTTTAAGCGCTATCGGGATCTTGACCTTGGCGGTGACGCTTTCCACGATTTCAAAATAGGCTTTTTCAATATCCGCACTGCTGCGGCTGAAATCAGTAGGGGGGAAAAACATGTTGAGCTCAAGCGCGTCGGCACCGGCTTCTTCCAGGTTTCCGGCATAGGAGAGCCACTCCACGGATTGACGGAAGCAGTTGATGCTGGCGATCACGGGGATGTCGACCGCCTGCTTGCAGTCCCTTATCAGCTTGATGTTTTTGGCCAGGTTCTCTTCGCGGATCACATAGTCATAATATTCGATAGGGTTTTTACGGCCCTCGTAATCAAAATACTGCTGGCCGCTGCCGCCCCCGGCCTTGGCCGATTTTAAAAAATCGGCGTATTCGAGGGCCACTTCCTCTTCAAAGATCGATTTCAGCACCAC
>Ga0272444_10005725_pt1 | contig 10714 bp, 2 predicted proteins | sample SSMForm13_FD_201033 | JGI IMG/M metagenome (GOLD analysis project Ga0272444, IMG submission 201033) | Marine sediment archaeal communities from Little Sippewissett salt marsh, Falmouth, MA, United States - SSM-Form-13 | ecosystem: Environmental > Aquatic > Marine > Wetlands > Sediment ...
GTTGTATGGAGGATAAGAAATGGAGGCACGATGATCAGGAGGCACGACCTATCGTACCTAGGCGGCAAAGCCGCTTAGTCCAAAGTTCTACAAACCGAGGCCTCGCCAAAGTTCTTTCTTCTCAAGTACTTATGGGACGGGCATTCTCTCTGGATTGGCAGATAACAGGGTTTCGGTTTGTAGCTTGGTTGTATTGACTTCGCCGGCGATAAGGACAGATATTCAAGACATATGTCGCCTGCAATTGCCGCGCTGATGGGTGTCTCCAGCAAGCATAGGGTGTCATTGGTCTGGTGGTGCATTCACCTTGAAACCTATGCCCTCGAGCTTGAGAAACTCACTTGGCGGGTCGATGTCGGCGCTGGTGTGTCCCATTGAACATCCTGGCTGTTGCCGGGATACCGCGGCCGGTGTAAGAGCGGACCGCCAAGCCAGCGTCGACAAGGCCATTCGTATCTACCTGCGCTACCTCTGGGCGGGCCGCCGTGACTGTGGGACCAGCCTCCTCAAACCCCTTTCATTTCCTGCCATCGTCAGAACGTTGGGCCTTGAATGGAATCAGGCTGACCCAACACGACAGCGTTACACGGCAGGGCTCAGAGTTGCCGTCGATGGGTCTTCGCCCATTGCTCGGCGTTAAACGCAGACGCACGGACATCGTCGGTACCTCAAGCTGCAACGTGACAACGCAGGGAGCCGGCCCCAAAACTCCCGGTGGCGCGGCCTGCTCATACTCTGGATCACGAGCATGTTGCATCCGGCGTTCAACTGAACCCTCGTTACCTCGCCCCGCACCGGTAGTGGCGTTGCCAGGATTTCTGTGGGAAGATCTTCTGTCCGTGCGTGTAGGTCTTTGAACGATTCGCGGACCAGACGACGAATATCTCTGGCTCCAAATCTTCAACCTGCCCAACCGCGTCCATGCAGTGATTGGCTGCGCACCTTTCTGGTCTTGGGAGGCAGACCGCATACCTCCTGTTCAAGCTCGAACTTCAGGCGGTCTCCAACAAGAGCTCTGCGGCTCGGGGGATTACAGGCTGACGGGCAGGGCGCGTCCTTGGAATAAGCGAAACACTGAGTGGGTGCTTGCTTCGCGCGGTTACGTTAGGGAATCAGCAAATTGCTTTTAGGGACATTCCCTATTCTCGCTTCAACTCGCAAGCGTATCCAATAGCTGTCAGTTTCTGGGGATGTCACAGCATGGTCGCTGCAGATGCATTTCGATGGCAACAGTTCTCCCGTAAGGATGGCTTGGAAAGGTCCACGCCATGATCGAGCAAAGTGCATCGCCACCGACGGTAAGTCCCGGTGTCGATGCTCCTTTCCGGGCCGCTTACTACATCCCACCGCGTGTAGGCAAAGTGCTGAGAGAATCGTCGTCGTCGTGGCTATCGTAGGCCAATGGCAAGTTGCCTTTGAGGAGCTTACCTATTTTCGTTCGAGACCAAATCCGTATCCAATACGCCGAAACCAGAAATTGAGGAGATGTCACAGGTGGAAGTCGCAACCGTTCTTCAACCGCAAGGATCGAAACGAAACATTTCTTATAGGAGGTACATGTCATGATTGGAAAGAAGAAGAAATCACGCTACCTGGTAGCTGCCTGCTTTGTCACTTTGCTGATGATGCAGTCGAGTCTGTCGGCGTTCACGCTGACCGTCCAGGAACCCAACGGGGCACCGGTCGGCGGCTACCGCTGGTTGATCGAGGAAGACACGACCAATTACACGGACCCGGGCGTACCGGTGGCCGACAGTATCAGCCTCGACATCCACAACAGCTACGCACCGGTGGTCTTGAATGGCCGCAGCGCGACATCTGTCGCGGACATCAACGTGCCGTCCGACAAGCGCTATTTTCTGTCGGTGTTGCCGGATGCGGGCCACGCGATGGGCGGGGCGCCGGTGGATGTGAACCAGACGACCGTCACAGTGAACGTTCATCCGCAGCCGATTCCTACGGCGCAGATCTCCATCCTAGCGTTCGTCGACCACGGCTCGATCAATAACGTCTACGATGCTGGCGAACAGGGTCTGGGCGGCGCCACGATCGTGATCGCCGAGTTGGGCGGCCAACAAATGACCGACGCCTTCGGGAACATGCTCGGGACGACCTATATGAGGAATCCGGACGGGTCGTTCGTGCTTGATCCGGACGGCCAGCCCCAGATCGAGATGATGGGTACCGGCTACGTGACCACACTGACCCAGGAAGATTTCGACGCCGACATCAATCCCTACAACCTCAAAGTCGGCGAGGCACTTGTGAAGAACATTGCGCCGGGCAAGTACGGCGTCATCGTGATCCCGCCCCCGCTGGACGACGATGGCAACGCCATCGAATGGAGTCAGACATCCACCATCGAAGGCACTCCCACCGTCGATGCCTGGGTCAAGGCGAACGAACCGCAACTCTTCGTGGAGGGCTTCGGAACCGGTTTCAACCATTGCTTCTTCGGCTTCGTGAAGGCAGCCCCCACAACCAACTCACCCTTCAAGGGGCAGACGTTTGCGGCGCCTGCCTGGAACGTTGCCAATCCGGGCGGCACCGGAACGGTCACGGGAAGGTTGCGACTGAACCACTTCTCGCGTCCGCCGATGACACAGGGCTTCTGGCCGGGCGACATCATCGGCGAGGGTTGGGTCGGTCTGAACGATCCGGCTTCCGGCGAGGGCCTCTACGCCGCCGCCTGCAACGAGGACGGCACTTTCAGCATAAACAACGTTCCCGCTGGAACCTATGAATTGGTCACCTGGGACACGCCGCTGGACAACCTCTTCGGCTTTCATACGGTTACAGTCGCCGAAGGCGAGACCGTGGATCTGGGTGACATTCTCGAATACCGCTGGTTCGGGACGTTCGAGGGCACGGTCTTCCTCGACGACGGCGGGGGCGACCCGAACAAAGCCAACAATGGCTTTCCGGACCCCGGCGAGCCGGGCATCCTCGAACAGAACGTCGTCATTCGCTTCCGGGACGGCACCATCTACCAGGAACAGCCTACCGATACCGCCGGGGGATTCGCCCTCGAAGAGGTTTTCCCCTTCTTCAAGTGGCTGGTGATCGAAGTCGACTTCGCTCGTTTCAAAGCCACCGGCATGACGGCCGTGGTGGATGGAGGGGGCCAGGTCCAACCCCATGATGGTTGGAACATGCCCTCTTACGACAAGCTGAATCCTCAGCCCCAGGTCGATGCCAATGGCATTGCGGTCATCAATCCCAATACGGGCAATAATCTCTCGCGTACGGAGACCGGCGAGGTGCTTACGCAAGCGATGCACCTGTTTCTGAACCAGACTAACGTCGTCCACTTCGGCAAGAACATGTATGTAGGCGACGAGAATGGTGGCATCTCCGGTATCGTCTACTACGCGACGACCCGGGCCGAAAACGATCCGCGCTACGCGGCGGGCGAGCCGTGGGAGCCGGGTATTCCGCGGGTGCAGGTCAATCTGTACATGGACAGCAACCCCAAAGACGGTGTGATCGACGACATCGACTCAAACGCCGGGCCGACACTGGCGGATGTCGACAATTATCCCTTCGGCTGGCGCGACGATCCGAATCTTCTTGGCGCCGAGGACGTCGATCGCAACAGTAACGGAAACTTCGACGCCGGTGATGCCATCCAGATCGTGATCACGGACTCATGGGACGACAACAAGCCCACGGGCTCGATCGGTCCAGACTTGACCATTCATGGCCAGCAGGTCCCGGTCGGCATGGACCAGTTTGCCACGTGGAATCAAGTCCGCCCCGGCGTCTTCGACGGTGGATACGCCTTCGGTTCCTACGTCCCTGGCGGTGTCGATACCGGTGCCGGCGAGGTTGACGGCCTGCCGACCGGCACGTATATCGTCGAAGCGGCCACGCCTCCCGGCTACAAGCTGCTCAAAGAAGAGGATAAGAACGTTGATTTCGGCGACGAGTACACACCCAGTCCGCAGCTCTTGCCGCCGATCTGCGTGGGGGACCCGCACCTGGTGCCGCAGTATCTCAGTTTCCAGACGGACGACGCCGGTGTCCCTCTGCCGGGAATCGATCCAGCAGATCTGATTGAAGCTCCTTACGCGGGAACGACTCGACCGCTGGCCGATCGCAAGCAGGTGATCCTCTCTCCTGGCAAGAACGCAGCGGCTGACTTCTTCTTCTTCACGCCCGTTCCCAAGGCGGCCCGCGGGGTGGGCTTCGTCAACAACGATCTGGGGGCCGAGTTCAATCAATGGAGCCCCAACTTCGGTGAGAAGATAGCCCCGAAGTGGATTCCGATTGCCTTACGCGACTGGACCGGAGAAGAGTTCCACCGCATTTATTGCGATGAGTTCGGCTGCTACAATTTCGCTCTCCATTCGACCTTCTCCATCAACCTGCCGGCGCCGTCGGGCGTGGCGCCGCACATGATGACGCTCGTCCTCAATGATCCTATCATGCCCGATGGGTCGATCGATCCATTCTATAATCCGGTCTACAGCATTACGCCGTGGACGTTCCAGTACTATCCGGCGACAACGAGCTATCTGGATACGCCTCTGGTACCACTGTCGGCTTTCTCAACGGCCAATCTCCTGATTGACACCGAACCGAATGAAACCCCGGTTATCTACTCGCTGGATGGTCCGGGGGGAGCGGGAACGGGCCCGGTGATCGACGAGGGCGCCGGCGGCGTCATTACGCTTCAATCCAAGGGCATGACCACGGTTCTCAACCCGGCGTACGACTCCAACGTCCCGGGCAGTCCCTTCCAAGTGAACCGCAACTATGGATTCGGAACGATCGAAGGCCAGGTTCTGCTCGACGGTTCGCCGCTGATCGTCAACAGTTGGTCAGACAGCACGATTGAGGCCGTGGTGCCCTCCGATGCCGTGACCGGTCGGGTCACCGTCGTACGCGGCGACAATGGGACGGCCACCGACGTCGGCGTAACGCTGCACGTCGTCGATATCGCGACCGCGAACATTCATTACGTGGATGATGACGGCGGCATGGACTACACCACGATCCAGGCTGCGATCGATGCCAACAGCACCCTTCCAGGCGACCTCGTTCTGGTGGCACCGGGCGTGTACAATGAGAACGTGATTATGTACAAGCCGCTGCGCCTCCAGGGCTTCGGCTCCGGCGGTACGATCATCTTCGGATACCCCAACCCTGCGGAGAAACTCACCGAATGGCACAACCGCATCAATGCCCTCGGCCCTTCAGGCTACATCAAGGCCAACCTTACAGATGCGTTTGGAGCCAACGAAGCGCCGGCTATCATCGTTATCGGTGAAGTGAACGATGGCGGCGTGGTCATCAATCCCGGTCTCCCGTTTGGCACTCCGGGCCAAGCGATGATCGACGGGTTTACCTGCTCGGGCTCCAAAGCCGGCGGTGGCATTTACGCGCCGATGGGGGCAGGCTATCTCACGATTTCGAACAACAACGTCACCGGCAACCAGGGCAACAGCGGCGGCGGCATCATCATTGGCTTTACGAATCCGAACTTCGATGTGGCCAACACGAATGTAGCCATTCGCTGGAATAAAGTCCACAAGAACGGCGGAGTCCAAGGGCCGGCCGGCATTGCGCTGCATGCGTACTCTACCAGTTATAGTGTGGAAGGCAACCTGATCTGGGGCAACTTCTCCCGGTTCAACGGCGGCGGCATCGGCCATCTGGGATTGTGCCTCGGCGACAACGTCATCCGCTATAACACAATCATTTACAACGAGGATTTTTTCGGCGTCCTGCTCAATCAAGCGGGCGATGGCGCCGGTATCTACATCGGCGGTGCTGCCGCCGGTGGAGCCGGCACCGGAAATGTAACGATCAACGCCAACCTCATTCAAGGCAACATGACCGGCTCCGGGTACGGTGGCGGCATTCGGGCCTTCGCCGTCAATGGACAGGACGTGGCGGCCTCTCCGAATGATCCGAACAACTGGTACGTCCTGAACGTCTTCAACAACATCATCGTCAACAATGTGGCCGCTCTCGGCGGTGCGGGCATTTCGCTGCAAGACGTCGCCCGGGCGCGTATTGTGAACAACACGGTGGCCAACAACGACTCGACCGCGACGGCGGCGTTGGCTTTTATCGCCGGCCAGCTCAATTCGACGCCGCAACCGTCCGGCATCCTCGGTGCGCCGCACAGTGATGCGCTGGTGGCTATGTTTGGTCCCAGTGTAACCCAGACCTATTCGAATCCTCTTCTGCAAAACAACATCGTCTGGCACAATCGCTCGTGGTACAACGACGCTTCGCTCAACGGCGGTCAGGGTGGACTCGCCCCGCGCCCCGGCTCTCCTTACTGGGATCTGGCCGTGCTGGGCTCGACGGCGCTGGCGGATCCGCATCTGACGCCGACGAACTGTCTGCTGACCGATCAGATCGATCCGGCCACGGGTTTCGACTACGGGGCGGCGACCAATGTCTACGCCGATCCGATGCTCGCTGGAGCTTATGAGAACACTCTCCAGTCGGCGGCCGTGCTGGACGAAGGCGGCAATTTTATCAGTGTTCTGATTGAGCCCTTGACGATCCAGGGCAGCAACTATCACATTACAGGCGGTTCACCGGCGATCTTGGCCGGTGACGGCGCGGTCGTCAACGACTTTACCGAACTGGCCTTCGACTACGACACAGACCCGCGTTTCCCGACGGGAACTGACATTGGCGCCGACCAGCTCACAGATACAGCGCCAAACGGAGCACCGGTGATTACCTCGGTGACGGCGACGCCCGGCGCGATCTTCGAGACGCAGACCAGTCAGCTTCAGGGCACGGCAACCGACGGCGATGGTCCTTCGCCGCTAAGCTACAACTGGATCGTGCCTCCGGGCGGCGGCAGCGTCAGCGACCCGACGATAGCCAATCCCGTCTACACTCCGCCGGACGTGGCGGCGCTGACCGTCTTCACCCTGACCGTGGAGGTCTCGGACGGCGCAGACATGACCGTCGACACCGTCGACGTCACCGTGAATGACGCGATGGCTTCCATCATCTACGAGGCGGAAGACGCCGCGCTGAGTGGGCCGGTCGTCTCCAGTGCCATCGGCGGCTACACCGGCACGGGCTTCGTTGACTACATCAATGCCAGCACCGACTACATCGAGTGGACGGTCGACGCGCCGGCAGACGGCCTGTACACGCTTCAGTTCCGTTATGCTCTCGGCATCGGCAACCGCCCGCTGGCTATCCGCGTCAACGGCGCCGTGGTGGACACGAGCCTGGACTTCCCGAGCACGGGCGGCTGGACCACATGGGGAACCACCAGTGTGACGGCGAACCTGAACATGGGCGCCAACACCGTGCGCGCGACGGCCATCGGCTTCAGCGGCGGTAACGTGGACCATCTTGAAGTCACGCTGCTGGAAGAAGGCGCCAGCATCCTCGAAGCGGAAGATGCGGTCCTCAGCGGCGCGGTGGTGGCCAGCACGATTGCCGGCTTCACCGGCACCGGCTTCGTCGATTACGTCAGCGCCAGTGCCGACTACATTGAGTGGACTGCCAACGTCCCGGTGGCCGGCCTATACAACCTCGAATTCCGCTACGCGCTGGGCAACGGTGACCGTCCGCTGGAAATCCGCGTCAACGGTGCCGTGGTGGCAGCCAGCCAGTCGTTCCCCAACACGGGCGGCTGGGGGACCTGGGGCACCGTGAGCACCCTGGCGACCATGAATGCCGGCGCCAACACTATCCGTGCCACCGCCATCGGGGCCAGCGGCGCCAATGTCGACCACGTCAAAGTAACCAGAGTGATGGCGGGTGCGGCCATCTACGAAGCCGAACTCGCGACGCTCAGCGGCGCGGTCGTCTCCAGCGCTCTGGGCGGCTATACCGGCACCGGCTTCGTCGACTACGTCAACGCCAGCGGCGACTATACCGAGTGGACGGTGAATGCACCGGCCGCCGGCTCGTATGAGCTGCAGTTCCGCTACGCACTCGGCGCCGGCGACCGTCCACTGCAAATCCAGGTCAACGGCGGCATCGTGGTTCCCAGTTTGTCCTTCCCCGCCACCGGCGGCTGGATGACCTGGGGGACGGTCAGCACGATACAGACGCTCAACGCCGGGGCCAACACGGTGCGCGCCACCGCCATTGGTTCCAGCGGCGGCAATGTAGACCATCTAAACGTGATCAGCCAATAAGCCGGACAACGGCAACAACTGTCTGGATGACAACCATGCAGAAACAACTTCTTGAAAGGGCAAGATGATGAGAAAGGTCAAATACTCTATAGCGTTGTTGCTGATGACATTGCTGCTCGGCGCTCCGTTGCACGTCTCTGCTGAGATCAATCCGCAATTCGCGCCGGACACCGACGGCATCGATACGGACGGTGACGGCGATCCGAACAACGACCACGTCTTCATCCACCTGGCGGCGGGCGACGGCATGGTCAACATGGCCGACGGCAAGCTTCAGTACATCTTCAGCTACTCCGACGTCACCGGCATGTCAAACGAGATGGTCGCGATGTCGGGCATGCTCGGCGCGACTTTCCCGGCGCCGACGATCGAGGTCGATGAAGGACAGGTGCTGTTCCTGAGTCTGACCAATGTCGGGATGTTTCTGCGTCCCGACCTGTTCGATCCGCATACCGTCCACTGGCACGGCTTTCCTCAAGCCGCGCCAGTGTTCGACGGGGTCCCCGACTCGTCGATCTCGATCAACATGGGCAGCACACTGACGTACTACTACAACGTCGTCGAAGAGGGCACCTTCATGTATCACTGCCACGTCGAAGCCACGGAGCACATGCAGATGGGCATGCTGGCCAACTTGTGGGTGAATCCGAGGCAGAACAACCTGCCGGACGGCACGGACCTCAACGGGTTCACGCACCATACCGGGTACCAGTATGCCTACAACGACGGGGATGGGTCCACGTACTATGACGTGGATTACCCCATTCAGTTCCACAGTTTCGACACCGATTTTCACGACGCGAGTCTGAACGTCCAGCCGCTTCCCTTTGCGCTGATGAAGGAAGAATACGCGATGTTCAACGGTCGCGGCTATCCCGACACAGTGGATCCGAACGTCCTGTACAACACGGCCGGCGACGAAGGCTATGATCCACAGGGCAACCGACCGTCTCAGAAGGTCAATTCGCTGATCACCGCCACGGTCGGGCAGAAGATCCTGCTGAGAATGTCCTCACTCTCGACGGTCGAACACTTCACGGTCACGAGCACGTTGCCGGTGCCGATGCACGTGGTGGGCGAGGGTGCCCGCCTGTTACGCGGCCCGGACGGAAAGGACACATCCTATCGGACACGATCAATCACCCTCGGCGGCGGAGAAGCCCGCGATGTGATTATCGATACGACCGGTGTGGCGGCAGGTACATATGCTCTGTACACCACGAACCTAAACTTCCTCAGTAACAACCAGGAAGACTTCGGCGGCATGATGACTGAGATCCACCTTACTGCCCCCTGAGGTCTGACCCTCGGAAGGATGCGTAATCCTATGCTTATAAAAGGAGACATACTATGAGTAAAAGAACAACCGGACTAATGACTTTGGGTCTGGCCTTGGCCGTCTGTGTCGGCACCCCTGCGGCTGACGCCATGATACCCGGAATCTCGGGCACAAGCCCGAACCCCACGTTCAACCTCAGCGTCAAGACCGGCTATATCGCCACACCCGACGGCGGCAGCTACCTGGTGTGGGGCTACGCCGAGGACCCCAACGCGATGCAATATCCGGGTCCCACCCTGATCGTGCATCAGGGCGACACGGTAACGGTCAACTTGACCAACGCGCTCACCGTTCCCGCCTCGATGGTTTTCCCGGGGCACGTGGTCACCGCTACCGGCGGCTCGCCGGGCCTGCTGACCAGCGAGGCCGATCCGAACGGTGGGACTGTAACGTACAGTTTCACCGCCACACACGCCGGCACGTACATGTATCACAGCGGTACCAACCCTGAATTGCAGATTGAGATGGGCCTCGTTGGGGCCTTGATCGTAAGGCCGACGGGCTTCAATCACATGGCGCCGACGGCCTATGCACACCCCGATTCGGCCTACGACCGTGAAGTCCTCTTCCTCGAAACGGAGATGGATCCCAATATCCATATCGCGGTCGAGCAAGGCGATCCAGTCCCCCTGGACGAATGGTGGGCGGTGAACTGGTTCCTCAATGGACGCTGTGCACCGGATACGATGTTGGCCGTCAAGAATCCGCTCTTGCCGCATCAGCCTTACAACTGCATGCCAATGATCCATCCCGGCGAGAAACTGCTAATGAGGTTGATCAGCGCCGGGAGGGACTCCCACCCGTTCCATACACATGGTAACAACTTCGACATCATCGCGCGCGACGGACGCTTGCTCCAAAGTGCTCCCGGAGCGGGCGCTGATCTATTGGTCTCCGACTTTACGATCACCGTTCCGCCGGGCGGAACCGCCGATACCATCTTCACCTGGACCGGCGCCGGACTCGGCTGGGACATCTACGGGCACGATCCCAACGATCCGCTGGAGCCTGATGAATACGCTCCAGACCACGGTAAGCCCTTCCCAGTGACGCTGCCCACGGACCAGGAGCTGACCTTCGGTGGCATGTGGAGCGGCTCGCCGTTCCTGGGCTTGCTGGGGACCTTGCCTCCGGGCGAAGGCGGAAACAATCCCAATGCCGGCTACACCTACATGTGGCATTCGCATAACGAAAAAGAGATGGTCAACAATGACATCTTCCCGGGCGGTTTGATGACCATGCT
>Ga0272444_10005726_pt1 | contig 10714 bp, 7 predicted proteins | sample SSMForm13_FD_201033 | JGI IMG/M metagenome (GOLD analysis project Ga0272444, IMG submission 201033) | Marine sediment archaeal communities from Little Sippewissett salt marsh, Falmouth, MA, United States - SSM-Form-13 | ecosystem: Environmental > Aquatic > Marine > Wetlands > Sediment ...
CTTTGCGCGGGCGGGCCTCGTTCACGTTCAACGGGCGACCCTTGAAAGACTGGCCGTTCAAAGCAGCGATCGCCGCTTCAGCTTCGGCCTGGTTCGGCATCTCGACAAAGCCAAAGCCTCGCGATTCGCCAGTGTAACGATCCTTGATGATCACTGCGGATTCGACCTGCCCATGGGCAGCGAACAGCTCTCGTAGTTCATCATCATTGCCACTAAACGGAATGTTGCCTACATAGATATTCACTCAATCACCTTTGGGAAATCTGAATATGCGTGAAACACCGTCAGTCGGAAAATCTAATTTGTCCCCACCTCCTGCAGCGCGACCCCGGGCTCCTCGGGTGGTACCAGCGAGGGCTCGCCCGCCTTGCGGAAGGCGATTTGCTCCTCGGCCACCTCGATCACAATCACGTCGCCCAGGCGGAAACGACCCCGCAGGACGGCTTCGGCCAGGGGATCCTCGATCATGCTGGTGATCGCCCGCTTCAGCGGGCGCGCCCCAAAGGCGCTGTCAAAGCCGCGCTGGGCCAAGAGATCCAGCGCCGAAGGGGTTACCTCAAGCTCAAACCCCGCCTCCTGCAGCCGTTCCTCCACCAGCTTCAGTTGAAGCCGGGCGATCTCGCGGATGTGCTCTGGCTGAAGGGCATGGAAGACGACGATGGCATCCACCCGGTTGAGGAACTCGGGGCGGAACAGGTTCTCCAGTTCGGACAGCACCTTTTCCTTCATCGCCTCGTATTCGCGCAGCTCGGCGGCTTTTTTGTCGCTTGAGGAGAAAAAGCCCCAGGTTGAACCGCGGATGATCTTTTCGGCCGCGGCGTTCGAAGTCATCACGATCACAGCGTTGCGAAAGTCCACCTTGCGCCCCTTGGCATCGGTCAGGCACCCGTCCTCCATCAACTGCAAGAGCATGTTAAAGACATCGGGGTGGGCCTTTTCGATTTCGTCCAGCAGGACGACGCAGTAGGGGCGGTTTCGCACCGCATCAGTGAGCTGACCGCCCTCGCCGTAGCCGATATAGCCAGGCGGCGCGCCCACCAGTCGGGCCGAGGTATGCCGTTCCATAAACTCGGACATGTCGATTTTGATCAGGGCATCCTCGGTGCCAAAGAGGAATTCGGCCAGCGCTTTGGCCAGTTCGCTCTTGCCCACACCAGTGGGGCCGAGGAAGATAAAGGAGCCGATCGGCCGGCGGGGATCTTTGAGGCCGGCCCGCGCCCGCCGGATAGACCGGGAAACAGTTTCAATGGCCTCATTTTGACCGACAACGCGTTTGTGGAGTTCCTCTTCCATACACATCAGACGGTCAGATTCTTCCTCCGCCAGGCGGGTCATGGGGATACCGGTCCACATCGAAGCGACCTCGGCAATGTCCTCGGCCGTGACGGTGGGGCGGATTGCCTCCGGCTCCTCCTGGCGCAGCTCTTCCATTTTCAGGCGCAGGGCATTTTCCTCATCGCGCAGGGAAATGGCCTGCTCATATTCCTGCTGCTCGACGGCGGCCTCTTTGCGGTGCTGGATCTGCCCCAGCTCCTCCATAATCTTGCGGATCGGGGAGGAGATGTGGTAGCGGTACATTCGCACCCGCGCTGCGGCTTCGTCAATCAGGTCGATGGCCTTGTCCGGGAGGTGGCGGTCGCTGATGTACCGGGCGGACAGATGGGCAGCGGCGATCAGCGCTTCATCGCTGAACCGGCATTGGTGATAGTCCTCGTAGCGCGAGGCGATGCCGCGGAGGATATTGATCGTCTCTTCCACCGAGGGTTCCTCGACATACACCGGTTGAAAACGGCGCTCAAGTGCGGCGTCGCGCTCGATATACTTGCGAAAATCATCCATCGTAGTCGCGCCGATACACTGAATTTGCCCGCGGGAGAGGGCCGGTTTCAGGATATTGGCCGCATCCAGGCTGCCCTCAGCCCCGCCGGCCCCGATGATGGTATGAAACTCGTCGATAAAGAGGATGCTGTCGGTCTCGCGGATCTCGTCCACGACCTTTTTCAGCCGCTCCTCAAACTGGCCACGGTATTTGGTGCCGGCGACGACCGCGCCCATATCCAAGGCCAGCACGCGCTTGTTCAGCAGCGGGTCGGGGACGTCGCTGCGGACAATGCGCTGGGCCAGGCCCTCGACGATGGCCGATTTGCCTACCCCCGGGTCGCCGATCAGGGCGGGATTGTTCTTGGTGCGCCGGGAAAGGATTTGGATAATACGCTCAATCTCGGTACCACGGCCGATGACGGGGTCGAGCCGGCCAGCCCGGGCCGCCTCTGTCAGATCCAGCCCCAAGGCGTCGATATAGGGCGTCTTACTCTGCCGCCGTTGCGTCGAGGCCGCCACTGGCGTCGGCACCTCTTGAAGCATTTTTTTCAAGCGGCTGCGCACCCGGTCGGGGCTGGCCCCCACGTTCTCCAGAACGCTGTTGGCCACATTGTCTCGGCCACGCAACATGCCCAAGAGCAGATGCTCCGTGCCAATGTAACTGTGCCCCATCTTGCGCGCTTCTTCCACCGCATACTCCAGCGCCCGCTTGGCCTGCGCTGTCAGTTCGCGTTCCCGGGAGACGACCCGTTCCGAACGGCCGACGATGTACTCGACCGCCTTCCGCACGCGTACCAAATCGACTCCCAGGCCGCCCAAGACCCGCGCTGCTGTACCCTCCCCCTCGCGGATTAATCCCAGGAGGATGTGCTCGGTGCCGATGTAGCGGTGGTTGAGCCCCTCGGCCTCTTCTTGGGCTAAGCTGAGGACTTTGCGGGCGCGTTCAGTGAAACGATCAAAGGGACTGGTCATAGGTGCCTCCAGCGGGTGTTGCCCGCCGACGAGACCACCAGGGTCTCGAAAGAAAGGGCTCGCACGGTCCGCTATCGCCGGGGAGGTTCCTTTCCCATAGCCTGCGGTCCGTGCAGCCCCAACGAGTTTATAACAGGTAGGAAATCTCGAACCGGCCTATTCTTGCCCGTCCTCACCTTCGAAATCGGCCGCCGCTATGCTTTCTTCACTGTCCATAGCGCGTTGGGCCCGCCGCAGGCTCAGTCCGATGCGCCGATGCACCGGATCGATGCGGATGATCCGCACCGTGACTTGATCCCCTTCCTTGACAATTTCCTGCGGATGGGTCAAGGGCATATCGGAGAGCTCAGAGATGTGAATGAGCCCCTCGATGCCCTTCTCGATGCGCATAAAGGCCCCAAAGTTGGCCAACTGGGTGATTTCCCCTTCCACCAACTGGCCCAACTCATAGCGGTTGCCAACAGTGGTCCATGGTTCGGGTTGGCAGCGGCGCATGCTCAGGGCAATACGGCGCCGTTCGCGATCGATGCCCAGCACGTGGACATCCACTTCCCGCCCCACCTGGACAACTTCGCGGGGATGTTCGACGCGACTCCAGGATAGCTCGGATATGTGGACGAGGCCATCGGCCCCGCCGAGATCGACAAAGACGCCAAAATTACAGATGCTGCTGACCACGCCCTTGCACACCTGGCCAACCTCGAGCGTCTCCAGGAGTTCGTCTTTGCGGGTCTCACGATAGCCTTGAATGGCCTGTCGCTCCGAGAGGATGAGGCGATTGCGCCGCCGGTTGATCTCGATGACCTTGAGGGGCATGGTCTGGCCCACAAATTCATCCATCGCCTCGGAATAATCGGGCCGGCCGGTGGGGATGGCCTTTGTCACCTGCGATGCCGGGATAAAGCCCCGTACACCGCGCAGGTTGACAAGCAAACCGCCCTTGTTGTACCCATCCACTGTGGCCTCGATGATTTCCTCTTTCTCGTAGATCTGCTCCAGCCACCGCCAGACCTTTTCCTGGCGGGCGCGGTCGATAGACAGAAGCGTTCGTCCATCCTCATCCTCGGACTTGAGGACAAAGACAAAGACCGGCGCTCCGACTTGGAGTTCTTCAATCTCGCCCGCTTGCTGGGCCTTGCGGAACTCGCGGTTGGGCACTACGCCTTCGGACTTGGCGCCAATGTCCACAAGGATTTCTTCGGCATCCACCTGGACGATGGTGCCGCTGAGAATGTCTCCATAGTCCATCGCGCGGTAAGCGTGATCGGCGTTCTGGAGCATGTCCAACCAGTTTTCCAGTTCTGCAGTGGATTGCGTACCGTCCGCCGCCATCTCAGGGGCCGGACCGGCCTCTTCCTGAACTGGGGTAGGGGGCATCATTTCTTGGGCAGCGACAAATTCTTCTTCCATTCAACGTCCTCACTCAAATGGATTTTAGTGGGGACTCGGGAACCGCCCCCATCTCGCGGCCATTATACGAGATTTCACGGTAAAACGCAAGTAATGTGGCCACAGGGTTTTCGAGGCAGAAGACTTGCCCGGCATCAAAGACCACTTCCTCATCGCCAATTGCGAGAAGAGGGGGCCGGCCGGCGAACGCTTCGAAATCCCCCCCCTTTAAGGCCGCGTCAAAGTCGGCCAGCAAGAGCCCTACTAATCAAAGGGCATACCCTGACCACAAAACATACGAATAAATAAAACCCCCTGTTTGTGTATTTTGTATGTTTCGTGGTTCGTTATTTGCGCCCTGCTCCCAATTCGGGTATAATTCCGCCAGTGTAATGACTCGGCTTGCGAGGAGGTGTCCTTTGGAGGGCCTGGAGAAGCAAATCATGTCGGCCGAGGAGATGCGCCGCGCGCTCGTGCGCATCGCCCACGAAGTGATCGAGCGCAACGCCGGTATAGAGCAGGTAGCCCTGGTCGGGATTCGTGCCCGCGGCGTACCCTTGTCGGAGCGGCTGGCGCAGGCTATTGCCGAGACCGAGGAAGGGAAGCCGGTGCCGGTCGGCATCCTGGACATTACCCTCTACCGCGACGATGTGAGTATCCGCCCTGGCCTGCCCATTGTCCGCAGCACCGCCATTCCCTTTGCCATTGATGGATGGACCGTCGTCCTGGTGGATGACGTGCTCTATACGGGGCGAACGGTCCGCGCCGCGATGGACGCCCTGATGGACCTGGGCCGACCGCGGCGCATCCAGCTCGCCGTCCTGGTGGACCGCGGGCATCGCGAGCTGCCCATCCGCGCCGATTTCGTGGGCAAGAATGTGCCCACGGCACGGGACGAGGAGATTTTTGTCCGCCTGCAAGAGACCGACGGCACAGACGAGGTCGTCATCGCCAAAAGGAGGGAAGCATGAACCAAGCCGAGCCAACCCGCCGGCGCCACGTCCTGGACCTTGATGACTTTACCGTCGAAGAGTTTGAAAAAGTCTTTGCCCAGGCCGACGCCATGGCGGAGGTTTTCTCCCGCCCCATTAAAAAGGTACCCACCCTACGGGGGGTCACCGTGGTCAATGCCTTTTACGAATCCAGTACGCGCACTCGGATCTCGTTCGAGCAAGCGGCCAAAACTCTCTCCGCCAACGTAGTCAACTTTAGCGCCTCGACCAGCGCCGTTGTCAAGGGCGAGTCCTTGATCGACACCGTGCGCACCTTAGAGGCCCTGGGCTGCGATATTTTCGTCATGCGGCACAGCATGGCCGGCGCGCCATACCTCGTGGCCCGCCATTTTCACGGTCCTGTTCTCAACGCCGGTGATGGACGGCACGCCCACCCCACGCAGGCCCTGCTGGACATTTATACAATGCGCAAGCACTTGGGAAAGATCCAAGGCCTGAAGGTGGTCATCATCGGCGATATTCTGCACAGCCGGGTGGCCCGCTCCAACTTGTGGGGCTTGACCAAGCTGGGCGCCGACGTGGTCCTCTGCGGACCGCCCACACTCCTCGGGCCGGCCCGCTATTGGAAAGCCATCTTTCCTACCGTTCGTGTTTCCCACTCGTTGGAAGAGGCCCTGCCTGGCGCTGACGTCGTGATGATGCTGCGCCTGCAAAAGGAGCGCCAGGAGGGTGGGCTCCTCCCCACCCTGCGCGAATATACCCGCGTTTTTGGGATGACAATGGAACGATTGCAGCTCGCCGCACCGCACGCCCTAGTGATGCACCCCGGGCCGATGAATGAGGGCGTCGAGATCGACCCCGAGGTCGCAATTTGCGCGCGATCGGTCATCGAAGAACAGGTGACCAACGGCGTGGCGATCCGGATGGCGTTGCTCTATATGTTGGCCGGACAGCGAGGTGCGGCCTAGCATTCGGGAGATTGCCGGATGTTTCGGGGAACCAGCAGCAGATATCAGATAAAGGTCAAGGGACAAGGAACAAGGGACAAAACCCCTTGGTGCGTTGCCCCTGGCCCCTTGCCCCTTGATCCTTGCAACCCGGAGATGGTCCGCTGTCCACGGATCTGTCCTCGAATCAAGTAGGAGGAATCCCCATGCGTTTGCTCATCAAAGACGGCTGTGTGATCGATCCCTCGCAAAATGTTGGTTCGGTTGCCGATGTACTGGTGGTGGACGGGCGGATTGCCGAGATCACCACCAGCCTGACCTCGACCACCATTGACCCCAAGATCCCGGGGACGCAGGTCATCGACGCCGCTGGGTGTTTCGTCGCGCCCGGATTTGTGGACATGCATTGCCATCTGCGCCAGCCAGGGGAAGAGGAGAAAGAGACCGTGGCCACCGGCACCCAGGCTGCTGCCCAGGGTGGATTCACGCTGGTCTGTGGTATGCCCAATACGACCCCCCCCCCGGACAGCGCGGCCGGCATCTATCAGCTGCAGCAATTGGCCGCCCGTGAAGGTGTTGTCCGGGTCCTTCCGGTGGGCACGATCACCAAGGACCGGGCGGGTAAGGAATTGACCGAGATGGCTGAGCTGCACGCGGCCGGGGCGGTGGCTTTTTCCGACGATGGCGCTCCGGTGGAGAGCAGCCGCCTGATGCGCCACGCCCTCCTGTACAGCACGCTCACCGGTTTGCCGATTCTGTCTCACTGCGAGGACCGCTCGCTCAGCCAAGATGCCGATATGCACGAAGGGCCGATCAGTACGATGCTTGGGCTGCGCGGTTACCCCGCGGCGGCCGAGACCCATATGGTCGGTCGCGAGATTGCCCTGGCTGAGCTCACCGGTGGACATCTGCACGTCTGTCACGTCAGCACGGCCGGCGCGGTGCAGTTGATCCGCGAGGCCAAGTCCCGCGGGGTCCACGTCACCGCTGAGGTCACCCCGCACCACCTGACGATGACCGACGCCTGGGTCGCCGGAGAGATGGTCGTTCCGCTGGACCTGGCCGACAGCGCCCCGCTCCTGCCGATCCCGCCAGACTTTGCCCCCTATAACACCCACACCAAGGTCAACCCGCCGCTGCGCACGCGGGCCGATCTGGAGGCGCTGTGGGAAGGGTTGCGCGATGGGACGATCGACGCCATCGCCACCGACCACGCGCCCCACACCTGGGTGGACAAGGCGTGTGAATACACATGGGCAGCGAGCGGTATCTCGGGGCTGGAAACGGCGCTGGGCCTGCTGCTGACCCTGTCACATCACAATGTGGTCGATCTGTCCACGTTGGTCGGGGCGTTGGCCTGCAACCCCGCCCGCATCTTGAACCTTCCTTACGGCACGCTGCAAGTCGGCCGGCCGGCCGATATGGCCATTTTTGACCCCGAAGAAGAGTGGCAGGTCAAGCCGGAGGAGATGGCCTCCAAGGGCAAGAACACGCCGCTGGCCGGGGTCACGCTGCGCGGCCGGGTGCACTGGACGCTCCTGGAGGGTCGGGCCATCTTTGGGCCGGACCCCATCCCCGGCGAACAATACAAGCCGCGGGCGACCGCCTCGCGGATCGAGGGGCTGCTGGGGGGAACGGGGCCGTTAGGGGAGTAAAGCTAACGTGGACGACTTTACCCTCAAACTCTCTCTTTTCCTTGGCGGTCTGGTCGTCCTCCTTTTTTTCCTCGCCCTCGTCGTCCGCTGGTGGAGCCGTTTCTATCGCGAAGAGGAAGGGGCCGCAGCCGGCATGGCCCGCCGCGTGCTCAAGAACTCGCTCACCCCCATCGCCGCCAATGTAGTCAATAAGGGCATGGACCTGGCCTTTGCCGTGGTCATGCTCCACTACCTAGGGCCGGAGGGCAACGGCTACTATGCCCTGGCCGCCCTCCTCGTCGCCAAGTACCTGGCCACCATCTCCGACTTTGGCCTGAGCACGCTGGCGACGCGCGAGGTGGCCCGCGAGCCGGAGCAGGCCAACCGCTACCTGAGCAACACCGTCCTGGTGCGCTGGTCCCTGGGCGCGCTGTGCTTTCCCGTGGTAGCCGGCATCATCGGCCTGTACACGGCCCTGGGGCAACCGCTGCACGCCTCGACGCAGGCCGCCCTGTGGCTGCTCGCCGCCACCCTCTTCCCGGCCGGCCTGGCCGAGGGCATCACCTCCCTCTTCCGCGCCCGCGAGCGGATGGAGATCCCTGCCTTTGCCACCCTGCTGGTCAACATCTTGAAGGTCTTTGCCGGGGTGGGGGTCCTGGTGGCCGGCTGGGGCGTCGTCGGCCTGGCCGCCTCAGCCCTGGCCGTAACCACCCTCAATGCCGCCCTCTTCGTCTACCTCCAGCTGCGCTTTCTCTTCCGGCCACGGCTGGAGCTGGACCTCCGCCTGTGGCGCTGGATGCTGCCCGAATCGTTCCCCCTCTTTCTCAATAACCTGCTTCTGGTCGTCTTTTTTCGCTTCGACACCTTTATCCTGCGGGTCTATGGTGGAGACCGCGTGGTCGGCATCTATGACGCCGCCTACAAGCTGCCCAACGCCACGACCGAGATTCCCTTTTACATTGTCATCGCCCTTTTTCCCCTCCTGGCGCGCTTCGCCGTGGACAACCGTCCGCGCCTGGAGCAAACCTACCGCAGCGCGCTCAAGTTCATGCTTCTCCTGGCCCTGCCGGCCGCCCTGGTGGTCAGTGTAATGGCCCGCGAGCTCATCTATCTCCTGGCCGGCCCCGAGTACCTGCCGCACGCGGCCATCGCCCTCACCGTGCTCATCTGGTTCCTGCCGCTCAGCTGGGTCAACGCCATCACCCAGTACGTGCTCATCGCCGTGAACCGCCAGCGGACGATCACCCTGGCCTTTGCTATCGCCTGCGTGTTCAACGTCGGGGCCAACCTCTTTTTCATCCCCTACTATGGCACCTACGGGTACGTCGCCGCCGCCGTGCTGACCATCCTGACCGAAGTGGTGCTGCTGGCCGTCTTCTGGCCCGTCTTCCGCCGGCAGATCGGAGGCCTACCACTCTTCCAGGTAGCCTGGCGGCCGCTGCTGGCTACCGTCGTGATGGGGGTGCCGATGATCTGGCTGCACGCGCTGGGCTACTGGGCGCTAGCCCTGATCGTGGGGCTGGGGCTGTACGGGGGCATGATTCTGCTCTTGCGTACCTTTACGCCCGAGGAAAAGGGCGTCCTGCGCCGGCTGTGGCCGGGGAAGAAGAGGTGATCGGTTATTGGGAAAACCATATCCAGGCCCCAAAGCCCGATCACCAATCACCAATACCCAATAACCGATCACCGACAACCGATACTCAACTTGCCATTTCCCCCTCCGTGTGATACAATGATTTTGGTTCAAAAGAGAGGGCAAGATATGGAAAACACAGACCGGTATCGGAACGGCCAATTCTACGGGCAGTGGCGGAGCACCCCCAATCACCATAGGGGCCATTCTCACCTGCGCCACGCCCGCGGCGCGTCCTGACCGGCCTCGTGCCATTCGACGTATTCTGGGCGTGGATGTCAAGTCCACGCTTTTTTATTTGCGTTACAGTTTCCAGTTCAGTTTTCAGTTCTCAGTGCACCGCAGACCGTAAACTGTAGACTGAAAACTGTTAACTGAAGACTGTCAACCGAGAACTGAACTGGAGGACATGATGGGCCCCAAAATTACTCCCCGCGTCCCCCGCGGTATGCGCGACATCCTGCCGCAGCAGATGATTCTGCGCCAGTACGTCATCGACACCATCGTCGAGGTCTTTGAGTCGTTCGGCTTTGAGCCCTTGCAGACGCCGGCCATCGAGTTACAAGAGACGCTGATGGGCAAATACGGCCCCGACGCCGAGCGGATGATCTATAACGTCGGCCATCGGGGAGGCAAGGAGAAGCTCTCCTTGCGCTATGATCTCTCTGTACCCTTGAGCCGCGTCGTCGGCCAATACCCCGACCTGCTCAAGCCGTTCAAACGCTACCAGATCGCGCCCGTCTGGCGGGCCGAACGCCCGCAAAAGGGGCGCTACCGCGAGTTCTACCAGTGCGACATCGACACGGTCGGCTCGGACAGTATGCTGGCCGACGCTGAAACACTAAACGTCACCTACGAGATTCTCAAGCGACTCGGCTTTCGGCAGTTTGTCATGCGCATCAACAACCGCAAGATCATCACCGGCATTGGCCAATTCGCCGGCGTGCCAGAGACCCTCCTGGGCGGGCTGTATCGCTCGATCGACAAGCTGGACAAGATCGGGCTGGAGGGCGTGCGGGAAGAGCTGCGCCAGACCGGTTTGAACGAGGCGCTGGCCCTGTTGGCGCGAGCCAAAGTGACCGGCGCGGCGCTGGAGGGGCTGATCGGCCCGCTGCGGGAAAGTGACGCTGCGGCCATTGCCGTGGCCCTCGCTGACGCCCTGGGCGCGGCCGGCCTGGACGAGGGGACGGCCACTGATCTCCAAGAGCGATTGACCGCGCTTCTCCCAAACCTCCAGGTCATCCCCGACGCCGTCATCGAGCGACTGCTCGAGTTCCTGCAGATCGGCGGGAGCAACCGCGAGGTTTTGGCCCAGCTGCGCCAATGGCTGGGGGACTATCCCGCGGCGCTGGAGGGCATCGCTGA
>Ga0272444_10005727_pt1 | contig 10713 bp, 23 predicted proteins | sample SSMForm13_FD_201033 | JGI IMG/M metagenome (GOLD analysis project Ga0272444, IMG submission 201033) | Marine sediment archaeal communities from Little Sippewissett salt marsh, Falmouth, MA, United States - SSM-Form-13 | ecosystem: Environmental > Aquatic > Marine > Wetlands > Sediment ...
AGGAACCTCCGGCCCCGGTTCTCACAGAAGCCGCAGTACGTGTTCAGCGCATCCAATTCAAAGGATGCACGCTTCTCCCTCAGCAGCTTGTAATACACCGCCTGAATCTCAAGCAGCCTCGGCTTATCATATGCGGCATACTGCTCCTTCTCCCGACGCTGATCGATGATTCGATGAAACGCCTCGATGAACGTACTCCCGTCGACGTCCGTCTCATCCATCCACGACTGATAGCCCTCTGGCGAGTCGATCTTGCCGAACAACGCACGGTATCGGGCGAGGAACCATTGCTGTGACTTGTCTGATACTGCCATTGTTCCTCCTTAGAAAACGGCCAGCGTGTTCGAATCGACCTTGACCCCCATTACAGAATCAAGGTGCCAGCCGCTCTTGAACAAGCTTTCATCATCAAGATCGACACTGAGGCCGGAGCCGAACAAACTGACATTCGTGTGTCCGAAGCCATGATGGCCCAAATACAGATCAACAAAGTCACCCCTGATTTTGGCCTTTAGCAATTCTGTGTACATCGGAACCGGGATGCGCAGGGTTGCGTCATGTCTATGCCACTCACGGCTTGGGATCGGGAGATGTTCCGGAACCGCATAGGGAACATTAACGGGAGCAAATGTACTCGGCACCGGAAGCCTCTTCTTCCACGTAACCGGAACTTCGACCGTGTCCATACATACCTCCTAGAATGGGATGTCATCCACATAGATGCCCATGACCTTGCTAAGCCGCCAGCCTTCCGCCAGCCACGGCTTATCTGCAATGCTGGCACGATGATCACCAAACACAAGCACGCCGTCGCAAACAGTCATAAGGGCAAACTCGTTGCGTATTTTACGGGCCAATAGGTCGGTGTAGAACCTGGCGGGCACACTGACAGTGCCATCTTTGTGCTCCACATTGTGGATGTACCCTCTTGGCGTCCGCTTTCGCCACACAACCGGCACCTCAACCATTGAGCCGCTGGTTACGCTCTCGGAGTTCTCTGAGTTCGCGGTCGGCGTCGGACTCTTCAGGTGTGTCATACTCAATCTCATCTTCCCAACGGTCGCCGTTGAGGTAGGTTGTGGCGTGAGGGATGTATCCGTCTTGCCAGGGCCGGTGATGTTCGGCGCGTTCCATGACGTCGCCGATGATCATCTCGGCGCGTGCGTTGAGCTTGCGCCGCTTCCAGACGTCCTTGGCCTTCTTTTTGTTGATCTTCCGTGGCCACACATCCCAGAAGTGCTCAAACCTGTCAGGCAATCTAACGGCCTCTGACGCCTTTTTTGGCTTAGATGGACTTGGGATAGGGTCGCCGAACAAATCGCGCTCAGTGGCCGCGGGAATGGCCTGTACGGCAATTTCGATCGGTTTCGCGCAATGCGGGCATGTGATCGTAGTCGTCATCCTGCTTTCCTCGCGTTGAAGTATGACTTGAATCGGTGTTCCGCGGCATTGCTCCACGACCTTCGACCAAGCTCTAGGTCAGAGATGTAGGAGGGCCGGTACCCTATGGCGTCGGCAAGCTGACGCTGTGTGATGCCGCGGCTTATGCGGATGGCGCGCCAGTGCTCACCAGTCCGCTTGTGGTCAATTACCTGTTTCGTCTTGTAGTACATCGTCTGTCGGGTCTCCTGTCTGTCTTTGAAACGCGAAGGAAATTGCTTGGCGCAATGCGTCCAAGAGCCGCTTCCAAATTGGAATCTTGATCTCGTAGACCGACACCTTTACGCCGGGGCGTGTGCCGTAGACCTTGGTCGCGACGATGGCCAGAACCTGCGCGTCATCGTTGAACACCACGCCATTCATCGCGTCCATGGTGGAACGGATGAGCTTGTCAAGGTCCGGGGCCTTGGTCCCTTCCATGTCGACCGCCCATTCCTTGAGCTTCCCGGCATTCCTGCCGGTACCGAAGTGTCCTTTCGGGCGCTTGAGGAAGAACTCCATATGAACGCAACAACCACGGGCAATCGGACCGCGAAGAGCCATAGCGGTAAACGCCTTCCGCTTGACCTCTTTCTCCCATGCCTTCTGCCCCTTGCTCGCAGACGTGACAACGGTCTGCGGCCTGAACTCGCGTCCGGCCAGGATCTCGCGACACAACTGATGGAGCTTCGCCTTCGACCGCGGCCAGTTCACAACAAACGCAGTGTGCGACCCCTTCGGGCGAGGCTCCACGTTGCCGACGTAAAACTCAATTGTCTGAGGGTGCATAGCTGTGGAATCCTCGCATTAGTCCTGTTACCATTGTCTCGGCGGCTTTCTGATATGTCTGAAAGATAGACGACCATGCATCACTCTTGCAGCCATACTGCTTTTCAAGCCGGACAGTTACCGCCATCAGATCACCTAGAGATTCCCAGGCAGCCAAGAGACTCCTGCCGTCTTCAGCCGCTTCGTGTTCGCCGCTGCAACAAGCAGCAACCGTCATTGTCCTGAGCACGAGAACAACCTCAGTTACCGATGCCTGCCCGCGCCTCATGAATAGGCCCATAGCAGCGTCATCAGTCTTTGCCACACTCAGGTCGGTGAGGAGTTGGGCCGTATTCGGGAAGTACGCGCCTATGATTTGCTTCGCTTGCTCTTGCATTACTAAACCTCGGGAAGTTGAGACTTGTCGTATGTGTCGATCTCGACGATCTCGCACATGTCGGACACGCACGGGTCGCAGAACAAATCCTTGACGCCGCGGCAGTAGTCGCCGCCGTACAGAATGGGCCGGTGGCAGTTGCCGCAGAGCGCAAGCAGGGGGGTGTCGTCGATCTTCGAGACCTCCATGCCCATGGCCTGTAAGGCAAAAACCACGATGCCGATGCTTTCGAGATCCTCGATATCGAGTTCGAACGATTCGCCGAAGAGCGGCTGAGGGCGCGCCGAGAGCGTGATGGTATGCATATGTCATCTCCTTGATAGAAAAACCCCTCGCACAGCAAGGGAGGGCATGCCGAGCGAGGGGCAGGTATGAGGCAAGTGTTTGGTTAGTGGTTCGGGTGACGCGGGCAGCTCAAAGGGAGAGAGCCCGTGTAGTCAACCTTCTTCTTCGGGGCGGGGGCAGGCTTTGCTGCAGGCTTCTTTGCCGCAGGCTTCTTCGCTGCCGTCTTTCTCTTTGCAGGCATGTTGCCTCCTGTTCTATGGTTGCTGGCCACGTAAGGCGCTGGTTACTACCTTGTTACTGTGCGTCGCCTTCCGATGATTCGTCAAGCCAGTCATTTACAACCTTGGCCAGCCCTTTCGGGTTTTCCACGATGCGCCGTGCCCATGCGGCCTTCGCATCAAGGTATCCATTGCCGTCCTTCTTAATGGCGTCCTTTGCCGCGAGGAACTCGTTCAACGCTTCGTCAGGGATGCCGCTCTTGGCAACGGCCTGCATCAGGTCTGACTTGGTTGGCGATTTTGCCTTCGGGGGCTCGGGCTCCGGCGCCTCTCGTTCCCAATCGGGGTCCGGCGGCTCTTCTTCCGCGGTCGGCGGCAATTCTTCCGCCGTTGTCTGTATCTCCTTCTCATCGTCACCCGTCAGCATCGCGGCGAGCTGATCGGTGCGCGAAGCGCCGCCTTCGGGCATGTCGGTGATGGAGATGGTTGTCGTCGGCTTGTCGTCGATCTCGTCGACGGTGGACACCCCGAGGATTACGTCGGGGGTGTGAACCCTGCACCACTCCTTGATCGCTTGATAGCACACTTGGAGCTTCGGCTTGGACTTCCAGTTCGGGGAGTTGCGGACATGGCATGACGACATGTAACAGGTCCACTCAAGCTCTTCGCCGGTTTCCTTGAGCTTCCCGATAACCTTGACGCCAAGGCCTTCTTCGTCCTGCTTGTTCCATGCGGCGCGGCCGTCGACCTTGCTCCAGTCACCGACGTACTCGTAACGCGGCCTGCCGTCAAGCACGCCGGATTGGCTGATCACCGCGTTCACCAGTTGAGCCTCATAGCCAAGCTTGCCGTTGACAAGATGGGTCTTCTGACTGACAGCGAACGGGTTCATTCCCCACATCGACGACTGCATTACAACGGCGAAGCAATCGCCGGGGTTATTCCGCAGATGCTCCGGCACAGATACCTTCGCCGTTGCCATGTACTCGGAGAACGCCTGGAGTTGGCTGAACGTAGTTGGGTTGAGCATGATCGCTTCTGCGCTTGTGGCGTCCATGGAAGCAGATGGTAGCTCGCTTTGTTTGTTGACGATTGCGAGTTCTTTTGTCATGTCGCAGTTATTCCTTGTTGTTGTGGTTTGGGTGATGGAAAGCGGGGGAGGCTAAATGCTCTCCCCCTTCTGTGTGCCGGGAATGAGATTACTTGATCAGAAAAGTCCGCTGCGTGACGGTCGTGGAGAACTCGCCGTACATGGCAGGTTCTTTCTCCTTGAACGCCTTCGAGCTGAACTGCTCCTTGGTGTGCGGCTTCCAGGATACGAGAGGAGTTCCGTCAGGGTGCAGCATCACGCTGTGGTCGCCCATAAACTTCTTGACCGCCAGCTTGAGCTCGTCAAGCTCCTTCGCATACGACTTCGCCTTGGCCTGCATGTTGATCATGTCCTCGTAAATACGAATCATCTCGTCGGTAGCCGTGATCGGGTCGAGATCGCCATTGCCGTAGACAAGCTTGATGTCGGCTTCGGTTCTCGGCGGCGGCGGAATCCTCTTGACAACGTGCTCGTGCCAGAACGCGCGGGACCTGTCGACGAGCGCTTTGGCTAGGCTCTCGTTGTAGGGGAGCCGGTACCAACGGAAGTCACTGCCGCCAATCAGTACCGCCAGGAACGCCCGCTTCAGACCTGTTACCGTTTGATAGTGCTGCGATTGACACAGGTACGGGAACGGGACATGATCGGTCCCGGACTCGCCCCATTCGTCTTTCGCAAACGCATTGCTCGTCTTGCACTCAAGCAGGGCATGCTTCCCGACACAGTACCGGTCGATGTTGGCAATAAGTTCAGGGTGCGACTCATGCCGGAACATCGAGTTACGGCGCTGCACCTTGATTCCTGTCCGGCGTGTGAACTCTTTGGCGACGACGTCTTCCAGGACGTTGCCGAAGTGCATTGCGTCAGTCTCTTCCTTGTCGGGGACGAGCTGAAGCTTTTCGTTGTAGACGTCGAGCGGTGTGCTCCACGTCGACAACCCACAGATCGGGGCTACATCAGATCCTCCGATGCCTGTCCGCCGTTGTGCGAGGAACTCCTCGCGGGTTAGGGTTTTCATCAGCCACCTCCTTTAGGTCCGTGGTGTAGACCCCCGCCCCGGTTGTGAGGGGCGGGGGAGTGATCGGTTATACTGCTGGCACAAGGCACCACGACTCATAGAGCCGTTGCGGCGTCAGCACGGGGACGCTCAGGTCAAACCCAAGCATCGGCAACAATTGCGCATACGTCATGTCCGGAGGCAACCCGAACACCCCTGCAGTGTACGGGTCGCACACTTGGTAGATGTTCAGATCCGTCATGGGCTCCCAGCATGCCAAAGAAATTCCGAACAATTGCCGGAACGCCCAGTATGGAAGCTCAGAGCAGTACATCAGCTCGCCGCCAGGTATCCAATACGGCCTCCATGAAAAGTCATACGGCTCGCCTACTCGCGTCAAGGCGATCTCTGCCCATATCTGCATGAGTCCAGGTACGTAGTCAGAGAACCATAGCTTTTTCGCCTCAAACCAGGGACATCGGGCTTCCCATTCTTCCCATGGCGTCAGGCAGACGAACGGCGCGCCGCCGCCGGCTTCAATGACGTAGGCTTCTCCAGCGATCACATACACGATGCCGCAATGCGTTCGGTTAGAGCCATAGACAGCTTCGAGCATGGGTCCAAACGTCCCGATGATCTGGCCGTCCGGCGTCATGATCGGCGGCGGGGCATCCTGCCAGACGATATGTCCGGTTTGGGGTTCATAAGCCTGAGTCGCGAGTCCTGCCAGTAGCAGGATCAACAGTGCGATGAGATGTTTCATCGGTTGGGTCCTTTTGGGTTAGTGTTCTTCGTACTTCGCACACAGCCGCCATTGTGACGGCCACTTCAATTGTCGCACCTTCGGACAACGCGCCAGACGGTACTGCCAGCCTTTCTCTTTGCGGATCCAATGCAAGCAGTTCTTGCACATCACATGATCAGGCGTCGGCTGTCGCGGCGGCCGCGGCGGTGGTTTTGCCATAGTCAGTTTCCTTCTGGGATGTCTTCTTTCTTGATGCGGCATTGGGTCCATTCTATGTGACTATTCAAAAGCTTTGTTATAAACGTTTTTGGATTACAATTGTCGGCTTCTATGACCATTACGAGGACTGTTGGGAGCCATTCGTCGCCTTCACGAACCTCACACGGCACGCGCCCGCCCTTCAGCAGTTCGTCGGTGATCTCGTCGTCTTCCAGATACTCGGGTTCTGGGGTAATGCGGTAAGCGTAACAAGGGGCTGCCTTCTCGCCATTGGAAGGGCGCCACTCGCCGTATACATTTAGGTATTGAGCCCTTCCGTCCATCCGAGCCGTGTCTACCTCAGCCTTCTCTTCTTCCGTCAAGAAAGCGTATGGCGTCGGGCGTTCGGCAAGCTCGCGGAGCTTGTCGTACCTCTCCACCAACTGCTTGTACCTCTCTGCTATCTCTTTCTTGGTATTGTCGATCATCAGTTTCTCTACGAATGTCATGTCTTTACTCATCGGGGTTGCCTCCACCTTTCGCAGGCCATCGCCTTTGAAGCAATTGCCATGATTTCGGGTCGTCATCTTCAACAAGCCAGTCTCTTCCGAGTCTGTACTCGCACCCATCCGGCAGGGTGTCGGGACGCGTTGACTCGTCGTCGTGGTTGTAGTACTGATAGTCGTCTTTGTCCATCGGTATTACCTCTATTTTGCGCGTCAATGCGGTTTAATTGCGATCTGAGGGACTTTGTCGCGAATTCCGCATAGAAGCATGGGTTGGCGTAAAATGTGGCTTAAAATGGCTTAAAATGGATCGGCGACAAAGGCCGGCATGCCATTACGATCTAGGCTTCCGCTTAGGTTTGTAGTTAGGCCGCACCTGATCGGGGTGCAGATCGCGATAGATCTCCTCAATGTCCATGTCCCGGTCGGCCAACTCGGCCACCAGGTCGTCGAACAGCTCGATCAGCTCGGAGTCTTTCAGGTTATGTAGCCAACGGTCGAAGGGCATTGGTTACATAGCCTCCAACCGTTCCAGGCATTCCTCGGTCAGGGCGACATAATGCGTGTCGTCAGCCCACGAATCCAAATCAGGGGCATAAACGGCACGTTTCCGAATATCCGGCATCTGGACAACCTCCGTCGCGCCGCAGTCTTCGCAGGTGACGGTCCGTTCAACTGTTGCTCTGATGTTCATTGTTGCGCCTCCACGCAGGTGTTCAGCGTGTTGATGGCGTCGTGATTTAATCCCTCTGGCGCTTCTTTGCCTTCGTAGATTCTTACCTCGCAGATTACCCTTTCTTTCTTTTGTAGGCAGTTCAGTCGGTTCATCAGCGCTATAGTTTCCTCACACTCTTCGCGGGAATCGTGTGGACCGTCTGCGTTCTGCCAGTTGGGAACGTTGTAGCGGTTTAGTTCGCAAACGTACCACATTGGTCTTGTCGCTTGGTCGGGCATCTCGTACACCTCTGTGGCACCATTGTTGCGCCTCCGTCTACTATTTTCTCCGTGCTTCGCGCAAAGGTAGCCCTCCAAGAAAAACGCCGCGGCATCTCCCCAGTTCACCGGGTTCTGTCCGTCGCAGTCGTCCAGATCTAGCGCGTAGTCTGTACGCTGTGCCAATTCTGCGGCCTTGTCTAGGGTCATTTCTCCTGTTGACGCAATCGCTGCTTGAGCAACCTCGTAATGTGAGCTACTTGCGGCGTATTCCTCGGCCTCTTCCTCAGACCAGAACGCCCGCCGTCCGAGCATCCCAAGGCCTCTGTCTTCTTCGATTACCATGTATACAGTGCTCATAGTGAGTCCTCTCTCTCCTCTGGTTCTGGTTGGTAGATCGCGTGGCAGCGTTCAACAGTTCCGTCGACATCTATACCGTTATTCCTCAGCTCGTCTTCAATTTCCTCATCAGACATGGCCGCGATCTCCAGCTCTGCGATTCTGAGCAGCAACTCCATACATAGAATTCTGAGGTCGAGTACTGTTTGGCAACAGTAGTTGTCCTCGGTCCATTCGTCATCAGCCATGAGGTCCAACGCTTCGAGCGCTGGCTTGTCCTCGGAATCAATGAAGATCGTGCAATGCTTCAGGTCTGTCTGTAGGTTCATAGTGAGTCCTCTCTCTGTTCTGGGTCCAAAAGTTCGGGGGGTTGGGACGCGGGTTCTGTTACTGTGATTCCGCTCCCTGTCCATCGCCCTTCTTTGATTTCGCCCAGGATATGAACGTATGCCGCTGCTCGCGATCTGGTCCAACTCCTCTTTCCAAGCTCCAAATCTGAGACGTAGGCAGCCGAGAGCTGAAGCGCTCTAGCTACCTCGCGCAATCCTAGACCAAGTTTTTCCCTCAATGCCCGTACATGAGCGCCCGTTTCCACGTGGTCGACACGCTCAACCTTAACCAGCTTGATCACGCAATGATTTACTGTCCTTCCTTCGATTCCTGGATGGGTGCTCTCTTTCCATGACTGTTTCGGTGCTTTAGAGTCCATACTCTCTCTCCTCTGGTTGGTTTTCGTTGAAGCATCTCTCACACATAGGCCCAAGATCTGCGGCATGTAGGCTGTCTTCTTCACACCTACCGGTAGGCTCCTCGCACAGACAACACAGTTGCCGCGTGCCTGGGTAATGCGAGGCGTTCCAGGCAGCGTGCTCAGCCTGCGTCATTGCGTGCCTATAACCTCCCGGCCATGTATTAGAGTCCATACTCTCTCTCCTCTGGTTCTGGGGGTTGGTTGGTCCCTGCTCGATATTCAGTCGGGATGGTCCACGTGGCGTTTTCCATTGGAACTACATTGCGGGCACTCAGCTTCCATGTCGCCAGCCGTGCCCTTTCCGGTTGCGTAGATGCGTGGCAATGTAAATTCACCGCGCATGGCATCTCGCCGCGACGGCGCAACCCTTTGAGTGACGCCATCGCCCGTATCACAACCATTGAGCCATCCTCGTACAGGAATCTCGCGTGGCCTGTAATCATTTTGTATCTCCGTGGTTAAAAGGTTACGGTTACGGTCAGTATCGCAGCTGCTAGCCAATAGACAGCTTTACGCCAATCTCCGTGACATGTGTAAACAATCGCCGCGGCAACATCCAATATGATCAGTATGCTTGGGAAGATCTTGGGGCTTATAATAAGTCTCTCTCCTCTGGTTTTGACCTCTGGGTTGGTTGGTTAAAGGTCGGGATCAGCCGGTTAGCATCCGTGAATCAGTATCGCTAGCCCAATCACGAACGCAATCACGCAACAGCCATCAAAAATACTCTTGGCTACCGCATTCAAAGACATTCGAAGCAAATACAACTGGGGGTCGGGGTCTTGTGATGACATTGGTACAGCCTCCTTTCTTGGTTGTACTAAATCTCTCTCTGATGTGCTTAGCTTTAGGAAAGTCCGGGGTGCTAGAGATCGACCCCCGAAGGGGTCTATCTAGAGAATACTACGCACGATGCGCGAAGCTTCAGTATAAGCCACGGGTATGCTCAAGATGATCGCAGATCGACACTTCGGTGCAAGGGTACTACCAGACCCAAACCGCCCGTTTAACGCCCGGACATGTCGACCCAAGTTTGTTTAAGGCCGGGATGTCTCTGCCCGACCACTTGCTTACCCACCTGTAAAAAAGCCGTAACCCACGGTATGGGCATTGGCTACCGGTCCATCTTTCAGGTTTCCGGGGGGATTTGACGCTGCACATTTTGACGAGGGGTGCAGATACCATGTAGGAAAGAGAAATGCCCAGACCTTCAGGGTCCGGGCAAGAAAAAGGTTCGAGTGCTGATACCCGATTGGGATCTCGAACCTTAAAAGTCGTATTCGGTTGTGTCTCGGGCATCAGCATACGACTACGTTTCCAACCCCCGCTGCAAAAGTCAAGGGCTGTTGTGAAAAAAGCTTAACACTGGCAGAGGGTCAGCGGCGACCGGCAAAAGCTGCACCAATCGGCGTCTTCTTCCGGCTCAAGCTCCGGCTCCGGCTCATCCAGCACACCGACAGCGTGCGTGTGCTTGACGAATTCGCCAAAGGTGTAGCGGCACGAATCGACGTAGTGATGTGTTGGATTATCCGGGTTTGAGTTGAACCCCACGATGCGGTAGCCGTTGACGAGCATGCCGTTAGCGGCCCGATAACCATTGCACACGCAAGGCCAAAGATCTGCCGTCCAGTCAATCTCAAAGCACCGAAGCTGCGGTTTCTCCGGCTCGATCTCGCGGAGGATGAAGTAGTTTGCATCGTTTGCACGAACACCACCGGGCCACTCGAATACTATGCCACGTGGCGTCATGCATATCTCGCCTTCTTTCACGCGACGATACTCGCAACATTCGTACCCGTCCGGCACGTCGATTTCGATGGTTACTGTTTGGTTTGGCATGGTTATTCCTCTGTGTTTGTGTTGATGTTTGCCGTAGATGTGGCAAGAACCCCCGCCCCGTTGTGAGATTGATCCGAACAAGCGCGTTAAGGGTTGTTCGTTGCGTCACTTGACGCACGGGGCGGGGGAGAATGAGTGTCTAGGACGTCTCCATGTACTTGACGACGTGTTGTTATTCACGATGAATCATCTCCTCAAGGTGCTTCGTTACGTCAACCAGCATGTACA
>Ga0272444_10005728_pt1 | contig 10712 bp, 7 predicted proteins | sample SSMForm13_FD_201033 | JGI IMG/M metagenome (GOLD analysis project Ga0272444, IMG submission 201033) | Marine sediment archaeal communities from Little Sippewissett salt marsh, Falmouth, MA, United States - SSM-Form-13 | ecosystem: Environmental > Aquatic > Marine > Wetlands > Sediment ...
GGTGAGGAGTTGGCGATCCCGGTCTATCTTTACGAGGAGGCGGCTACCCGTCCTGAGCGCAAGAACCTGGCCAAAGTGCGCCGGGGCCAGTACGAGGGGCTGAGCCAGGAGATTGTTGAGAACCCGGAGCGCGCGCCGGACTATGGGCCGGCCGAATTGGGTTCCGCTGGCGCCACGGCCGTCGGTGCGCGGCCCTTTCTTATTGCCTACAATGTTTACCTGGGGACCGCCAACCTCGAGATTGCCAACCAGATCGCTCGTGCCGTACGCCACTCGAGCGGTGGCCTGCGCTACGTCAAGGCCATGGGCGTGGCTGTCGACCGGCCCGGGCAGGTGCAGGTCTCGATGAACCTGACCAACTATCGCCGCACGCCGATCCATCGGGTGCTGGCTGTAATCCGCGATATGGCCGCCCATTACGGTGTCCCGGTGCTGGAGAGCGAGATCGTCGGGATCACGCCTGCGGAAGCGCTGCTGGATGTGGCCCAGTACGAGCTACAGTTGCTCCATATGACCCCGGAGCAGGTGCTGGAGAATCGGCTGCAGGGCGGCGCCGAAGAGGCCGGCCTGGGGGCCGCTCTCCCGCGGGCTTTTTTGGCCCAGGTGGCGGCCGGCACGGCGACGCCCGGGGGGGGGACTGTCTCCGCTGTCTCCGGGGCCCTGGCCGCGGCCCTGACGTGCATGGTCGCCAATCTAACGGTGGGGAAAAAGCGCTATGCCGACGTCGAGGGCGAGATGCGCGAGGCCGAGGCGGCGGTGAGCCGGCTGCAAGAGGAACTGCTCGACCTGGCCGTGCGGGATTCGGCCGCCTTTGAAGCGATTATGGCCGCTTATCGTCTTCCTAAAAGCAGTGAAGAAGAGCGCTCCGCTCGCCACCAGGCTGCGCAGTCCGCCACCCGCGAGGCTGCCCGCGTCCCCCTGGCCACCGCTGAACGCACTGTCAAGGTGCTGGAATTCCTGCTGCGTATTGCCACTTTGGGGAACGTCAACGCGCTGACCGACGCCTTTGTGGCCGTCGGCATGGCCGGGGCTGCCGTCCAGGGGGCGGCGGCCAACGTGCGGATCAACTTGACGTCCCTGGAGGACGAGACCCTGTCCTCCCAGTTTCGGACCCAGATCGACGCCCTGGAGTCGCAGGCGACGGAATTGGCCGCGTCCATCCGCGAGCTCATCGCCAAACGCCAGTCCTAGAAGAACCTCGCTCTTTCACCGGTTTTGTACTGCAGCAAAAAGCGTCGCCCGGCGGTTCAGCGCAGGTCGAAAAACTGCCCGCGTTATGGTCCAGGGGGAGGGATGGGGCAAAAGCCTAGGAAACGGATGGGAAGCGGATAAACGGATGAACAGAAAAACGGAGCAACCCTTGCTTGGGGGTAACATTGTGACGCGCCCTATCCGTTTGCCCCTCCATCCGGTTATCCGTTTGACGATCCGTTTCCTCGTCTGTCGGCCTTTCCGCCATCCGCCAGGAGAGGTTTTGCAATCCGTTCTTTACGCCTGGGCGGGCCGGTCCCCTCGCCTATTCGTTTATTCGTGCCCCTATTCGTTGCCGGTCCCCTCGCTCCCCATCTCCCTTCCCAACGCCTCGGCAATGTCTGCGCTTTCCTCCAGCCGCTCCGAACGCACAACCTCCAGCACGTCCGCTGTGCTGTGAATGTGCTTCAGCTCCAGTTGGGTGATATAAGGCAATCGCAGCAAGAAGCCGAGAATTCGCGCCGGCAGGCTGGGCCGGCGATAGTCCTCCCGGATAAGCGATGCGGTATGCCGGTAGCCGCGCTCAACCCACTCCGCATGGTCCGAACTGCCGCCAGTGATGATACTCTCCCAGGTGCGGATCGTTGGGACACCGTGTCTTTGCGCGATGGCCTCCAACTGCTCCATTTGCTGGGTGTCGACGTGACGCCGGATGAGCACCCCTTGGCCTGCATAGACCGAGAGATACTGCCCCACACCGACGCAGTCTACGTTAATGATGGCGGTGCGCTCGGGTAGCAACTCCTCTCTGAAAGCGTGCACGAATTGGCGCGAGCCATAGAGTCCCAGCTCTTCCGCTCCCCAAAAGGCCAGGAAAACCTCGACGCCGGGCGGCCGATCCACCGCCAGCCGCCGGCCCACTTCGAGCAGGACGGCGACACCTGAGCCGTTGTCGTCTGCGCCGGGGCTGTCCTGCTGCCGAGCAAAGAGTCGCCAGGCTGCGGAGGCGAGAAGGTACAGGAGCAGCGGCGCGACCGCGATCAAAGCGACCACCCCCCCCCAGCCGGCCAGGCGGTCGATTGTTGCGGCAGCAGTTGCCAGCGCAGGCGCCACCTGGCTGAGCAAGTGGGCGATCAGATTCACCACTTCCAAGGTGGCGTAGAGACCAAAGGCCAGTAGGGCGAGGGGCAGTACAATCCGCAGTACACTGCGCAGCCGCTGTGACCAGCCGGGCATGCAGCGGGCAGTGTCGTAATGGGCACAGTAGATGAGTGCAGGAGGGCGCTCCGGGTCGGCGAGGTACGCGCGAAACGGCCGGCGTAGCCCGGCGATCAGGTTTGTCCCCGGCGTGCGCGCCAGCGCTAGCTCGATCCGCTTGCGTCCGCTGCCCATAAAGCTCAGGACGAGGGCCACGATGATCAGGCCGGCCCATCGCGGCAGCCAGATGGCCGCCACAGGGCCGGCCAGCAGGAGCAGGAACAACACGTGCCGGTACCATTCGCCGATGTAGCGAAAGGGATGCCGTTCGGGCTGCCAGCCAATTTCCCGACAACGCTCCTCCAACCACGCCAGGGTCTTTTCCTCACTGCTTGTGCCAGCCCGCCGTGCGCCGACGGTCTCCTGTAGGCCGGCCAGGAACTGAAATGCGCTCATGGATCGCCTCCTCTGTACTCAATCGCTCGCTATCATATGCGCAGTTGGGAACGCTGTCAACTACCCCAATCCAGCCGGTAACGTACGATTGGTTCAGGGAATTCGGGTCTTTGGAGGGGCACCCGGCCGGTCGCCCCTCCTACAAAAACCCGTGGCGACCGGTGCGCTCGAAATTCCCTGCTGAGCAAACATAAAACAACCCTGTTCAGCTTCGCTTGACACCGCTGCTCCCGTGTGCTAAGATGTTATTGAGAACCTTTCTCAATAAGGAGTTCGGATGCAGAACTGGGAACAGCACCTCTCCGAGGCCGGCTACCGGCTGACGGCCGCGCGCCGCGCGGTCATCCAGTCGCTGGTCACTACCAACATACCGCTCTCTCCTCAGGAGGCCTGGCAGCGCGGACAGTCGCTGCAGCCCACCCTGGGCCTGGCCTCGGTCTATCGCACTTTGGGTCTTTTGGAAGAATTGGGACTGGTGCGCCGCGTGCACCAGGAGGACGGCTGTCACGGCTATATGCCGGCCTCACCGGGGCATCAGCACACCATTGTCTGCCGTTCCTGCGGACGGGCGGTCGAGTTTCCTGGGAGCGAGGACCTGGAAGAGCTGATCGCCCAGGTCCAGCAGGAGACTGGCTATCGGGTGGAGGATCACCTCTTGCAGTTGGTGGGCGTGTGCCCCGACTGCCAGCGTGGGAGACGGTAAGAATGGACCCCATTTTGATCTTTACTGGAGGGATATGCTTTGAGTCGACTGTCGAACGCTTGGTTGATAATCTTTGCCCTGCTGCTTTGCCTGTCCGGGTGCGGGGGAGGCGAGAGCACGGCTCTCGACCAGCCCATCCCTGTCTTGGCCGTCGAGTCTTTTCTCGCCGATATCACCCAGAACGTGGCCGGTGAGCGCTTGCAGGTGGAGACGTTGATGCCCTTGGGTCTGGACCCCCACACCTTTGAGCCCACACCGCAGGATGTGGCTCGGATCGCCGAGAGCCAGGTGCTGGTGGTCAACGGCGCCGGGTTGGAGGAGTGGATCGACGAGACCTTGGAGAACGCCGGTGGCCAGCGCACCGTGATTGAGGCCGCCGCCGGCCTCCAAAGCCGCGAGGTACATCACGACGAGGAATCCGAATCCGACGACCATCACCATCACCATCACGAGGGCGATCCCCACTTTTGGCTCGACCCCAACAACGTTATCCATTACGTTGAGAATATCCGTGATGGCCTGATCCAGGCGGATCCGGAAGGCCGGGACGTCTATACCCAGAACGCTGCTGCCTACATCGCCCAACTCCAAGAGCTGGACCTCTGGATCGTCGAAAAGGTCGCCCAGGTCCCGGAGGAGCGCCGTCTCCTTGTCACCAACCACGAGAGCTTTGGCTACTATGCCGACCGCTATGGCTTCCAGGTCGTCGGGGCGATTGTACCGTCGGTGAGCACAGGGTCCTCCCCCTCGGCGCAGGAGTTGGCCTCCTTGGTCGACCGCATCCGGGAGACTGGAGCGCCGGCCATCTTCCTGGCGATGGGGGTGAACCCCAAGCTGGCCGAACAGATCGCCCAGGAGACCGGCGTCCGTGTTGTCACCGGGCTCTACACCCACTCGCCCAGCGACCCGGCCGGCCCCGCCCCGACCTATCTCGATATGATCCGCTATAACACGCAGGCTATCGTCGAAGTGCTCAAATAGTCATCTTTCACGCATCACTTATCACTTATCACGCTTCACGGCTGCTCGCCAGGATGAAACCATGCCCAACGAATCTGACCCCGCCCGTCTTGATCTCTACCGCATCAGTGTTGCCTACAACGGTACTTCAGTTCTCTGTGACGTTACCCTTCAGGTACCGCATGGTGCCCAGGTTGCTGTGGTGGGGCCGAACGGTGCCGGTAAATCGACCCTCTTCAAGGCATTGGTGGGCCTGCTTCCGATCCAACGAGGTCACGTGCACATCCACGGCCGGTCCCTGGGTGCCCATCAGGACTGTGTCGCCTACGTCCCCCAGCGGGAGGAGGTGGACTGGCACTTTCCCGTCACTGTGGCCGATGTGGTGATGATGGGCCGCTACGGCCGCCTCGGATGGGTGCGCCGGCCGCGGCCTGTTGATCGGGAAATCGTCGCCCGCTCCCTGGAGCAGCTTGGTATCACGGACCTGGCCGGCCGGCCTGTGGGCGACCTCTCCGGTGGACAGCAGCAGCGTGTCTTTTTGGCCCGTGCCCTGGCTCAGGAACCCCACATCCTGTTGATGGACGAGCCCTTTACCGGTGTGGATGTGGCTACGCAAGAGGCCGTGCTCCAGCTGTTGGAGCAGCTCAAGCCCGCAGACGTGACGGTGATGGTCTCCACCCACGATTTGAACCTCGCCGCGGCCCGCTTTGGGCGGGTGCTGCTCTTGAACCGCCGGGTAGTGGCCTACGGTGTCCCGGAGCAGGTGCTCACGCCTACGCATATCAAGGAGGCCTTTGGCGGGCAGGTGCTCTTCTTGGATGAGGGGGCCGTGATTGTGGACCGCTGTTGCCCAACGGGAACGCTTGGAGGGTCTTTATGATCACCTGGCTGGTGAAACCGCTGACCTATGGCTTTATGCAGCGGGGCCTGGCTGCGGCCCTGATGGTCGGCGTGCTGTGCGCCGTCGTGGGCTGCTACGTGGTCCTGCGCTCCATGGCTTTCCTGGGTGATGCCCTGGCCCACGCTGTTTTGCCTGGTGTGGCCCTGGCCTATCTGCTCGGGGCGAACCTGCTCATCGGCGCGTTGATCGCCGCCATCGCTGTGGCCCTGGGCATCGGTTTTTTCTCCCGGCGCGGTAGGATCAAGGAGGACACGGCGATCGGCATCCTCTTTGCTGCGGCGCTTTCCCTTGGTGTTGTGCTCATCAGTACGATTCAGACCTATGCCGTCGACCTCACCCACATCCTGTTCGGAAACGTCCTGGGCGTCAGCGGCACAGATCTCTGGCTGACTGGCGTGCTGGGTGTGGTTGTCCTGGTTGTGGTTGCTTTGTTGTATAAAGAGTTCCTCCTTGTCTCCTTCGACCCGGTCTTGGGGACAACGCTGCGCTTTCCGGTCGGCTTTCTGCGGACCTTGCTCTTGATCCTGCTGGCCTTGACCATCGTTGTTTCGCTGCAGACGGTGGGAGTCGGGCTGGTGGCGGCTATGCTGGTCACCCCGGGGGCGACGGCCTACCTGCTTACCCGCCGGCTCTTCCCCATGATGCTTCTGTCCGCTGGGATTGGAGCTTTCTCTAGCCTCGTCGGGCTGTACCTTTCCTTTTACCTGGATGTGGCTTCAGGAGGCGCTGTCGTTCTGACGGCGACGGCGGTCTTTCTCCTCGTCTTTCTCTTCGTGCCGCGGCGGGGGCTAGTTTGGGCGGGGGTGCGTCGTCTCCGTGGCGGACGTGAGGGCCAGGACGCCGGTTTGTGTGGGGAGGGGGATTAAGTAATGAAGCGATCTCGCCTTATCGCTTTCTTGCGTTCCCCACCTCCCTGTAGTATAATTAGGAAAGAGATGTTTGCGTAACGATGAGTAATCAGGAGGCCGGCCATATGCCGGATGTAGGAGGTTAAGGATATTGAAAGAGGGAGTTATGGAAGATAAAAAAAGGACGGATGTAGCGGTCTTTATGGATTTCGAAAACATCTATATCGCTACGAGAGAAAAGTACAAAGCCAACCCCAAGTTCGATTACATTATGGAACGCTGCGACATGTACGGGCGCGTGGTGATTGCTCGCGCCTATGCCGACTGGTACCAGTATTCCCGGATTACGAATGCACTCTACGCCAATGGGATCGAACCACGCTACGTGCCCAACTATTACTATGGCGCTCCAGAAGATGAGCGCAATGTTGCGATCAAGAATAGCGCCGACATCCACCTGGTCATTGACGCGATGCGCACGCTGTTCAGCCATCCCAACATTCATACCTATATCCTGGTCACGGGGGACCGCGACTTTATTCCCTTGGTCAACAACATTCGCCAGGGCGGCCGACGCGTGATCGTTATTGGTGTGGCTGATGCCACCTCTTCGCACTTGGCCCAGAGTGCTGACGAGTTTATCTTTTACCACCAACTGGCCGAAGATATTGTCCCCCCCAAGCCCAAGACGAAGGAAATCTACGATGTGTTGGTGGACGCGCTCAAGTTAGCCCGTGAGCGTAAGAATGCCTGTACGCTGGCTACGCTCAAACTGCTGATGATTGAGCTGCTGGGCAACTTTGACGAGGGTGACTACACCGATGCCCAAGGCCGGCACTTTTCCCGCTTCCAGGATTTCGTACGCGAAGCTGAGCGGCGGGGCAAGGTGCAGATTCTGACGACGGGCACGGTGACCGAGGTCTTTCTCCCTGGGGAAAACTGTTACGAGTTGAGTTCCTTTGCCCTCCCGCCGTTGCCCAAGGATGAGCAAAAGTCGTCCCAAGAGGATAATCGTCGAGGCAAACGTCGCCGTCGCTCCAGTTCAACTAAGAAAAACGGCAACTAGACGAAATGATCATGTGATATGGAACGCGAAACCCGCATCGGCTGTGGTCCGATGTTGCTCCTTGCCCTTTTTCTCTTTTGGTTGGTTGCTTTGCCAGCCGGCCTACGGGCTGTGGGGGACGAGATTGTTCCTTCGAGCCTCTCCCTTCCTTTAAGTGGGGTGGGGCTCGTACTCGTCTTTGGCCTGCTGGCTTGGTTGACGCGCCGTCGCTCCGGCTGGCGGACCGTAGCGGCCTTTGCGACTGCCCTCCTGGCTATCTCGGGCTTTCTCACGCTCGATGCGGTTCTCCGTATCCTGCTCCCGTTCTCCTCGTTGGCTATAGCGGCGCTGCGCCTGGGTTTGCTCCTGCCCTATGTTGTGGCCGCGGCCTGGTGGGCGCCGCGCCTGGCCGGCTTGGGCCGGCCGTCTCTCACCACCGCGCTCGGACTGGATCGCTTTCGCCTGGCCCCGCTGGCCCTGGGCATTGCGCTGGCTTCCCTTCTTTCCCTCCCCTGGCCGCTTACCGGTGCCCTGGGGGGACCGCCTGACCAGCCTGGAACTCGTCTTCCAGTCGCTGGCCCGCGTCCTGCCCGACATCGCCATAGTTTGGGGCGTGGTCTTTTTCCTGCTCAATAGGGTGCTCACGCGCGGTTGGGTGGCCGGCCTGCTCACGATGCTGGCCTACTGGTTCGCCTTCGCCGCCGGCCAGATTCTAGCTCCCGATGCCGCTTCTTTGCTCCAGGATATCGCTGTTTTGGCTGCTTTGCCCCTGCTGCTCACAGAGCTGCGGGCCCGCGATGCAGGCCTCTATCCTCTCCTACCGCTTGCCTGGCTGACCTACACGGCACCCTTTCTTTTCACCGACCCCCGCGATGTACTGGCCACGGGGGGCATCCCCGAACTGCTGCACATCTACAGCTATGGGATAGTCTGTTTTTTGGCCTTTTTGTTGGGCCTGGCCCTGTGGGCCGGCCGGCTCATGGTCCGGCGGGCGGAGCGCAACACGATTCGACCTTTCCTGGTCCCAAAGATCAGTCGCGCAGTTGCCGTTTTCCTGGCTGTGGGGGCGATCGCCGCCTGGGTGGGGCTCTTTGTCCGCTATGGGGAACCACGCTTCTACGACGACGGCTTCCTGATCATTCTCCATGAGCAGGCAGACCTGGACGGCGCTGCCGCGATCTCGGGCCGCACGGAGCGCCTGTCCTATGTCTACCATGACCTAGTCGAAACGGCCGAGCGCACCCAGGGCCCTCTTCGTGCTGAGCTGGACGCGCTCGGTGTGCCCTATCGCCCCTATTACCTGGTGAATGCCATTCGTGTGGACGGCCACCGCTGGCTCATGGGCCGCTTCGCCGGCCGGCCTGACGTGGACCAAGTTTTGCTGAACCCCAACGTCCGCTTGTACCCGATTCGCCAGTCGCTTACCGATTTACTCCTTGCCGAGGAGAATGCGCCCCCCGCCGGCGTGCAGAAGAACCTGCAAGCGATCCATGTGCCCGCGGTATGGGACCTGGGTGTGACCGGTGCGGGCATCGTCGTGGCCGACCAGGATACGGGCTTTGATTGGACCCATCCTGCGATTCAGGCGCAATATCGTGGTTGGGATGGGCAGATGGCGAGCCACGACTACAATTGGCACGATGCCTGGGATGACAAAGCGGTGCCCTGGGACGATGATATGCACGGTACCCATACGATGGGCACGATCCTCGGCGACGACGGCGCCGGCAATCGCATCGGTGTTGCTCCCGGTGCACGCTGGATCGGCTGCCGCAATATGCGTCGCGGTTTTGGCAACCCCGGCGCCTATCTTGAGTGTATGGAGTTTCTCCTGGCTCCCTACCCGCACGGCGGCGACCCCTTCCGCGATGGTGACGTAACCCAGGCACCACACGTCGTCAACAACTCTTGGGGCTGTCCTTCTTGGGAGGGCTGTGCGCCAGACACGCTCGCGCGAGCTTCCCAGACGCTGCGGGTGGCGGGGGTGATGATGGTGGTCAGCGTGGGAAACGAAGGACCGGCCTGCGAGACTGTCCTCCACCCCCCGGCCAACTATGATGACGTCTTCTCCGTCGGGGCAACTGACCTTTCTGGCCAGACCATCGCCTTCTTCAGCAGCCGCGGTCCGGCGGAGGACGGGGTCAAACCGGACATCAGCGCGCCCGGTCAGGCGATTCGTTCCAGCGTCCCTGGGGGTGGCTATATGCGCGCCGACGGCACTTCGATGGCCGGCCCCCACGTCGTCGGTGTCGTCGCCCTGATCTGGTCGGCCGCTCCGGAACTGCTTGGCCAGATCGACGCCACCGAGGCGCTCCTTTGCCAGACAGCCCGCCCCGTGCCGGTCGAGCGGCTCTGCACACCTGCCGATGCCGTGGCGGATGCTTCCCTCGCCAGCCTCTACGCGAACCCCGTCTGCGCCTGTGGCGACACCGTGGGTGTGCCCAACAATGTCTATGGCTGTGGCGTGATCGATGCCGCCGCAGCGGTGCAGGCTGCGCGGGGGAAGTGAAGACAGGTTCGCAGGTTACAAGTTGTAGGTTGGCAAGTTGTAAAGCAGAATTCGAGCCAGGGGCAAAACGCTGATCCCAACGCTCACTTTGGGGTGCAAAACACGGAATACGCAACACGCAGTACACGACACCGAGTGCGTCTCACGTCTTCACGTTTCACGCCTTCACTTCTTACGGAAACACTCGCTCCAACCACTCCTCGGGATCCACCGTCACCATTCCTACCCGGACCTCCCAGTGCAGGTGTGAACCGGTAGCCAGGCCGGTCGAACCCATGCGTCCGATCGGATCGCCTTGCTGCACCATGGTACCGGGCTCCACGAGCACGGCCGACATGTGAAAGTAGCTGGTGTGCAAGCCCCAGCCGTGATCGATGATGATACAGTTGCCGCGGACCACGAGTTCCTCGGCTACTACCACCCGCCCGGCCGCCGGGGCGATAATCAGCGTCCCGGAATAGTTGCCAATGTCCAGGCCGTTATGGTAGCTGCTGGGCGGACCGCCATCGTAGGAACGCATCGTACCAAATGGCGATGTGATCCAACCCTTTGTCGGGCTGATGAACCCGCCCGCCCACAGCCGTTCTGGCGTGACCTCTTCCAGGAACGGCTGGACGTAGGCCCATTCCTGGGCCAGGATATCGGGGTCGAGCAACCCTTCCCGGTCGGGCGGCAGGTCGATGTTCTCCACCGGATAGTCGGCGGGCATGACCTCCACGGTGGTTGAGAGCATGGTCGTGCGGCCCATTTCGTCCCGTAGAGCAGCGGTCAGCAGGCGCGGTCCCGGTGCAGCCCAGATCGAGATGCCGGCTAGGGCGTAATGGACTCCACCAGTGGGAAAGAAGCGTAGCTCCTGGTCGCCGAGCCAGGCGCTTACCGAGACAGGTACAGTACCGGTGACG
>Ga0272444_10005729_pt1 | contig 10709 bp, 9 predicted proteins | sample SSMForm13_FD_201033 | JGI IMG/M metagenome (GOLD analysis project Ga0272444, IMG submission 201033) | Marine sediment archaeal communities from Little Sippewissett salt marsh, Falmouth, MA, United States - SSM-Form-13 | ecosystem: Environmental > Aquatic > Marine > Wetlands > Sediment ...
GTGAGCATACTGTACTCAATCGTTTGCATCAGAGGAATAAAACCGGTGTTGGTCGCACGATAAGGGTAACTGACAGCACCCATTTCGGGGTGTTGAAGCCGCGCCAGCGCATCTGTCAACGACTGCCGGTTGACAATCACATCCGCATCCACAAAGACGACAATCCGATTTTCAGTGAGCGGGAAGTGAGTGTTAAGTGTTTTTGAATTCCCATATTGGCATGGTTTAGAATTAACTTGAACCCATATTGCTTTGCCAATGCCTTGAGTCTTTCTCGACTGCCGTCAGTGCTGCAATCGTCAATGACAATCACCTGGGCGCTGGTACCGCAAACCGAATAGATGCTGTCGATGGTCTGGCCAACCGAATCGGCATCGTTGTAGCACGGTACCATGAACGATAACGGCGGCAAGGCCGTCAGGGATCGTTTTTTTCGCTGATCGATGAACCCCACAACCCCGCCACCACAATAAACAGGGAAAGAATCAATAGTAATGGTAAAATTGTCAGCATATCGTGGATTGCTTTCGTTTGCGTGTTCTCAGAGCCTGTTTGGTAGATCCGTCTAAGGCCCGCTAACGGCGTTGGAAACTGTCTCAAAATGCTCACATATACCATATATGCTCCGCTTTTGAGCCACTTTCCGCCTTGTTATCGGGCCTGATCCAGACTTCCAAAACAGGCTCTCAGTGTAAGAAAGGCTACCGTAGCCTTTTGGGCAAATTCAGAAAATACATCCAAAAGTGACGATTTCATACAAGGATGGTCAGCGTACTACAAGTTAACTTTTTGTTAGCGCGGGGGGAAGTGCGTTGGACAGGGGGTGGATAATGCGGTAAATTTCGTTAAATGCCGAGAAGATGGGGATTGCTTCGGGACCGATCCGGAAAAAATGATATAGGTATCGGGCGTTTTTTACCCAGACGGACACACCGTTTGCCATAACGTCATCAGATGTCAACGATACGGCTGCAGTAGCAGTTTTAAGGGTTGCCGACAGTATAGAACCATTGTCATGGGGGTGGGGGCCTTGGCCGGTTATGTGCAGTATACGGGTGGTTGCAAGGATGGTCGTTTTCCGTAATGATTCATTGCGCTGAACCTTTGCCTTGGCTTCCCAACCCCCATTGACAATGGTATCTGTTGTTATTTGGTTTTATGCCTATGGCAGCTACCCTTTCGATCCTAAGCGTAATCCGCCATGAATGAAAAACGTGTCACCGGCCATGGCTTCGTTGCAATAGATATCGCCGACCAGTTGGGCCACCTCTTCCGGCTCGATCAGCCGTCCGATGGGAACCTGGGACAGAATTTTTTCCAAGGCTTTCTGGTTCATTCCCTTGACCATGGGGGTGCCGACATAGCCCGGGGCGACGGCCACACAGCGGATACGGTCCGCCAGACCCCGACGGAAAAATTCGGCCGTGATCACCTTGGGCATCACCGACATGGCTGCCTTGGTCGATGAGTAGTTGATCTGGCCGGCCGTCCCCAAGGAGCCGGTAGAGGAGATCAGGCAGATCAATCCCTTGCATTGATGGTTGATCATCTGCTCGGCGCATTCACGGACTGTCAGGAAAACGCCGGTCAGGTTGATGTCCAGGACCAGTTGGAAATCCTTCAACGCCATTTTGCGTGTAACCTTACCGGTGTCCCGATCCGGGGAAACCAGCATGCCGTCCCGGATGACGCCGGCGAAGGGCGCCACCAGATTAATCTGCCCGAAGCGATCGATGGCATTTTGGGCCAACTGTCCGGCGTCGTTTTCATTGACGATGTTGGCTTTCACGGCAAGCACTTCTCCTCCCAAGGCCGTAAGATCAGCTTCGGCACTAGTCAGCAGCGACTCGGAAATGTCGGCAATGACCACTTTGCCGCCTTTTTTCACCCAGTACCGGGCGAGTTCCAAACCAATACCACCGCCACCACCGGTAATGACGGCTACAGCATTTTTGATTTCGAGCATCGTTTTCCTCCCTTTGTTAGGCTGTTATGGATGCGCTCATCTGCAGACGGTGGATGTTGGTGCTGGCAAGGGTAAGCGGTATCTATGAATCCGAAGCTGCATTGGTAAATGGTGTTTATGGATTGCAGTGTATTTGAGGACACCGTCCTGGATGCCAAATGACCGCAATTGAATGCGCTGGGTTAAACCTCACTTTCCTTAAGATGAAAGAGAATGGCTTCCTTGGTGGCGATCTCTTCCGTATTCAGTTCACGGCCGGCCACGGCGGTAAACTGGTCGATAACGGCCATGGCTTCGGTCCGATCCACCGGGTCGGGAATCAGCTGCGGAAGCGCGGTGATGGCCGCTTCCCTGTCCACTTGAAGCAGGCGTGCCTGTGTCTTGACCATCTCCCTCAATTTGCCCGGGGTGATGGCTTTGAATTGACGCAGGCCGCGAACGATCCCTTCCGCCGTATCGTATTCCTCGCGAGTCAACTCCCGGTTGGCGGTCATGATGGCCAACAGGATGCGGACCACGGCATCCGGACAACCGCCCTGGTGCATACTGTTGCGTAACCGGGCGGTGTCTTTGCGCAGGCGCTCTTCCATGGCCTGACGCTGCTCGGCAGCCTCGTCTTTGGGTGGCGGAAAGAGCATTTGGGTCCACGGATTTTCATAGATCATTTTGAACAGCAATTCCTGTCCGAGGTCGCGGGCATCCCGGTAAGCGTTGAGTATGGACACCATGTTCTGAGAAAAATTTTTCTCCATGGCCAGAAAAATATTGTCTGCCGACACCTGGCGCCGGCTCTCTTTGACCATTGGTGCGGCCGCCTTGATCGGCCAGGTGAATGGATTCAGATCGGAAACCGTATAACGCTGGACGCGCAAGGGGTGAAGTTGTCGTATTCCTTCGGCCAGGGGCTCCGTCATGAGCATTTTGATCCACGGGCTGACAAAGGTCTGATAGAACGTGTTGTTGATCGTCGACACGGTGCGAACCGAGTAAAAGGCCTCTTCATCGGCCAGGCCGTCATCATAGCCTAAAATGTCGTCCACCTCGCGTTCGACGAACCGTGCGCTGTAGCCCTGCTCGGGTGACTTTGGATTTTCTTCCTCAAAAACCAATTCATACAAACCGGGGGGCAGGAATTCGAGCATATCGAAACTGCCGATAATCTCCTTGTGCTGGGTGCGGGCGATTTTGGCGGAAACGAAGATACCCAGATGGCCGATGCTCTTATGCAGGACAAGCACGATCACCTGGCCCTTGCGTTTGATTTCCTGAGAAGAACCGTAGACCTTGGCCACCCAGTTGAACGCCTGCTGAGGGGGGGTGATGTTGTCGCCAAAGGAGGCGAACAACACCACAGGCGCCTTGAATTTGTTCAAATCGATGGATTTACCGTGGCCGATCTCGAACGACCCCTGCTCGAGCTTGTTGCCCACAAACAGGCAGTTGACAACGGTGGCGATTTCCTCTCGGGTCATGAAATAAAAACCGCCCCACCATTTTTCGAAGTTCAAATACCGTTTTTCCTCCGTGTCCACCTTTGAATAAAGATTGTACTGTTTGGACCAGATAGTATTGGCCGGATTGAGGTTCTCGAAATTGGCCACCAGATCGGCGCCGTCAAAAAGGCCGTTGCCCAGATCACTCATAAAGGAATTTACCCATGATCCGCCCAATAGACCGCCGGCGTAGCGCATGGGATTCACCCCCACCAGGCCACTCCAGTAGGACAGCGGGGACCCGTTGAACGCCATGGGGCCGGTGATATCGGGCCGTTCGGCACCGATCAGGGCCGCCGCCCAGCCCCCCTGGCAGTTGCCGATCACCGCCGGCTTGGGCGATTTTGGATGCCGGCGTCGGATTTCTTCCAGGAAGTGGATTTCCGCTTGCCAGACATCCATCAATGTCTGATTGGGGACGGGATAAATGGAAAAGATAAGGAAGTAAACCGGGTGGCCGGCATTGAGTGCCATGCCGATCTGGGAATCCAGCTTGGAACCGCCGATTCCCGGCCCATGGCCTGCCCGGGGATCAATGATCAGGATCGGCCGGTTGTTTCTGAACGCTTCGCCGACCAGCCCCTTGGGCTGATCCCGGCGGTCGATGGCGGTTCCGCGTCTGTCTTTGTCATCCCCGTTGGTCTTGGATGACGTGGACCGTCGATCCGGTTGGGTGCCGCGATGATCGATGATCTGGACCAGGGAATAGTTTGCCGGTGGATCCAATTCGTGGCCGTCGATGATCGTGGTGTAGTCAAAAACAAGGACCGGCGGCTGGCCGTTTGCGCGGTGGTCGATATAGGTGTTGCCGCGCTTACGCATGATGTCCCAGTACAAAAGTGTGCGCTGGGCCGCATCCACGCCGTATTCCACTGCATCGGCCATCCAATTGAATTGTGGTGTGTCTGTTTGTGCTGTCATCTGCCCATCCTTTGGGTAAGGGGTTGTTTGCGTTTGGATCGTTAAGGTTGCTGTCTCATTTGAGTGAAAAATGATTATTTCTCAATCCGGGGGATGCCGTAGCCAGTAGAAAGGATGATGTCGTGTCAAATTACACGCATTAGTCCCGGATTGGTTGTGATGCTATCTTGTCGATTGGGCGACCACAGCAGTCAACTACAAGGAGGGATAGTGCTGAAGATGGAATCGCCAACTGTTGTAACCCCACTAATCGACAAAAATTTAACGAATAAATCGTTCATGCTAGTTGCATGTTAAAAAACCATTTGGTTTTTGTGTGTTGATCTATTTTTTACATTGGGTAGAGAAGCAGTTGCAGCGCCGGTTGGGAACCCACACAATCCCAGCCGCCATGGGGGATACCAGATTCTTGTTGCCCTGATGTATCGGATTTGCCGGGGCCTGGCCGGCCATCGCCGGATTTTGTTCGCCTGATCAAACGCCAAGCAATTGAGTGGCGATGGTAAAGTAAAAATAAACACTGACGATGTCGATGGACGTGGTCACAAACGGTCCGGTGGCTACGGCCGGGTCCACATTCATGCGGGCCAACAGCATGGGCACGCATGATCCCACCAAAGCTGCCACGGACATGGAGCAGATAACCGCCAAACACACGGCCAGAGCGAGCATGAGCATACTGTATTGGGCCTGGGCCACTGATCCGATGAAGACACCGTAAACCATACCGAGAATAAACCCGACAGTCAACTCTTTGCCGACCACCATCCAGATATCGCGGATGCTGAGGCGTCCTGTCGCCAGACCACGTACCACGATCGTGGAGGATTGGGTGCCGATGTTGCCGCCCATGCCCATGATTACGGGAATAAAGGCAGCCAGATAGGTGACGCGGCTCAGGCTCGACTCAAAATGACCGATCACGTAAAAGGCGAAGATCCCCCCCAGGCAGCTGGCGAAAAGCCACGGCAGACGGATGCGGGTGCTTTTGAAAATACTCTTGGTTTCTACAAATTCCTCGCCCGCACCGGCCATCTTGAGAATATCCTCGGTGGCCTCCTCACGGAAGATGTCGATGACATCGTCAACGGTGACAATTCCCACCAGTTGATTGCTGTCATCCACCACCGGTACGGCCAGGATGTCGTAGCGGGCAACCAGTTTGGCCACTTCTTCCTGGTCCATGTGGGTTTGGACGCAGATCACCTCCGAGTCCATGAATGCCTTTAGCGGGGTCTGCGGCTTGACCACGACCAATTGCCGCAGGGACGCCACCCCCACCAGCTTGCCATGCTCGTCCACAGCGTACAGATAAAACGGCATCTCCACGTCGGCAAATTCGTCTTGAACTTTTCTGATGGCGTCTTTTGCGCTAATTTCCTGGTTGATGGCGATGAAATCGGGGTTCATGATGCCGCCGGCGGTATCCGCCTCATACCCCATAAGGTTTTCGACTGCGTCGGAATCCTCTTTCATCAGCTTGAGCAGACCATCGGCCGTCTCTTCGGGTAGATCGTGAAGCAGGTCGGCAACATCATCATTGGGCATGGCTTCCAAAACAGCGACGATTTTCGCCTGTTCCATGCCGCCGACAAGGGGCACCAACAGGTCCTTGTCCAGCTCGCTGAGCAGGATTCCTTTTTGCTCCCCGTTTTTGATCATGTCGAACAGCATCAACTGGTCCTGCAGGGACAGTTCCCGAAAGAGGATGGAAAGATCCACCCCATATGCCTTGTTGACGATCTTGCGCAAATTCCTGGTGGCGTTGCGACGCAAAAGGCGTTTGACGCTGGCGGTCAATATGTGTTGTCGATCTTGTTTCATCGGTACGATTGTCCAACTAAGAATACAAATGCGCTGAATATAGCAAGGTTACCGGTCTTTGACAATTGATTTGGGCCGCCCATCCAAGATAACCACATTTGGGTGACCGCTTTGGTCGGGAGCGATCGGTGACCTTTGAAAATGAAGAAAAATGCCAAAGACCGAAATCCAAATGCCAATTGAAGGATCGCATCGATCACCAAGCATAGCGCTTGGGCGACACTGAGGATTCGATAGAGGGTGACCTGTTTGTCCATGGTCTATGACTATGGGGGAATTTTGTTACCATTCAATGAGCAAGGAAATAAAAGAATCCGGTTCTCCAGAAAGCTCAAGTTGGAGACGAAAAGTTCGCGACAAAGTTGTTTTGTAAAAGTGTTAAGTTTCAGGTGTTAAGTGTTAAGTGGCGGATCAGATCTAATTTTGCATAAGAATCGACAGGATACCTTTCCTTAACACTTTAAGCTTAACACTTAACACTGGCCCATCGATCAGTTAAAATATGCTACCATGCTGGAACAGATGTCAGATGGAGCTTTCCGGAGAACCGGATAAAAAAATCGTCGGGCCAGTGGATGGCGTCTCACCCCTGGTTGTCCTCCCGTGCCGGAGCGCCGGCATGGTGTGTGGGCGGCGTATAGCTTTCCCGCCGGGCGGCGGTCACGGCCCGGTTGGCGATATCCTGGACCTTTTCGTAGGCCAGTTCGCTTTTTTGGGATAAATCGGCAATTAGCGTGGCTTGAGATTCCGCCATTTTTTCGAGTGCTTCGATTTTGCCCATCAGCACATTTTTTTCCCCTTCAAAACGGGCCTGTATGAGCGCTTTCTCGCTTTCAAATTCTCGCGTGAGCTGTTTGGTCGTATCGCTTACCGCTGCCTTGACGGTAGCTTCGTTGCGTTGGGGGAATTTCTCCACCTCTTTTTGGAGTCTGTCCATTTCTTGCTCACGGGTGGCAATGGCGTTTTCACGATCATCCAGGGCCGTTGTGCGTTTATTTGTATCGCTTTCGAAATTGCTGCGCTTTTCCGCAATTTCCTTTTCCAGGGTCTTGAGTTCATCTTCCAACGCATTTTTACGCTGTTCTTTTTCTCTGGCAAACGCATATTCATAGGTTTCTTTTTCTCGTTGGCGCTCAAGATCCAGTGCCTCTTTCTGCTCGTTGACCTGTCGGTCATGCTCTTTCTTTTCCCACTGCCAACGGGTGCGCAATTCATCCATTTCAGATTCAAAGGCCGCTTTCTGACTGGCCATTTCCTCTTCGAAGCGCTCTTTTTTGGCCCGCTGGGCATCAATCAAGGCGGCCAGGTCGGACGCGGCCGTTTCGACTTCGTAGATCGTGTCGAGCTCGGCCTGTTTGGCTTCAATGGCCGACTGGATTTTGCGATAGGTGTCGATTTCGTTTTCAAACCGCTCGGCAAGATTGCTGAGCTCACGACTGATTGCCCCGCGCAGATCGTGCAGGCGTTTTACCGGATCTTGGGCCGACTGGGCGTCGGCCGTTGCCGTGGCCACCTGTTTTTCCAACCGTTTGCGGGCTTTCTCGGCATCCAGCAGATCTTTATTCAAACTATCGAAATGTTTTTTGGCCTGCTCATAGGCATCCAGCAATTCCTTCTTGGTATTGGCCATGGAAACAGCGGGTAAATCAATTTGATCGTTCATGATTGCATCCTTTTATAAATGGAGGGATCAATGGTTGTGGCAAATAATGATACCAAATAATGCCAATCCGAGCATCAACGTTAGTACCTGTTTGATAAATCCGTCTAAGGCCCGCTAACGGCGTTGGAAACTGTCTCAAAATGCTCACATATTACATCCGGTCGTCAACCCGCAGTGCGTGTGACGGTGATCGTTGGCGAGCCGGGAGGGCCGCTGACGCCTTGAAAACGATAAAAGACGCCGTCAGGCAGGGCGAACCAATAGTCGCTTTTCCAAAAGGGGGCCAATAAACCCGGAAGGGTCAGCCGGATGTGAAGCAAGTCATCGTTGACATCAGATCGCTCCACCTCTTTTTTTATGGCTCTGATTTTGTAGGCTTTCATTGTTTTCAGATGAATTGTCCAAAAAAGACGCTCCGTGTCAGCCGACGCGACAAACTCGCGCAGGGACAAAGAGGTGGCCTGATACCATGGGCAATCATCAGTGGGCAGAACCTTGTCAACGGCTTTTCCTTCAAATCGGCCACGCATGACGATCGTCTGACCAACTCGTTCGGCCACCAATTGCGTTTCACCGTCAGCGCTGTCCATTTGCCAGCGTCGGGTATTGTATTTTCCATCGGTAACGGTGATGTGCTCTGCGTCGGGAGATGAGCAGATCAGCGTGTAGCGATCGCCTTTGGTCAGACGCCACTGCACATTTTTGATGGTGTCGCCGTTACTTTCCCGGTAACGGTACACTTCATCCTGGGAGGCGTAAACCAGGCGCCCGGCAATCGGGGAGACGATGGTCAGGGAAACGGCCAAAAGCCATACCAGCCGGTGTGCGACGGGTTTTAATTGACGTAAGTATTGATGATGCATGTCAGGCTGAGTACCATATCGAGGCCGCATCTGGCAAATTTTTTAGAACACTAACACTTGTCTAATAACAATAGGCGCTCACACGATTGGAAGGCGTGCGCTTCAACGAAATGCTGATGCGATCCGGCAGAAAGGGAATTGGTCTTTAAGTCCATTGATTGGATTCGGACAGGCCAAAAGCTACACAAAATGAGTACTCAAACACAGCAAAAGCTGTTTACCGTAGATGGTGGCATAGTCGATCAATGGCCGGAACCCGAAGTCGTTAAAAATCTGGCGGGCAACAAGCACGGACGATTTATCAACCGGGAATTGTCCTGGCTCGAATTCAATCGCCGCGTGTATGAAGAGGCCATGAATCCGGCCCATCCGCTGCTCGAGCGGTTGCGATTTCTTTCCATTTCGGCCAGTAACCTGGATGAATTTTACATGGTGCGGGTGGCCGGGCTAAAAGGGCAGGTCGCCTCGCGGGTCCGTGGGGTCAACCCCGATCGGCTCACACCAGCCCAGCAATTACAGGCCATTGCCGCCAAGGTCAATGCATTGGCCGCTGATCAGCACCGATGCCTGGAAGTGCTGCTGGAAGAAATGGAATGGTTTCCAAATGAAGGGCTAAAAAATCCTGTTGAACACATAGGTCGTTGAAATCGCCTAAATTATCCTGAAGGCGCTTGAGTTGTTTGATGAGCATTTTCATCTGATCGGCAGGGAACACAGAGGTGAAAAACTCCAGCAGGTAACGCAGTCTTTTGCAGTCAATGCGCAGTTCATGCAGTTTTTCGTCCGCTGTCCGGGAAGTGATACGGCGGCCTTTTTTTATTATCCGGCGATAGCGATTATAAATTACCGTTTTGGCCAATTCACCGATGGGGGCGTGGCCTGCGGTATCCCCGTGTGCCGATGGGTCGGAATTAACAAACTCGTCCAGTGCCGCCAGTGCTGCCTTGAATTCGTCAACCGCCATGGCTTTGAGCATACGATCCTTGGCGGTGCGCCGCTTGCGTTGCAGCACGCGGAACAATTGCAGAATCCCTGGCTTGAGCACATCGGGGACATAATCGACATAGGTCGATTTTTTTAGCAGATAGACATCCAGGTCTCGCACATCGCCGGTGATGGCGCCCATGGTTTTCAAATGCGTTTGAAGCGCGGTGGTGGTTTCCGCGGTCAACACGCCTTTGGGCTGGCCGAGCAGGCTTCGGGACCTGCGGACCGCTACCCGAAAGTCATGCAAAAATTCGCTGTCAATATCCTCGAGAACCCCATCAAGATTTTGGTGCATCACTGACGTCAGGTTTTTCAGGATGTGCTGAAGCGCTTCTGCTGCGGGCATTTGTGCAGAAAGCTGAACATTGACTTTCGATGAAGGGGATGAGCGCACGCATCTCAATAACCGGGCCAAGCTTACCGGTAAAAGCCGACGCCGGGAAATCCCAGCTGAATTGTCTGGCCTTTTTCCCATCCACCGGAATATCACTGACTCGTCGCCCGGTGGCCGCGTGGATGATGGTGTAATTGTCGGCATGGCGCAATAGCTGCCAGCCATGGTGATGAAGCCGCCAATCAAAGGTATCATAGATGTCGACGGTCGTTTGCTCGGTGGTTTCTTTCAGAGAGGCGAAACATTGGCTCAGCTTAGATTTCAATGCATCGATGTCGGACGGGGTAGAAATGTAATAGTCGATCAGCTTCATGGGCATCCTTATGCATCAACATTTGAAAAGAATCGTATCGTTATTTGATTCGAATGGTTATACACGGCGGCAGGCATTTGGTAAACCCTCATTGAAAAAATGGATCGGCCGATGGCATGATTACGTCGGCACGATCCGGTTTCAGACCCAGTCTGGAAATCCGTTCATCGTAGGAAAAAAAGCTCACCAATCATGCAAAATGGCGAAACGGTATGAGATTTTTTAACACCTAAATGTTAGGGGCTTGTTAGCAATCCAATTCACAATCTCCGACCAAAGCAAGAC
>Ga0272444_10005730_pt1 | contig 10708 bp, 2 predicted proteins | sample SSMForm13_FD_201033 | JGI IMG/M metagenome (GOLD analysis project Ga0272444, IMG submission 201033) | Marine sediment archaeal communities from Little Sippewissett salt marsh, Falmouth, MA, United States - SSM-Form-13 | ecosystem: Environmental > Aquatic > Marine > Wetlands > Sediment ...
ATCGTCTAGACCTGAAACGTCCCACAGATAGGCGCCATCATTAGACTGGTTGGAATCGATGACCGTCCAAGTGCCCTTGCTGTCATCGCTATACTCCAGGTCAACGGATAAAAGCGCCGTCTCGCCGAGGTCAGGATCATTTGCTGACCAGGCGATGGTGGCCGAACCGCTGAGCGTCTCACCGCCGTTGGGATAAGTGAGCGTCAGTTCCGGATCATCCGGGTTGTCTATGGTGAAAACGGTATCAGAGGTGTCCGTATCTGACCGGCCGGTGGTATCGGTAACAGTAGCACGTACCAGGTAATTAGAGCCCTCGCTCAGGCCGGAGATGTCCCATGAATAAGCACCATCGTTTGTCTCGCCAGTGGCAATGGGCAGCCAACTGCTCCCGGCGTTGTCGCTGTACTCTATATCTACCAGCAACAGAGCTGTTTCACCAGGATCCGGATCCGTCGCTGACCAGATGATGGTCGCGGAACCGCTCAAAATCTCGCCACCGTTTGGATAAGTGACCGTGACTGTTGGACTGTCGGGATTGTTTATGGTGAAGACCGCATCCGAGGTATCTATATCTGATCGGCCGGTGGTGTCGGTCGCTGTGATACGCAACAGATAGTTAGAACCATCATCCAGGCCGGATACATCCCAGGAATGGGAGCCATCGTTCACCTGATCAGTAGCTATGGATGTCCAGCTGGATCCGCCATTGGCGCTATAATCTACATCCACTGATAATAGTTCTGTTTCCCCGGGATTGGGATCGGTGGCCGTCCAAGTGATGATCGTAGAAGTGCTTATTGTTTCTCCCTCATTGGGGTACGTAACGGCGACCTCCGGCGGATCGGGGTTGTTCACGAAAAAGGTGACACTGTCGTGCCCCATGGCACTCGCCCAATATCCTCCCAGGCCGCTTTGATGAAAGCTCTCCTCCGTGAGGATGAACTGAACATTGTAATCCCATGTCGGGAATACCACATCGCCGGGATAGTCTCTGCCCGGCTCCCACTCCGCGTAAAGGCCTACGGTGATAGGAGTAATAGATGAGTCATAGGCCGCGTTGCTCGCCAGCGCTTGAACGAGATGGTCTGTGATGGGCGAATCATGAATCCCTGGGGTTCTGGAGTTGATCACCGTGTTCCACAGCACATGGAAGCTGCTTTCCAGGTTGAAGTCTTTCGAGGCATGGCCGTATTCGTCGGTGGCGAAGTAGTCGAAGAGCAAATATCCTTCGTAGATGTAGGTCGAGTCATCCTTGTGGGCTTCATAATCCGCATCGTTGCTATTCCCGGGATTAGGCTGTTTTCGCCACCAGCGCCCCTCGTACCCGATATACTCGTTGGAAACATCGTCGCCATCCTCTCCCCAATCCTGTTCCGGTTTGCCAACCAGCTTCATTTGATAGGCAAAATTCGGTTTCAGGCCGAAACCGGTCAGCTGACCTTCGAACGTGGTCCCGGTGGTGTCAAAGGCCAGCGTCACCCGCGGCCAATCATACGTGAAGCTGTCCTGATAGGTCTGGGCATACAGATGATCGGCGATGTCCTTCCACCTATAATCCGTATCCGGCCAGGTGGTTACATCGCCAACGGGGTCAAGGCATAGGATGCTCTGGCCAATCTCGCCCACCCTGGCGATCCGGCAGGCCAAGTCATTCGTAAAGCTGGGAATCGTCGTTGTTATCGGTCCACCGGTGGTCGTCTCAACCACTCGATCCGGCAGATAGCTCCCGGACCAGGTGTCATACCAATCAAAAACCCATTGGCCAGCAGAGAGTCCGGAGGCGGTCAGTGTGACCCCCGAGTTCACCTCACCTGGAGAGGTGTCCTGGACCCACAGATAGCCCAGATCGCTTCCCTTCATGCCCCAGGTTTTGAACTCTGAGCCGATGGACAGCGTGGCCGGACCCAGGTCCAGCTGGTCAAAGGGAATCGCGGAGGCGAAACCGACCAGGTAGCCCCCATTTTCATACATCTCCGGGGTCAAATCACTCCAATCGCCGCCATCATTCCAATCCAGCGGCGTGATCGCCCCGCCGGCGGCAAGCCCTGCCCAGAGGCCGTCATGAAAATGCTTGGTGGTCTGGGCCGTTCCCCAGACGGCCCCGAACTCCCCGATGAAATTGGGCTTGTCATAATTATTCCACATCGTCCGGGTGCGGCTGGCGATGGTGTTAGCAACCCCCACACCATTCTGATAGACATGCGCCTGGGGCAGATCGGTCACCCCAAAGCCATTCGACCAATTCCAGATGCTGCCTGCCGACTTCGACGCCGTGGTGGGGTGACCGAAGGGGTCATGGTCCTTGAAATACGCATTAATTTTGCTATGCCACGGATTGGTGGCCGCATCATTGTTCCAGGAGTTGGTCGTCCCGTCGATCTCGCAGATGGTCGGCCACAGGCCGATGGCCCGGGAATACCCCCACCGGGCGATGATATAGCGATAGAGCTTCTGCTGATAGACCCAGGAGGTGGAATCGCTCATAAACCCCGTGGCCGTGGTGAGATCATGAAAGGGATTATAATCATCAAAATATTTCCTGTCCCAGGGGTGACCGGCGCCTCTCAACTCGTCGTGGTTCCAGATGGTCAGCAGCAGATAGACATCGTGTTGCTCGCAGCTGTCCACCACCGCATCCACATTGGCCGCCCGGGTCAGATCGTAGTGATCATATCCGGTGCTCAGGGTCACCAGCATGTTGTCCCAGCTGGGCATCCAGTAATGCAGGATGTTCATGCCCTGCTCCTGCATATCACTGAAGATGGTCGGCACCGCCCCGAGGTCCCAGCAGCGGCACTGGCCGACACCATAGAACGAGGTGCCATCGTCGTGACACAGAAAATGAGGATCTGTCGTTGACACCCGCAGCCATCCATGATGCGGGGAGGACTCGCAGGTGAAGGTCCCCACCCCGCTGCTGTCCTGCCCGGTGCTGTCCTGAACATGGACCCGGTAGCTCCACGAGCCGGCGTCACCGGCGGCAAAGCGCACCTTCCAGTCGGTGCCATCCCAGAATCCGTTGACCCGCCACTCCTCTAATCCCGGAGAGGTGAACACCGCCCACAGGTCGATCTCATCGGGATCAAAGGGGTTGGTATAGCTGGCCGTCAACTCCACATCCAGCTCCAGCCGCTCATACCGCCCCACCGGATCCGGAGCGACGATGACACCAGTGATGCTAGGTTGCGCAAGTACCTTTGGGGCCCAAAGGTTGACAATAAATAACATGGTAAGCACAAAGACAGCGCATCCAAGGTGACCCGGCTTTAGCTTTTCTACAGGCAAATCAGCCCCCCTTCCTATTGGGCTTTAAAAAGTGTTATAAGATCCAAATCTCGATCCTTCGCGGAATCATACGTAATTTGTGTTAATTTCTTCTACTAAATATGGGGTCGTCTATGTGCCATTTCTCTATGTCTGGATTATGTGAGACTTCTTACTCCCTGTCACCTTTTGCCCGCCATAAGGGCATATGTCCCTTATGATTCTATATAGCCATTTTATCATATATTCTAAATGTTGTCAAGAGATAATTATGGCTTAATTTCGTAACTATCTCTTAGAAAAGCTTCTGTGGTTAACGAGACACATTAAAAAGGCCCTCCTCAATTTTTAGGAGAGCCTTTTTCCACTTCTTAGATGTCAACTCACTTGGCCCCGTTCAACAGCCCCGCATCGAACTCACCAACTCTATTTGATGGCCAAGATTCAACCTCGCCCACGATGGCGGTGACGATGTAAAAATAATTATTGCCTGGGTCGCCCACGATGCCAGCATCTGTGTCGATGTAGGTGGAGTCCGTCAGTCCAGTAGCTACTGGAGTCGCTGGAGCGAAATCAGGATCTGTATCCCGATAGATATTATACTTGGCCCCAATAACCTTTGTCCAAACCAAATGCAGTTTATTACCACCCATCAAACAAATTGAGGTGATCGTCGGTGTATCCCCCGGATAGCTGAATTTACAGGCGATGTCGCTGGTGAAATCGGGAACCGTTGTCGTCATAGAACTTCCGCTGCTTGTATCTGATATGGTTCCAACATCGTAGGTGCCTGTCCAGGTATTGTACCACCTCAGCTCCCAGAGACCATCTGTTAGTCCTGAGATAGTCAGTGTGACCCCCGAGTTCACCTCACCTGGAGAGGTGTCCTGGACCCACAGATAGCCCAGATTGCTCCCCCTCATGCCCCAGGCCTTGAACTCCGAGCCGATCGACAGCGTGGCCGGACCCAGGTCCAGCTGGTCAAAGGGAATCGCGGAGGCGAAACCGACCAGGTAGCCCCCATGATCGTACATCTCCGGGGTCAAATCCTCCCAGCTTCCACCATCATTCCAATCCAACGGTGCCATCGCTCCCCCGGCCGCAAAGCCCGCCCAGAGGCCATCATGAAAGTGCTTGGTGGTCTGCGCCGTCCCATAGACCGCCCCGAACTCCCCGATGAAATTGGGCTTGGTATAATTATTCCACATCGTCCGGGTGCGACTGGCGATGGTGTTAGCAACCCCCACACCATTTTCATAGATATGGGCCTGGGGCAGATCGGTCACCCCAAAGCCATTCGACCAATTCCAGATGCTGCCTGCCGACTTCGACGCCGTGGTGGGGTGACCGAAGGGGTCATGGTCCTTGAAATACGCATTAATTTTGCTATGCCACGGATTGGTGGCCGCATCATTGTTCCAGGAGTTGGTCGTCCCGTCGATCTCGCAGATGGTCGGCCACAGGCCGATGGCCCGGGAATACCCCCACCGGGCGATGATATAGCGATAGAGCTTCTGCTGATAGACCCAGGAGGTGGAATCGCTCATAAACCCCGTGGCCGTGGTGAGATCATGAAAGGGATTATAATCATCAAAATATTTCCTGTCCCAGGGGTGACCGGCGCCTCTCAACTCGTCGTGGTTCCAGATGGTCAGCAGCAGATAGACATCGTGTTGCTCGCAGCTGTCCACCACCGCATCCACATTGGCCGCCCGGGTCAGATCGTAGTGATCATATCCGGTGCTCAGGGTCACCAGCATGTTGTCCCAGCTGGGCATCCAGTAATGCAGGATGTTCATGCCCTGCTCCTGCATATCACTGAAGATGGTCGGCACCGCCCCGAGGTCCCAGCAGCGGCACTGGCCGACACCATAGAACGAGGTGCCATCGTCGTGACACAGAAAATGAGGATCTGTCGTTGACACCCGCAGCCATCCATGATGCGGGGAGGACTCGCAGGTGAAGGTCCCCACCCCGCTGCTGTCCTGCCCGGTGCTGTCCTGAACATGGACCCGGTAGCTCCACGAGCCGGTGTCACCGGCGGCAAAGCGCACCTTCCAGTCGGTGCCATCCCAGAATCCGTTGACCCGCCACTCCTCTAATCCCGGAGAGGTGAACACCGCCCACAGGTCGATCTCATCGGGATCAAAGGGGTTGGTATAGCTGGCCGTCAACTCCACATCCAGCTCCAGCCGCTCATATCGCCCCACCGGATCCGAACCAAGAGTGACATGGTTGATGCTCGGTGCAGCAAAAGGATCAGATAGGCCAATGAAAGTGACGATGAGGGTTAGGCAGACCAGGGCAACGCCTTTTGGCAGGCGACTCTTAAAATTCTTGTTATCAAGCATGACCAGCCTCCTCAAACACCTGTATGCTCCTGGGAGTCCTTCCGCTCTCAAGGGCACGCTTTGCAACGATAACTATGTTAATGTGCTCTTTGTTAATATGCTCTTTCGTAAAGCCTGTTTGGTTTTCGCTTCTATGGTGTTGTCTTGGTGGTGTTGTATTCACCCGGTCATTATTCTATAATGTGTGGTGTGATAAATATAACCGTTTCTGTTTCCTCCATCTCCTTTTCCGTTCGGCTAAAAAAGTAGCCGAGAATTGGAATATCTCCCAAGAAAGGTATCTTCCTTTGAGTCATTTTTTCAGTGCTTTGAAGAAGACCACCGATGACGATCGTTTCACCGTCTTTGACCCTTATCTTCGTGGTCACCGCCCGTTTGCTCACCACCGGCAGGCCTGTCGCGCCCTCTCCGATGACATCGCTCACCTCAGGCTCTATCTCAACGGTAATATCATCGTTATCAGAAACGTAGGGCACAATGCTCAGAGAGACCCCGACCTGGATTCTTTCCAACTGTCCATAACTATATTGCGATATCCCCGTCACGATGACATAGTACTCTTCCCTCCCCACATAAATGGTCGCCTTTTGTCCCTCTAAGGTGGCAACCCTGGGATTGGCTCGAACTTGCACTTCACCATCTTGAACCAGTGCTTTTAATGAAACTTGGTATTCACCTAAAAATCCCTTATATGCGTCCGGTTTTAAATACCATAGGCTGAAAGTACTATCCAAAAGATCGCCAACCGGGAAAGACACCGAAAGGCCGCGACCATCTTTGGTACCTAGCCAGCTTGCCTCCAGCCCCAGACTCTTCCTGGCATCTTCAGAGAACTCGGTCACCAGTGCCTCGATCATGACCTGCCGGGGAGGGACATCGATCTTTGCCAACTCTTGTTTGATTCTTTTTATCATTTCAGGGGACGCGCTGATGACCACCAGGTTGCTTTGCGCATCCACTTTGATAAAAGGTTGGTAGAATGAGGAAAGCAGGAGCGGTACACTGGTGGCCTTTATATAATTAGGAACAACACGCTCCACCGTGCTCAAGAGAGAAAATGATGGGCTGTCCGGCGATGCCAGGCCTACCAGATAGTAGCCGTCCATTTTTGTAAAAGTAAATCCCAAAGGAGCGAGCAATTGGTGGAGAGCTTGCTCCAGCGGTACCTCGGTAAAATCCGCGGTCACATAGTAGCCCTGAACCATCGGTCCCGGCACGATGTTGACGCCCGTCTGAGCGGCGATATCCATCAATGCCTCGCGAACCTCGGTCTCATAGTAGATGTTCGACACAACCGGGCCTGGGTTGTGATCAGAAGCTGACACCGGCCAGCCGGCCTCATCGTAAACGGGTTCATTTTCGGTTTCCTTCGTGACCGGCTCCGCGGTGACATCATCCGCGTCAGCATCCTCCACGCCCAGGAGGGCTGACTCTGCCTGCAGGCCCGGGTCGGTTTGTGCATCTTGAATCTGGGGTATCGCCCGGGTTGACTCAGGCGCCTTGATCAGGGCACAGGAGGTGAGAAACGAAGGGAACAAAAAAAGGGAGGGGATTGCGTACATCAGGAGGGCTCTCTTCATCGTCGGCTCCATGATCTCTTAAGGCCTGAAATGATGTGAAATAACATGTTATTAATATAATATTGGGTTATGGGAATGGAAAAAGAGGGCAAGCGCGTCCGATGACTGAGAGCCTGATCGTTTGCTCCCTTCCCCTCGCCCGAGACACGCGCAGGCGCCGCTGGGTACTTTTCTATTTTATCAGAAATATCGCTTTTTGTCAAGGCTTTTTTTGATAAGGAACGACGAAACCACCAAGATTTATCTAAATAACAGGGTGGCATTTTCCGTCCTTTTCGAAGGATGATTCAATGCGCATGATCACTGGGGCAAAAGAGTCGGTCCCGCGGTCGAGCCGTTCTCTCCGGCCGGCGTCCTGAAGGGCCGCCATATCCGTGCACGGTGGTTTTTAGAAAGGGCTCTTTACGCTCCGTATTTTCCATTGACTTTCTCCCGGCCTATTCCTATAGTTAAACAGATGTCCTGAGCGTGACCGTTCTGTGTATTGAGAAGATCGTTTTTCTTCACCGCCCGAAGACAGAGTTCTCCGGATGAGGAGACATCGGTGTCTGCGCCCCCTGAACAGCTCTCCCCGCAGCAATCCTACCACCGTATCGTCCAGCGGCTCAAGCGGCTGTCCGCCTACCGCCGGCGCGTCAGGGTGACCTTCGGCCTGCTGCTGCTGGCCTGCGCCCTGCTGGCGGCCGGCATCCTGGCCCTGGGCGCGGAGGCGGTTCTCTTTCTGCCGCCTTCCGGACGGCAGATCCTGCTGGCCGTCTGCGCTCTGGGACCGATCGCCGTGCTGGCGGGTTTTGTTCTTCTTCCCCTGCTGGCCGGGCCCTCCCTGGAGCGGCTGGCCGGGCTGGCCGACGGGCGCTATCCCCGTCTGCGCAACGGCCTGGTCTCGGCGCTGCAGCTGTGGCGGAAGCGCGAACACAATCCGGAGGGCTATTCCACCGAGCTGATGGAGGCCGCCGTGGCGGCCGCCGAGCGGCGCTCCCGGGACCTGGATCTGCGGGCGGCCGTGGAATCCTCCGGGAAGAGGCGGGTCCTGTATCTCGGCGCCCTGCTGACGGTCCTGGCCGCCGCCCTGTTGGTGCTCTTTCCCGGACCGCTGCGCATCTCCGCGCACCGTTTGGGCCATCCCCGGACCCGATTTCAGCGTCCCCCGCAGACCTCGCTGGAGGTGTCGCCCGGCGACATCCAGGTGATCCGCCACTCCGACGTTCAGGTGCGCGCCCGGATCGAGGGCCGGATCCCCGGCGATGTGCTCATCGCCTGGAAGGAGGGCGAAGCGCGCTGGCGACAGGAAAGCTGCGCTCAGCAGGCCGAGCGGGCCTATTCGCACCTGTTCGCGGATGTCAAGCGCGACATCCTCTACCGGGTGTCAGTAGGCGATGCCGCCAGTCCGTCCTACCGAATCTCGGTCATCGACCGCCCCCGGGTGGTCAGGCTGCGGCTGCGCTACCGCTATCCCGGGTACACCGGACTGGAGCCGCGGGTGGTGGAGGATGACGGTAACATCTCCGCCGTGGTGGGCACATCCGTGGGGATAGAGGTGGAGGCCAACCGGACGCTGGACTCCGCCTGGCTGACCCTCGGCGGAGACGGCAGGCAGGACCTGGAGCTGGTCGGTTCGATGGCCCGGGGCCAAATGACCGTCAACCGGTCGGGGACCTACGCCATCGGCCTGCGGGATGAGCTGGGCAACGAGAACGACCATCCCATCCGCTATCGCATCGAGGCGGTGGCCGATGAGGTCCCCATGGTGGAGATCACCTTTCCGGCCGAGAACGTCGACCTGGGCGAGGAGATGACCATGCCGCTGGCCTTCGTGGCCCAGGACGACTATGGGCTGTCCCGGGCCGAGCTGGTCCACCGGACGATGCGCCAGGGCGAGGAGCAGGAGGAACAGCGCATGTCCCTCGAGCTGCCCGGAAAGAACCCGCCCCGGGCGGAGGTCGAGATGATCTGGGACCTGACCGGCCTGGGTCTGATCCCCGAGGATCTGGTGGCCTACCGCGTCGTGGTCTGGGATAATGACCGTGTCTCCGGGCCCAAGAGGGCCGAATCGCGCACCTATACGGTCCGGTTTCCGTCGATACATGAGATCCTGGCTCAGGTCCAGGAGGAGCAATCCCTGCAGATCGACCGGATGGAGGATGTCCTGGAGGAGGAGCGGGTCCTCAAGGAGCGCCTGGAGCAGATCCGCCGGGAGCTGGAGACGGAAGAGGCGGTCAGCTGGGAGCAGAAACAGGATATGGAGATGGCCCTGGAGCGGCAGGAGGAGATGGCCCAGGAGCTGGCCAGGATCGCCGAGGATATGGAGGAGAACATCGACCGGGCTCAGGAGCGGCGAGTGGCCAGCATGGAGATCATGGAGAAGATGGAACAGGTCCGGCAGCTCATGGATGAGGTGGCCACGCCGGAGATGGCCAAGGCCCTGGAGGATCTGCGCCAGGCCATGCAGGATCTGGACCCCGAGCTGGTCAAGCAGCAGATGGACCAGCTCAATATGACCCAGGAGGAACTCCTCAAGCGGCTGGACCGCACCCTGTCCGTCCTGAAAAGGCTTCAGGCGGAACAGCAGCTGGATGCCCTGATCAAGAAGACAGAGGATATGATCCAGAGACAGTCGGACATCACGGAGCAGCTTGATCAGATGAAGGAAGGCGACCCCCCGGCCCCCGAGACCCTGGAGGATCTGGCCCGGGAACAGCAACGGCTGGCCGAGGACGCCGGGGCGCTTCCCGAGGAGATGGAGGATCTCTCCCGGATGATGGAGCAGTTCCCGGAGATGCCTTCCGAAGAGCTTTCACGGATGGCAGAAGAGCTCCAGAACTCGCCCATGAGCGAACAGATGGAACAGGCCTCCCAAAAGATGTCCGCAGGCAAGCAGAGTGAAGCCCGGGAGCATCAGGAACGGTCCCGGCAGATGCTTGAGCAGCTGCAGATGGATCTGCAGATGCTGCAGAGCCGGATGGGCGGACAGATGACGGCCGAGGTGGCCGACGCCATCAGGGGAGCGGTCCGCGATCTGCTGGATATCTCCCGGCGCCAGGAGGAACACCGCGGCCAGGTTCAAAAGCTTGACCGGGAAAGCGCCCGTTTCGGGAGCATGGCCGAGGGGCAGCTCGACCTCCGGGAGGCCGTCTCGAAGGTGGCTGATGATCTTTACAGCGTGGCCCAGAAGTCCTTCTTCATCTCGCCGCAGGTGGGTCAGGCCATCGGTCACGCCATGGCTCAGATGGACCAGGCCCTCAGCGCCCTGGAATCCCGCGGGGCCGCGGCCGCCGCCCACTCCGAAAAAGCGGCCATGGTGGCGCTCAACGATGTGGCCAAACACCTGATCAACGCTCTTCAGGCCATGGGAACGGCCTGCTCCTCCGGGGGCATGGAGTCCATGATGCAGCAGCTCCAGGGAATGGCCCAGAGCCAGATGGGCATCAACCAGCAGACCCTGGGGCTCGGCCAGCAGGGGCAGATGACCATGCAGCAGCGGGCCCAGATGGCCCGGCTGGCGGCCGAGCAGGC
>Ga0272444_10005732_pt1 | contig 10706 bp, 6 predicted proteins | sample SSMForm13_FD_201033 | JGI IMG/M metagenome (GOLD analysis project Ga0272444, IMG submission 201033) | Marine sediment archaeal communities from Little Sippewissett salt marsh, Falmouth, MA, United States - SSM-Form-13 | ecosystem: Environmental > Aquatic > Marine > Wetlands > Sediment ...
GTTTTGGAGATAAAACTAAGAGGAGAAAAAATAAATGGAATCATCAACAAATAAAGTAGAGATTACTGCAGTCGCTTTCACCTTGATGCTAACTATTTCTGCTATTTTCGTTATTTTCCCTATTGTAAGCGCAAGTGACCCGCCATTGACTATTCCTACATGGACTTACATCAGCGTCACAAATAATCCCATAGGTGTCGGCCAACAAGAAGTAATCGTATTTTGGCCTAATAACATGCCACCCACAGCAGAAGGCGCTTATGGTGGCCGCTTTACTTGGACAATAGAAATCACAAAACCTGACGGCAGCATGGAAACCTTGGGGCCGATCACCTCCGATCCAGTTGGAGGCGGATGGACTGCATACACACCTAACCAAGTTGGCGAATATACTTTAGTGGCTATAATGGACGATCACGTAGTAACGGGCCTTCCAATACCTCCAGGTAAAACAATAGACACCATTAGGGGTGCGGAGGAGGTCAACGACACTTATCTAGGAGGCGCTAGCGATCCATACTACCTCACTGTGCAGGAAGATCCCATAGCGGCTTGGGAAGAGACTCCTCTTCCAACAGAATACTGGACGCGACCAATCAACAGCATGAACAGGGACTGGTATCTGGTTGCGGGAAATTGGTTGGGTGGTGCAGCTCAAAACGTGGGTCCAACTAGTAAGTTCAACTACGGTGAAGGCCCAGAGAGTGCTCATATAATGTGGGCTACTCCATTTTGGGCTGGCGGCGTCATGGACGCTCGGTTTGGTCCTACAGGCTACCAAACAGCGCACTACGAAGGTCTTGAGTTCAGTCCACCGATTATCCTCAACGGAAAAATCTACTACAACGTTGCATCGCTGCCAAAGTATGGCTGGTATTGTCTTGATCTATACACCGGAGAAATCGATTACTTCCACAACACCACTGGTCCAATAGTGGAAGTTGGAGGTGGATTCGATGCCTCTGGAATGATTATTGGCGAGAGGTTGTCGTTCGGTCAGATATACAACTATGAGTCGCCTAACCAGCACGGAGGCCTTCCATACCTATGGAGCACAGGCAGCACCGGCGGTTTCATGGCTGCTGCTGGAGGTACATGGATGATGTTCGACGCATACACTGGAAACTACATATGCAGCATAGGCAATGTTCCAAGCTGGGTCACAGGTGGACTTGGCTTCTTTGCTGATCCTGCTCAAGTCTATGGCAAAGACGGAAGCATAGTAGCCTACAACATTGCAGGAACACCGAACCCGATGGGACCATTCTTCCCAGACACACCCCCATTCTATCTGCAGTGCTGGAACACAAGCCGCGCAATATGGTACGAAGAAACCTGGAGTAGCAATGAATACTGGATGTGGAGACCAACCCTAAACGAAACATTCGACGGCAACAACGGATACTCACTGAACGTATCAATACCGAACGTATCAGGTAGCATCCTCGCGGTTCGTGAGGGCGAATTCATAATCGGCGGAACCTCAGGAAGTAACAAATTAGATGAGCCACTTGTTATGGGCAATCTGTGGTGTTTGAGTCTACAACCAGGGCAAGAAGGAACCCTGCTGTGGAACAAAACATTCACTCCACCAGTTGACGTAGTACCATCAACAATCGGCTCAATGTTTGCAGCTGGAGGTGTAAGTGGACCAACCGTTGACCCAGAAGACGGCGTCTTCCTCTTTTCCTCGTCAATAACGAGGGAACGGTGGGGATACAGCCTCGACACAATGGAGATGCTGTGGGGTCCGACTGACCCCGAGCTGGCAATGAACTACTACGGCATGAGCGCGAATATCTATCAAGGCAAACTCTTGTCAACCGGTTACGGCGGACAATTAATCGCCTACAACATTACAACCGGAGAAAAACTGTGGACATACACAGCTCCAAACGTCGGCTACGAATCCCCGTATGGCAACTACCCACTCGGCATAGCCTTCATTGCTGACGGAAAAGTCTACCTAACCTCAAGTGAGCACTCACCCACTCAGCCCCTATGGCGCGGTTCATACCTACGTTGCGTAAACGCAGACAACGGAGACGAAATATGGAAAATTAACAATTGGGGAATGGGCATGGGTTCCGGATCAGGTGCGGTTATTGCAGATGGATACATAGTGAGCCTCAACGCCTACGACAACCGGCTCTACTGCTACGGCAAGGGACCAAGCAAAACAACAATCACAGTTCAAGACGATGTAATTTCAAAGGGAGATAGTATAATGATTAAAGGCACGGTGATTGATCTGGCTCCGGGCACAGAGGATCTCGAAGTTATGGCTAAGTCTGGTAACGAATATGGTGTTCCATGTATAGCTGATGAAGACCAGCAGGCTTGGATGGAATACCTGTACATGCAGCAGGCAATCCCAATGACAATGAACGGCGTTGAAGTGTCACTGGATGCTATTGACCCTAACGGCAACTTTGTTCACATTACCACAGTAAGAAGCGACATGAGCGGCATGTTCAAGAAGATGTGGGCACCCGACACTGAAGGCGAATACACTATCATAGCCACCTTCGAGGGCTCAAGAGCATACTACAGCTCATATGCAGAAACTGCCATCGGAGTGGGTCCAGCAGAAGCGCCGTCAGTGCCGATAGAGCCTGAGCCTACAGAGCCAGCAGAAGCACCATTCATAACCACAGAAATCGCCATAATCATAGCTGTTGTCGTAGTCGCAGTAATCGGCGTCGTTGCGTATTGGGTGCTAAGAAGACGAAAATAAACTCTTAACCTCCCCCTTTTCTTTTTTTGTTCATGATTTTGGTGGAAGCAAGGTGGGTAATTGTCAGAATTGGCTAATTTCACTGAAAATTCGAGAATGTGACAAAGGTTTAATAATGCTTGGCGTAGAATAGTTGTTTTGTAGAAAAACTAGGAGGAGAAAAAACTAGATGAAATTATCAACAAAAAAAGCAAAAGCTACTGCAATCTCTTTTGTTACACTGTTAACAATATCTGCTATGATCGTGGCTTTTTCACCAACTGCTAATGCTGCTGTAACAACCTACTATTCCTACGTTTACTGTTCTGTTGGAAACAACCCTATCGGTGTCAATCAACCAGAGTTGCTTATCTGGTGGACTGCGGATATGCCACCGGATATCGGCGAAATCGCTGGTACTGCCCCTGGTGGGAGAGCAGCTTGGTATGATGTTGGATTTTACATTACAGACCCTGAAGGAAACACAGAAACCCTAACGATCTCCAAGACCGATCCAGTTGGAGGTGCGTATGTTAGTTACACGCCTGATAAAGTGGGTGTATACACTGTCCAAGCTTGGTTCCCTGAAACATGGAAAAACTCAACAGAAACAGACACTCAATCGTTTTACACCGCAGCCGAGAGTCCTGAAGTGACATTCACAGTACAAGAGGAAGCGATAAATGCATGGCGTGAATCTCCTGTTACAGACGATTACTGGAATCGCCCAATAAACCAGGCTAGCAGAGACTGGTATGTTCTTGCAGGAAACTGGCTTGGCGGTAACTTTAATAAATATCCGGCAGGCGCTTCGGGCGGAACAACTGAGCGATTCGTTTGGGGTAAAGGAACTGAAAGTGCTCACATACTGTGGACAAAACCGTATTATCTTGGCGGCCTAATGGACGCATACTATGGATTTACGGGCTACCAAACGGGGCACTACCAAGGCTTGTCTTTCGAGGCACTAATCATCAATGGAAAAATATACTACGACTACCGTACAGATGCACATATGACAGAGGGCTATCTTTGCGTTGATCTGTATACAGGCGAAACTCTATGGTACAGTAATGATACTAGGCCAACAGTGGGTCAGATATACAACTATGACTCGCCTAACCAGCACGGAGGCTACGCATACATGTGGAAAACCCCAGGGTTCAGCTTCTTTGGTGGTGCTTCAGCAGACACAACTTGGGAGATGCTTGATGCATACACAGGAAGATCAATCTGTAAAGTAGCCAACGTGACCATGGGTACTGCAATGTTTGGCCAGGTCTTCGGCGGATTTCCAGTTTATGGTAAAGACGGAAGCTTACTAAACTACGATATTCCCAATCTTGCACCTTTTGGCTCGCCTGAACCCAACTACTATCTGCAGGTATGGAACATGTCTGCAGTAGACACCATGATTGCTGGTGAATCCACTTCAACTGCAGCCTGGCAATGGAGACCTTCTGGAGGCGGCTTCGGCGGAGGTCCACCTCTTGGCTATTACGTGCACGACGGGAATACGGGCTTTTCAACGAACGTGTCAATAGCGACCGAAGACGTCTATGGTCCACGGAATTCAATCATGAATGAAACAGGTACAATCCGATGCGTGCGTGAAGGTGAATACCTAATCATTGGAACTCAAGGACGAAACGACGAACGCGGCGTTGTTCAGGGCAAAATGACTGCTTTGAGTCTGGAACCCGGAAAAGAAGGCACTAAGCTGTGGGACACATTGTTTACGCCTCCATTCACATCAGTGTATGCCAACCTTACCGGAGGAGGCTTCTTTGGAGGCTCATTTACCATGACAGGTGTCTACCCAGAAGACGGCGTCATACTCTTCCATTCAACAAAAACCCTGCAACGGTGGGGCTACAGTCTCGAAACAGGAGAACAACTATGGGAGAGTGAACCCGAAGCACAAAATAACTACTACACCATGATAACCAATGTCTACGACGGCAAACTTCTCACCTCTGGCTATGGCGGAGAACTACTCGCATACAACATGACAACAGGAGAAATAGTGTGGAAATATGTGGCTGCAAACGTCGGCTTCGAATCTCCATACGGCAACTATCCACTCAACATGTTCGCCATTTGCGACGGAAAAATCTACACGCTCACAGGTGAGCACTCGATCACTCAGCCCATGTGGCGAGGTCCAAACCTACGCTGCATCAACGCAACAGACGGAACAGAAATATTCAGCATATTAATGTTCTCAGCCAACGGCGGAGCACACCTCACAGGACAGTACATGCAAATGGCAGATGGATACATCGTCGGCCTCAACTTCTTTGACAACCAGATATACTGCTTCGGCAGAGGACCAAGCAAAACAACAGTAGAATCACCAATGGCTCCTCAGACACTTGGAGAAGGCGTAGTGATACGGGGCACGGTCACTGATGATACTGCCACCGGCAGACGTAACACTAACGACATGTTTGAATTCACACTTCAAGGCACTCCAGCAATATCCGACGAGGACATGTCTGATTGGATGGAATACATGTTCATGCATCAAGAGAAGCCTAAGGACGCAAAAGGCGTTGAAGTGGTCATAACAACAACGGATCCTAACGGCAACACCTACGAGCTCGCCAGAACCACCAGCGACGAAAACGGTGAATACGCTTGCTTGCTTGAACCACCAGTTCCAGGCAAATATAAAATCATGGCCAACTTCGAAGGATCAAAAGCATACGGGCCCTCATCTGCATCAACATACTTGTGGGTGGAAGAAGCACCATCGCCAGCACAGACAATAGAGCCTGAAGCTCCAGAAGAACCTTCAGAACCAGCGCCAACCGAGCCAGAAGAACCGACTGAGCCTGAGCCAACCGAGCCTGAGCCCACGGTACCCGAAGAGCCAACTGAACCAGAACCCACAGAGCCTGAACCAACAGAGCCGACAGCGGAAGCACCATTGATCAGCACAGAACTAGCCATCATAGTAGCTGTTGTTGTCGTAGCAGTAATCGGCGTAGCTGCATACTGGATGCTAAGAAAACGAAAATAAACTCCTAACATCCCCCCTTTTCTTTTTTTCTTTCAATTAGAATATTTGTAACCTTTTTTCTCGGTAAGTTTATTTTTCCCGTTTCCACTACTAACCTAATAACGGTACCTGAAATCAGCAGTCTGGAACGATTTCAATGAATATTTTAACAAACGAAAAACTCTGGAACGCCGTGCTCAATACGCCACCCGTAAAATGGATGCTGAAAACCACCCTAAAAAAATGCCCAAAATGCAACAGGAGCCCCCTTGAAACCGCGCTAGACAACTACGCTGGCATTAACACCCTAAAATGCTCATCCTGCAGCCTTTACGCCAGAGTCATAGTATTCTGGATAGGGTTCATACAAAAAGCGTTAGCCGTTGAAAAGAGCCGAGTTTCCAAACTTTTTGCGGACTCCTACGTTAGAAGAGCCATAAACAGCATAGTATCCGGATTTGCTGAGTTTGGTTTCAACCGCCCCATACGAATTCACGCCCCATTCCTTGTGGTATGGAACTTCACATACAAATGCAACCTCAAATGTAAACATTGCTACTCAGAATCAGGAAACATCTCCAAAACGGAACTCTCCACCGAAGAAGCCAAGAAGGTCGTAAATCAAATAGCAGATTTCGGAGTCACCTCCTTAGCCTTTTCAGGCGGTGAACCCTTGATGAGAAAAGACTTCTTTGAAGTTGCCCGTCACGCGGTTGAAGCAGGACTATACGTCTCCTTAGCCACAAACGGAACACTACTTAACAAAGAGAACGTCCGAAAACTCAAAGAAATTGGAGTCCATTACGTGGAAGTAAGCCTTGACGGCGCCAACGCCACTACACACGATTTCTTCAGGGGAAAAAGCGGCGCCTTTGACCAGACCATGCAGGGACTAAAGAACTGTCTAAAACAAGACATCTGCACCTGCGTAGCAATAACCGGCACCAAAAACAATCTGACAGAAATCCCTGCAGTGCTTGAAATGTCTGAGAACATGGGAATCGACAGATTCACATTATTCAATTTTGTGCCCGTAGGCAGAGGCAAAGACATAGTGGCATCTGATCCTTCCCCGCAAGAGAGAGAGCAGCTTCTATGTTACCTAAACAAGAAGTTGGCAGAGGAGCACAAAATCGCCATACTGAGTACAACTCCTCAGCTTGCCCGAGTGGCTCTGCAGGCTCACTCTCCAACCCAAGATGACATCATAATGCCGCTTGCACACATGGAAGCCACTAAAATAAGCAAAAGAGCCACGGCTCTCGCAGACTTTATTGGAGGCTGCGGAGCTGGACGATTCTACTGCGCCATCTCTCCCGAAGGAAACGTTCAACCCTGCGTCTTCATGCCGCTGGTAGTCGGAAATCTGAAAACAGAAAAACTAGAAGACATCTGGCTCAACTCGCCAGTTTTCAAGGACCTAAGAGACAGAGGAAACCTGAAGGGACGATGTGGCAGTTGCGAGTTCAAGTTTGTTTGCGGAGGATGCAGGGCAAGAGCCTACGCTTACCATGATGATTATCTTATGTCTGACCCGGGCTGCATCAGAAAACTCTCAGAGGGCGACTGACAAATGAGAAAGGTGAAGATAGGAGTATTCAGAACCGATAACGGCTTGGAGTCCGCCCTAAAAGAGGCGCTGAAAGCCGCGGAATGGAGTAAGCATGTTCGAGGCAAAGTTTTCGTAAAACCGAATCTGTGCTCTAAACATTACATTCCGGGGGCTGTCACCAACCCCAAAGTTCTCTTTCATCTGGTACGTCTTCTTCGGGACAGGGCTGAAGAGGTTGTTGTCGGCGAATCCAACGGCTACAACTACTGCTGCAACAATGCTCTGGCAATGACTGGCACAAAAAAGATTGTTGAGAAGGCTGGCGGAAAAACCATTAACCTTTCCGAAGACGAAATCGTGAAGGTGAAAAGCTCCGAAACTTTTTGTTTAAACACTTTTCCTTTGCCCAAAACCATTATCGAAGCCGACTCAGTTGTTGACGTTCCAGTGATGAAGACCCACGAGTTCACAAACTACAGCGGCGCCATAAAGAACCTGTTCGGATGCATACCGGATGACAGGCGCATCTTTCTTCATCCCAAATTCAGTATGGTTCTGCATGACTTGCTGGTTCTGCTGAAACCAAAGTTTGTTGTTACTGACGCCACATTTAGCATGGAAGGAAACGGACCCAACAGGGGAATAGTTATACCAATGAACCTGATTCTTGCGGGCAGTGACCCTCTTGCCATGGACAAGCTGTGCTGCGAAATCATGGAAATAGACTGGCGTGACATCAGCTACCTAAACTTCATCGACAAGCATCAGCGGGAAGCAACAGAGACTCAGGTCATCGGCGAAAAAATTGAGGATGTGAAACGCACCTTCCTGCTTCCGTATGCTGATTTGGCTGTCAAAGCTCAACGTTGGGTCTACAAAAACTATTTTCTCACCCGTCTCTGCTTCGGCACCCCCTTCCTTAACATGCTAGCGGGCTGCATGAAAGCCTACAGGACGGTCGATACGGAAATCAAAGGTAAAGAGTGGGTGGACAAACACTGGGACAACTCGTTGCCCCGTTAAGCTGTCCCCAAAAGATTGTGATACAAATCGATTACTTGACCTGTAATCAGGCGCCAAGCAAACTTCTCCTCTATCAAACTTCTTCCACGATTACCCATTTCTTTGGCTAGCTTCGGGTTCTGCAGCAGAGCAAGTACTCTCTGGGTCAGTTGTTCTTGGTCGCCGGGGTCTATCAAAAAGCCGTTTTCGTTATCTACCAAAAACTCGGGTATTCCCCCAACATTGGTGGAGATAACTGGCAGGGCAGTGGCTTGGGCTTCCAGTATGGCGAAGGGAAAGTTTTCGTAGATTGCTGGCAGCACAAACATGTCAGAGGCAGCGTAGAGGTCTGGAAGTTTTTCGTCCGGAACGTAACCCAGAAAAGATACATAATCTTCTATGTCCAGTTCTTTTGCCAAGTCTCGGAGGCTCTCTTCCTTCTTCTTGAATCCTGTCCCTGATATGGCGAATGTTACGTCGCTGAACTGTTGGAGGACAGGCGGAATTGAACGTAACAGAGTCTCTAAGCCTTTTCTGTGGTAGAGCCGCCCCACAAAGAGAACTGTCTTCTTTTTCTGTTCTAGCCCGATTTCTCGCCGCAGTTCTGTCCTGTTTGGTCTTGGCTTGAATTTGTTTATGTCCACTCCGTTGTAGATTACGTGAATCTTTTCTTCCTCGATGCCATACAGGTCAGTTAACTCGTCAACGGTATACTTGCTCACCGCAATCAGAGCGTCCGACCGATTCATCAACTGAGTTTCATAGCGCCTAAGCACACGATTGAATCGGAGCATCATCTTCTCGTTGGGGTTCAGCTCTTTCGGGTTGTCCCGCTTTGTTACTATGGCTTCTCCTTTCCATGTTGAGTGGACTGCGCAGACGAGTGCCTTGGCTGAGTCGTTTGGGATGGCAAAACTTGGAACCAATGGAAGGTTGGCGTGTATGATGTCTAAGCCGATTTGTTTGTTCAGTTCTTCTATCTTCTTGGAGGCTGAACGGGCGAATCGCCAGTATCTGGTGAGGGCGTTTCCTGTGCCCTTTCTGTAGTGGACTTTGATTCCTTCAACTGTGTCTTCTGCGTCTTCTGTGTGTCTGGCTACCACGTGAACTTTGTGTCCAAGTTTTTGGAGGCTGTGTGACAGGTAGTAGACGTAGGCTCCTGTTCCGCCCGAAATCGGGAAGTACTCCGGAGTTACGAAGCAGACATTCAAGACTTTTCCTCTCTTCCAGTTAATGCTGTGCCGATTAAAGAGGTTGCTCCCCCTAGGGTCCAAGCAATCGCTCTGGTGAAATAGATTACGATGAGGTACATGGCTGAGAAGTCATGGAATATTATGGAAATTCTTGCAGCCGAGAAGATGTATTGCAGCGCTGTTATGGCTACAATGGCTAAAAAAATCACGGATGGAACCAGATGGAAGCCTGTGACTAGCCTGATGAGAAACAGGACGGCTGCGACGGCATACAGTATGGGCTGTATGTTCATCCACCAGTCAGTTATGTTGTCGCCTCTCGCAAGTTTTGGATGCTTGAAGTATAGCTTCCATGTGTTCTGACCGTATTTGTACTGCTGTTTGAAGAATTTTTGCAGCGTGGGGCGATGAAAATGGTAGCATATTGCCTCGGCGTCAAAGGCTATCCTGTATCCTGCCTGTGCCAGTCTTGCTCCTATGTCAGTGTCGTATTGGGTGGGAAGAGCCTCGTCGAAGCCGCCGATTTCCATGGTTACTTTCTTCTTCAGCAGCAGGTTCATCGTCGCCACTCTCTCAACAGTGCTGGGAAGCCGCCGATACCTGTAGCTCAGCTCGTAGCCTATGACTCTTGGAACCAGCTTGTCACTGTTCCATGTTTCCACGGTTCCGCTTGCTCCCGCAACCTTGGGGTCATCCAAGTGTTTAACAAGCTTCCTGAGCCACTGTTTCTCAACTTTCGCGTCAGAATCAATTAGCCCTATTATCGGGTTCTCTATATCCTTCAAGACGAGGTTGTAGGCTGCTGGAGGGTTAAGCTTGCTGTAAACAAATTTAACTGGATGCGCTTTGGCGAGTTCAGCCGTTGCGTCGGTTGAGCCTCCGTCAATCACGATCACTTCAAGTAACTGTTTAGGGTAATCCAGTTCCAGAATTGCACGGAGGCATTCATCTATTGTTGATTCGCTGTTAAAGGTGGGAACTATTATGCTAACTCCCAGAAGCGAATCGTCATTTGTGGATGCTTTGGTTTTCAATCGGTTGCCCCTTGAAAGGTGTTTTGTGATCAACCTTGAATATTAACGTAGTCAGCTATGATAAATAAGATGCGATTATGGCGTAAAGTATTCTCGCACCGTCTCTTATGGGATCAAGTTTGGACTTTCCCACAGTTCTCTGATCAAAACTTATGCGAGTTTCCGCAACTCTGGCGCCCATCTTCAACGCCTTGATAAGCATCTC
>Ga0272444_10005734_pt1 | contig 10703 bp, 9 predicted proteins | sample SSMForm13_FD_201033 | JGI IMG/M metagenome (GOLD analysis project Ga0272444, IMG submission 201033) | Marine sediment archaeal communities from Little Sippewissett salt marsh, Falmouth, MA, United States - SSM-Form-13 | ecosystem: Environmental > Aquatic > Marine > Wetlands > Sediment ...
CGCCGCCCCGCCGCCGGGAGAAACCCCGCCGCTGCAAAAGACCCGGCGCCATAGGAGAAAAAACCATGCCCAAAGCATGCAATCTCAGCAAGGGGCAGATCGTCCAGATCAACGATCACCCCTACCAGGTGGTTCACATCGACGTCCAGACCCCGTCGGCGCGCGGCGCCAACACCCTCTACAAGGTCCGCCTGGCGGGGGTCACCAACGGCCAGAAGCTGGAGCAAACCTACAAGGGCAACGACTTCCTGGAGGAAATGGAGCTGGAGCGCCGTCCGTGCAGTTACCTTTACCGCGACGACGACTTTTTCACCTTCATGGACATGACAACCTACGAGCAGCACACCCTGACCGCGGAAAACCTGGAGGGCCAGATCCAGTGGCTGATCGAGGGCCTGGAGGGCATCACCGCCCTGCTGCTGGACGGCCGCCTGATCGCCATCGAACTGCCGGCGAGCCTGGACCTTGCCATTGTTGAAACCGCGCCCGCCATCAAGGGGGCTTCGGCCACCAACCGCAACAAGCCCGCCACCCTCTCCAATGGGGTCTCGGTGCTGGTGCCCGAATACCTGGCCGAAGGCGAAATGGTCCGGGTGAATACCCAGAGCGCAAAGTTCATGTCGCGGGCCAAAGGCTGACCCGCCCGATGGGGTGGGGGCCGCGCCGCGGCATGGGCATGAACCCGGCCTGTGGCCAGTCAATGCGACCGGCTTGGGGCTGGCCGAGGAGGTTCCCATGGCCAAAGCGGTGTTCGCCAGCCGGGAATCCGGCGAAAAGTTTCACCTGGAAATCCCCGGCCTGGATTACGTCCTGGAACTGCCGTATGTGCGCCTGGAGGGGGGCGGCGGCGGCGCGAAGATCGCGTCCCTCAACCTGATCGGTCAGATCCGTCTCAACCGCGACCTGGGCCGCCTGCTGGCCGAACGGGTGCGGACGGCATTTCCAGAGTTGGACGGCATCGCCATCCTGACGGCGGTGGAAAAAGCCCTGCAGCTCACCCAGGTGGTGGCCCAGGAGTTGGGCATCGACGCCGTGGCCGTGGCCTACAACCGCGTCAAGCCCCATATGGAGGCCGCCCGCCGGCCGATCATCCGGGTGAACATAGGGTCCATCACCTCGGGCGACAAATGCCTGGTGCTCTATGAACGCGACATCAACCTGCTGCTCGCCGCCCGCCGGGGGGTGATCCTGGTGGACGACGTGGTCAGCAGCGGCGGCACGGTCCTGGGAATGGGGGGCCTGCTGGCGGAAATCGCCCGCTTCAAGCACTTGGCGGCCCCGCCGCCGATCCTGGGCATCTTTTGCGTGGCCCGCGAAGGCCGCGACCTCCCGCCGCTGCCCGCGACGCTGACCAGCCTGGCCGCCCTGCCTCCGCCCGAGATCCAGTCGACTCCCTCCCCGGGAACGTGAGGCGGAGGCCGGGCAGCGGAAAAAGCCCTGGCCGCTGCACCCCACTGCCTTTCAAAAAACCGGCGCATGTCGTATTTTGGGGTTGTTTTGGATTCAAAATGGATTATAGTAGGAATTCCACCCTGCCGGTACCCGGCGGGGTGGTTTGTTTTCGGCCGGCAGGCCGCCGCGCCATCGGCCGAGGGCGTCGCTTGCGGCGGCGCCATCCAATTTGAAACCATCTGCAACACCGAGGAGAAAGAAAATGACCGAACGTTCAACGATTACCCTATACAGCGGCGGCCATCGCGGCGCCGAGGCGGAGTTTGGCCGGCAGGCCGAGAAGTGGGGCCTCAACGAGGTCACCTTCTCCTTTGAAGGCCACCAGGCCGAACGGGAACGGGGAGTGCGTCTGCTGGACTCCGATGAACTCAAAAAGGGCGACGTCAGCATGGAGATCGTATCCCTGCGGATGGGCCGTACCTATGCCCGTGCGGACAAAATCCGCAAGGTGATCCAGTCCATTTTCCACATGGTCAACAACGGCTTTCAGGTGATCACCATCGGCTGGCTGCAGCCCGACGGCACCGTCAAAGGCGGCACCGGCTGGGGCGCCGAGCTGGCCAAGCTCTTCAACCGCCCGCTGAGCGTCTATGACCAGGAGCGCAAGGCCTGGTTCAGCTGGCAGGACAACCGCTGGGTGCCCGACACACCGGTGATCAGCGGCACTTCCTTCGCAGGTACCGGCACCCGCAACCTGACCGACGACGGCCGAGAGGCCATCAGCGATCTTTTTCAACGCTCCTTCGGCCCGGCCGACGCGTGATGACCGCGGGGCGCGGCCGGCCGAAACGGCCACAAACGAAATAAAGCTCGATGACACCCGATCCCCCCGCACCCACCTGCCCGGTCTGCGGCGAACCGGTGAAGGCCGCCTGGAAGTTCTGCCCGGCCTGTGAAACACCGCTGGGCGGCCTGCTTTGCCCGGGCTGCCGCCAGCCGGTCAGGGACAACTGGAAGCGCTGTCCCGAGTGCGGCGCGCGTCTGGTCTGCCAAACCTGCGGCCGGCGCCTGCCGCCGGGCCAGGACACCTGCCCCGCCTGCCGGGACGGGGCCGCTGCAAGCCCGCCCGAAGCGCCGCCGGCAACCATCATCGAGCCGGTGACGGAGATCGCCCTGGTGTACGTCCACGGCGGCCGGTTTCAAATGGGCGACACCTTCGGCGACGGCGTCGAGAACGAAACACCCCTGCACGCCGTCCAACTGGGGCCTTTCTACATCGGCCGCACGCCGGTCACCCAGGCCCAGTGGCTGCGGGTGATGCCCGAAAACCCCAGCCGTTTTCGGGGCGACCGGCTCCCGGTGGAGCAGGTGACCTGGGAGGACGCGGCGGCCTTCATCGAGAAGCTCAGGGGCTTGACTCCGGGTGGCCGCCACCTGGATCTGCCCACCGAGGCCCAGTGGGAGTTTGCCGCCCGCAGCGGCGGCCGGGGTGAAAAATTCGCCGGTGGGCTCGCCGTCGAACAGGTGGCCTGGTACGAGGAGAACAGCGGGGGCGCCACCCACCCGGTGGGCGAAAAGGCCCCCAACGGCCTCGGGCTCCACGACATGAGCGGCAACGTCTGGGAGTGGTGCCGGGACGTTTTCCAGCACGAGGCCTACCGCCTGCACGCCCCGCAAAATCCGGTCGTCACGGGCAGGGGGGCGGACCGGGTGATCCGCGGCGGCAGCTGGAACTTGGACGCCTGGAGCGCCCGCTGCGCGCGCCGCAGCAGCTGCCCCGCCTATTTCTCCGGCCCCGCCGTGGGCTTCCGACTGGTCATCAATCCCCATGCGGCCGACACCGCGTGAGCAGGCGGGGGGCCCTTCGAAATGGCATCGAGCGTGGCCGGGGTAAGGTTCGCCGCACCGCAGCCGGTTGCAAGGTCCGGCGCAGCGCAGGGCTTGGGCCAAACCGTCATACTTGACAGGCAGAGATTTTTCGATTATTTAAACCATTAAAAAAACAAGTTCTTTTTACCCACCCCGCTTTTTCCTCATTAAAATCTCACGTTTCGTCGTCTTCGTTTGTTCCCTGATTTTTTTTTGAGCCGAAGAGGCTTGAGCACCCGAAAGGACTTGGCCGCGCCACCGGATCAAGCCTCCCTGCGACATACCAGGGGGAGCTTCACCCAACGAGCAGGAATCGTTTTTCAGCACATCCCCCAACGCAGTTCCGACCGGATGCCCCCGAGGCCGGCACCCTTCATCCCCGGAGCGGATTGGCCGCATTTCCGGGTCCAACGACCGTTGAAAGGAGATTCGCAATGATGGAAGCAGTCAAAACAGGTGATACGATCAGCGTAATTTACACCGGCAGACTCAAGGACGGCGAGGTTTTCGATTCCAACGCCACAGGCGGGGCACCGCTCAAGTTTACCGTGGGTGCCGGCCAGCTCATTAAGGGGTTTGACCAGGCGGTGCTCGGCATGCTGCCGGGAGATAAAAAGACGGTGACCATTCCGCCCGCCGAGGGTTACGGAGAGCACCAGCAGGAACACATCGTCAGCCTGCCCAAGGCCAACGTGCCGGCAGAAATGAACCTTGAACTCGGCATGCAGGTGCAGCTCAGCAGCAGCACCGGGCACACCTTGCCCGCAGTAGTTGTGGAAATCGGCGACGACGCCGTCCGGTTGGACGCCAATCACCCCCTGGCCGGCAAAACCCTGGAGTTTGACATCGAGATCAAGGAAACCGGCCTGACGCCGGATCCCCATCAGGGTTGCGGCTGCGACACGGTCCAGGGCTGCGGGGAGGGTTGCAGCGGCTGCGATTAGGCGCATCTTTCTCCCGGAAAGCCCCGGGAGGGGTACCTCTGCCCGCCGGTGACCGGATACGGGGCCTATTCCCTGCGACCGCGGCCGTGTCGAGGGGACCGACAGGGCCGTGGTCATTTTCCACAATCCCGAAGGGCGTCGCTTGACACGCCACCATCGAGGAGATGGTCGACGCCCGGAAGCGGCTGATCGACCATCTGGGCATATCCCGGCTTTTCTGCATCGCCGGCGGCTCCATGGGCGGATTTCAGGTCCTGGAGCGGTCCCTGCGCTACCTACGACTAGGTAATTTTGAAGCGGAAGACATTCCGCTTGCATTTTGAAACCAGAGGATTTAGGTTACCGACCGCCGAGAACACCGGCAGGGCTTCCGCGAGGGCGATCACCGGCCCCGAACGGGGGGGCCCCGCCGGATTTTCCCGGCACGACAGCCAGACACCCCCAGGGGATCGTTAAGCGTCGTGCCCTAGACGAACGTCCCGCAGGAATTCATTTGCGGCGGATATTCTCAACCGCGAACGGCTGCACGCCCGCACAGCAGGGGCGCGATTTTTTGCGAAACCGCTACCAAAGGAAAGCGAAGATGAACGAAGGGGACCCTACCAGTAGCCCTTACCACCCATCCGGGATGACCGGAAACCATTTGATTTTCTGGGGTCCAATCAACGGGGAACACCCTCGGAACGCCCGCTCTCTGCCGCCTATCAGGCGCTGATCCACGGCCGCTCCGGCGTTCTGTTCCCGGTTGAGGAACACAGAACGCCAAGGAGCCGCCATGAACGCCGCACTCCAGCTTGACATTCCGTATATCGATCCATTCGAGGCCGCCAGCCGCATCGACATCGAAAATCTGCGCGACCGGCACCCGTCCGACATCGCCGAGGCCCTTGAAGCCGCGGAGCTGCCGCCGCTTGAAATCGTCGAAACCCTCCTGAAGATCGGCAACCGCAGGGCCGTCGAGGTTTTTGCCCAGCTTTCGATCGAAATCCAGCGGGCCTGCCTCGAGGCCGGCAACACCCGGACCATGCTGCGCTTCATCGAAAACATGGAGCCCGACGACCGCGTGGACCTGCTCAAGGCCGTAGCCACAGATGTCAGCGAAACGATGATGCCGCTGATCGCCCAGGCCGAGCGCAACGAGATCCGGCGCCTCTGGAACTACGAGGAGGGCACCGCCGGGGCGGTCATGACCACCGAATACGCGTTTTTGCCGGCCCACATCACCGTGCGCGAAGCGCTGGAAAAACTGCGCCTGCAGGCCCCCAACAAGGAGACCATCTACTACGTCTACATCATCGACGACCAGCGCCGCCTGCTGGGCATGATCTCCCTGCGCGACCTGATCATGTCCAAGCCCCAGGCCCGACTGACCGCCATCATGCAGGACCATGTGATCGCGGTGCCCCACGACATGAACGTGGAAGAGGTCGCCGGCCGGATCTCCAAATACGACTTCCTGGCCCTGCCGGTGGTGGACGGCAAAAGCCGGCTGGTGGGGATCATCACCGTCGACGACGTCATCGACATCATGGAGGCCGAAAGCACCGAGGACTTCCACCGCATCTCCGGCGTGGTGCCCTTCGAGGAGGAATACTTCAAGCGCCCGCTGACGCGCCTTTTCTGGAACCGGATCTGGTGGCTGGCCATTTTGCTCTTCACCTCGCTGCTCTCCACCACCATCATGGAATGGAATTCGGAGGTCGTGCACCAGATGGTGGCCCTGGTCTTTTTCATCCCGATGGTCACCGGGACCTGCGGCAACGCCGGCACCCAGTCGGCCACCATGGTGGTGCGCGCCCTGGCCCTGGGGGAGGTCTACCCAAGGGATTTTTTTAAAATTTTTCGCCGCGAACTGGCTATGGGCCTGGCCCTCGGGCTGGCGCTGGGGCTGATGGCCTACTTTCGCGTCATCCTGCAGGACAGCAACCTGATCCTGGCCTGCATCGTCTCGACGGCCCTGGTGGCCACCCTGTTGACCGCCAACCTGGCCGGCGCACTGATTCCCCTGGTGCTCCGGAAAGCCAAGCTGGACCCGGCCCTGACCGCCGGACCGTTCATCGCAACCATCATCGATGCGGTCGGGATTACCATCTATTTTCAGATCGCCATCGTGCTGATGAAGGTATTTTAGCCGGCAGCGTCCGGCCCGCGTCCCGAGGCCATCTTGATATCAGCTCCCCCCCGCCAAGCCAGCCAAGCCGACCCGCCGCCGCGCAACCCGACGGCCCTCGTCCGGTTCTTTGCACCGCTGGCCCTGCAGTCGGCATCCCAGGGACTGACCTATCCGCTGGTGGCGATGGTGGCCTCGCGCGGCGAAGGCGGCGCCCTCAACCTTGCTGGTCTGGCCCAGGCCACCACGGTCCTCTTCCTGCTGGGGACCCTGGGCTTCGGCCTGGTGACCACCGGCATGGTGTTCGCCAAAAGCGCCGCCGGCTTTCGGGCCTTCCAGCGGGTCTGCTGGGTGATCGCGGCCGCGGTGCTGCTGGCCCAGGCCCTGCTCTGCCTGCCGCAACCGGCGCACCTGCTGTTTGCCGGCCTGATCGGCCTGCCGCCCTCGATCGAACTGCCGGCGCGGGTCTCGCTGCTGGCGAGCCTGCCCATCCAGCTGCTCTTTTTCCTGCGGATCCCCTATCAGGTGGCGATGTACAACGGCCGGGCGACCGGCCGGGCCAGCATCGCCACCCTGCTGCGAATCGGGCTGACGCTGCTGCTCTCACCGCTGTTCTGTCGACTCGGCTGGGTGGGCCCGCTGTGGGCCATCGTCTGCCTGACCATCCCGGTGGGCTTCGAAGTGCTGCTCTCGGGCCTGCTGGCGAGCCCTTTCCTGCGGCGCCTGGCGCCCGCCGCGGGTCCCCCGCAGTCGCTGGGCGAAATCTTCCGGTTCAACCTGCCGCTTTCGATCAGCGGATACCTCTTGGCGTTTGCGGCCATCGTGCTGGGGGCCGTCATCGCCCGCGCCGCGGCCCCCGAGCAGATGCTGCCGGTCTACTATCTGGCCCTGGGCCTGGCCACGCCCCTGGCCTACGGCGCCACCCGCCTGCAGGAGGTGGTGCTGGCCTTTCCGCCGCGATCCCGGAGCGACCGCCAGGTCCTCTATTTTGCCCTGGCGGCCGGGGCAGTTTTGGGCGCCCTGCCGCTGGTGTTCATTCTCCCCCGGCTGGCCGAATTCTATTACATCGGACTGCAGAAGCTGCCGGCCGGCGACCTGCACCTGGTCCGCTGGGCGGCCCTGGCCCTGGCCCCCTACCCACTGTGCGTCGCATTCCGCGCCCAGTGCGAAGGGCTGGCGGCGCTGGTGCGCCTGCCCGCCATGGTTGTCTATGGCCAGGTGATGTTCATGCTGACGGTGGCCGCCAGCGCCGGCCTCGCCCTCGCCCTGGGGTTGCCGGGTTTTTTGATCGGCGCCGCGGCGCTGTGCTGCGGCAACCTGGCCTCATCGGCCACAACCCGCTTCTTTCTCAACCGCACCGGGGGGCGCCAGCGCCGGCCCCTGCCCGGCACCGCCGCGGCCCAAAGCCCGATCCGCTGACCCGCGCCGCTTGCGGCCCCCGGGCGGCGTGCTTACGCTTGGAGCGAACCCTGCCGGACGGGAGTGTCTGTACCCCCGGCCCTTGCTGGAGAATATCGAAATGAACGTCGTCTTTCTTTCGCCCCATTTCCCGCCCCACTTCCATCATTTCTGTCGCAACCTGAGGCAGCTGGGCGCCACCGTATTGGGCATCGCCGATGTCCCCTGGGAAGCGCTGGCACCCGCCCTGCAGGCGGCCCTGAGCGACTATTACCGCGTGCCGGACCTGCACGATGACGACGCCCTGCTGCGGGCCTGCGGCTGGTTCACCCACCGCCACGGCAAGATCGACCGTTTGGACTCCCTGAGCGAGTACTGGCTGGCCACCGAAGCCCGCCTGCGGGAGAACTTCAACATCTTCGGTCTGCGGCCGGCGGACATCGCCCACGTGCGCCACAAGTCCGGCATGAAGGCCCGCTTCCGCGCCGCCGGGGTGCCCGTGGCCGAGGGCGGGCTGATCCCGGACCTGGCCAGCGCACGCGAACTGGCCGCCCGCACCGGCTACCCGATGATTGCCAAACCCGATGCCGGGGTGGGGGCCCTGGACACCTTCAAGCTGGAGAACGACGCCGAGCTCGAACGCTTTTTCGCCTCCCCGCCGCCGGTCCCCTACCTGGCCGAGGCCTTCATCGACGGCACAATCCACAGCTTCGACGGCCTCACCGACCGGAACGGCCGGATCGTGTTTCACACCGCCCACCGCTACAGTCAGGGCATCATGGAAACCGTCAACGAGGGGCGTCACATCGCCTACTACTCGCTGCGCGAAATCCCCCCGTCCCTGGAGGCCATGGGCCGGGCCTGCGTCGAGAGCTTCGCGGTGCGCGAGCGCTTCTTCCACATCGAATTTTTCGAAACCGCCCCCGGGCAATTCGTCGCCCTGGAGGTCAACCTGCGACCGCCGGGCGGCTACACCACCGACATGTTCAACTTCGCCAACGACATCGACATCTACCGGGCCTGGGCCGAGCTGCTGGTCCGCAATCGGACCGAACTGGCCGCCGACCGCCGCTACCACTGCTGTTACGCCAGCCGCAAGCACCACCTGCGCTACCGCCACTCCCACGCCGACATTCTGACGCGCTACGGCGGGCAGATGCTCATGGTGGAAACCGTCCCCGGCGTTTTCAGCAGCGCCCTCGGGGACATCGGCTACATCTTCCGCTCGCCGCAGCTGGCGGTGATCGAGGAGATCATCGCCTTTATCCACGCCATCGAGTTTTGACAGACCACGGGAGAATGGGATGCAGGTGGAGTATCACAGCTGGTGGAGCCGGCACCTGGAACGCGAGATGGCGCTCAAGGTCTACGGCCACTGGGGGGAACCCCTGGTCGTCTTCCCCTGCTCGCGGGGCCGCTTTTTCGACTACGAGGGCATGGGCATGATCGCGGCCGTGGCGGGCTTCATCGAAGCGGGCAGAGTCAAACTTTTCACCGTGGACAGCATCGACGCCGAGTCCTGGTACGATCTCAGCGTGCCGCCGGCGGTCCGCAACGCCCGCCACGAGGCCTACGAGCGCTATGTGGTGGAGGAGGTCGTGGCCTTCATCCGTGACCACTGCCGCGGCGGCCCGCAGCTGCGCCCCCTGACCAACGGCTGCAGCATGGGCGCCTATCACGCAGTCAACTTTTTTCTGAAACACCCCGAGAGCTTCGGCGGCACCATCGCATTGAGCGGCCTCTACCGTCTGGAGCGCAGCGAGTTCAACCTGGGCCCAGGTGATATGGCGGCGGTCTATTTCAACAGCCCGCTGAGCTACCTGCCGGGCCTGGAGGATCCAAACTATCTGCGGCGCTACCGCGACAGCCGCATCATGGTCTGCGCCGGCCAGGGGGCCTGGGACGAAGAGGCCCTGGCAGACACCCGCGAGCTGGACGCTCTTTTGCGGGCCAAGGGGGTTCCAGCGCGGGTGGAGTACTGGGGCCACGACGTCAACCACGACTGGCCGTGGTGGTTTCGCCAGATGAACCACTTCCTCGGCCTTCTCTACGGCTGACGCGCTGCGCCCGGCGGCGTGCCGGGCGGCGATGTGCTCTGCCGCCAACCGGCCTGCGTCGCGCCGTCGGCGCCCCGCCGGAAGGGCAGCCAGACCAGCCCGAAGAGCTCCAGGGTGATATCGGCGGCCTTGGCTTTGACCAGGAGGGGTTCCAGCGCAACCGCCCCCGGGTCCAGGGCGACTTCGATGCCGGCCAGATCGGCCGCGAAACGGGCTTCCAGTTCGGCCAGATCGGCCTGAACGGCCGCAACCGTTTCCCGGGCGCGGACGACGTCCATCTTCTCCTTGTGCATGCGGCCGGCGGACTTCAGTGCGCTGCCCACCCGATAGGTGGTCCCGGCCGAGACCGCTTTGCGGCCCAAAAAAGCGCCCAGCAGGACGCTGCCGAAGGAAATGGCCGTTTCGGCCTTGCGCGCATCGGCCTGCTGCTGCTCCCGGGAAACCGCCTGCTCGGCCCGCAGCAGGCGGTTTTTAAGAACGCCGAAGCGCGCCTCGTATTTGCGCCGCAGCCCCTCAACCGCCAGGTCCCGCTTTTCACGCAGGACGTGCCCCAGGCGGCCGCGAAAAAGGTTCTCGGCCTCCCCGGGTTGACTGTTCACCTGATACTTTTTGGAAGCCAATAGGGTCAGCGGCCGGCGCTGACGCACCCAGGTAAGCAGGCTTTTCTCCCACCCCTTGAAAGCCGCCGCGTTGCGCGCGGCCGGCGGCAAGGGTAGAAATTGCGCCCCGGAGGGCGGCCGATCGCCCAGCTGCGCGGGGTCAAGCGCCAGTTCAAAGCCCGCGTCCCAGTCCAGGGGCACAGGCCCGTCGGCCAGCAGGGCGGTGATGGCCACCGTCTGGCTGGCATCCACCCGGTAGCGTGGGCTGCTGTAATGGATGTCCAGACGCCCCAGCACCGCCGGAGAATAAACCAGCCCCTGGCCGGCCCCCGCA